>Ga0099823_1002739_pt1 | contig 16170 bp, 18 predicted proteins | sample CowpearedBW_FD_76831 | JGI IMG/M metagenome (GOLD analysis project Ga0099823, IMG submission 76831) | Root nodule microbial communities of legume samples collected from California, USA - Cow pea red BW | ecosystem: Host-associated > Plants > Roots > Nodule | place: USA: California | collected...
AATTATAGAATATAGAAGTCACTTTGAAATTCAAAAGTCTATTCCAAATTACATCATTCTAAAATGAATTGAAAAAATGTATTATTAATTATACAATCTTAAAATTAATTTACTTTCAAAATATATAATCTGAAAAATAATTTTGATTTCTATCTGAAAGTAATTATTTTTCACTCTTAGATTGAATTGTAACTCAATTGAATGGTGTATCAAAAGGGTAGATTTTGATATACTTCAAAATCCAACAATGATGTACTTACTCCATTTCTATAGAACAAAAGAAGGGTAATTTTGGTATTTTAAATTTCATGTGGGTGCAGATAAAATTTATGAGTACAAAAAAGAAACATTATCAAAGACATTGGTCCATACTTATCTAGGGTAATAGGTTTTCAGTTTTAAGTACAAGAGTAATAAAGAGAACGTTACAACTTGTTGGTATCTTTTCACTCTCTAGACTAACAGGGTTTTCAGTTTTAGGTACAAAAGTAATAAAGGTAGGATTACAATATTCACGAATCTATAATTTATTTTATTAAATCCAGTGTTTCTTTATAAATTGTTGTGTACTATTTTGCACAATTTTAAAGTTAAGAAATCATTATTGTAATTATGATTCACTTTATCCATAACATTATTAACATAATAGTCTAAGAGCAAATCTTGATAAATTTGTTGGAGTATTTGATCATTTATTGTGGCATAGAATTGGAGGTTTGTGAATTTGTTGGTAACATATAGTTATTAGTTAATTTTAATTTAAATAGATTTTTTCTTGTTATTATTTTAAGAGGGAGTATAAGAAATAATTAAAAATCTCCTATGTATAAAAATTAAATAAAAAAAACTAATGAGAATTTTTAATATAAAATTTAAGAACAGAGAACACAAGTTATGATAAGGAAAGGCATAAAATCTACCATGAAGCATGTTGTAACTATACATCAAATCTCTTTCAATCTATTCCATATATTGTGAACCTTAGTTAATGCTTAATTTTTTCAACAAATAATTTAATGCAGGTCAAAATAATTTAAAGAATAATTCTACAACTGGTTAGATTCAACAATTGTTATTCAACAAGTAAAGCATAGAATTTTATATCTTAAGTAACGATCACATCTTCATAGAGGCCAGTGAAGAAGTGGATTCTCTTGCCGATACACAATTACACCTAGGGACAATTTTTTTTTTTCACTTAATTATTTTTCTGTTTATACTTTTTTTTTGTCATTTTTTTTATAAAATGTATTTGTACACTAAGTTTTGGTTTCACTATTTTGAAACTTAAATTCTGGATGTTTATTTGTATGTTATCAAAATATAGTTCCAAATTTCTACTTTTATATTCTAACTCCCGAAATCCAATATCTCATTCATTATATAAATAAATTTTCATAAGTATATTTTTATACTTTTGAATATTCAATTTCATGATCGTTTTTTAAAATACTAATTCTTAAATATATAAAAAAGATATGGATCTTGTCAAGTTTAGTTTTAAGTATACAAATAATTTTTGGATTAATTATTTGAAAATAGATAAAATAGAATTTGAAAAGTAGAAATTATCTTTTCTAAATTCATATTTATTTAATAGTACCAAAACATCATTAGGTGATTTGAAATTATCATAGTCTATACTAATCTCTATAGACATTAAATTAAGTATTGATAATTCTTTTTTTTTTTCATAAATTAAAAGTATTATGTATTATGTGTCACATTAATATTTAAGTCACAAGTAATAATATCAAATTAATCAACAAAATTTCGAAACTAACATTCTGCTGAAAATTACACAAATTCATAAAGAAGTTATTGAAAAAAAAGAAAGTACAAGATTTAAGAGTATAAACATCAAAAAGCCCAAAAACGCACGAGTTATATAAGGCATTTGGAAAATAAGATGGGTGTTTCTTTTTGCACCCTGTGATTTTTACTGCAGTCCTATTAGGAGGTGTAAAATGTCAAATTGTTCGTAAACATACTATTTGTCCTTTACATGTTCTTCTTCTGTTTCAGTCTTTAGACTTCTTAGTTTTTCCACTTCCTTCCACTCCTTTGCTTTTTTCACAGTATTATGAATTTTGTTCTTCAAACAAAAGTGTATAGTTTGAAAATGTCTTCCACATTGAAAGTATTTTTCTAAAAAAAAAGTTTTTTAATTATAGAATATAGAAGTCACTTTGAAATTCAAAAGTCTATTCCAAATTACATAATTCTAAAATGACTTCAAAAAAATTGTATTATTAATTATACAATCTTAAAATTAATTTTACTTTCAAAATATATAATTTGAAAAATAATTTTGATTAGTATCCGAAAGTAATTATTTTTCACTATTAAATTAAATTGTAACTCGATTGGATGGTGTATCAAAAGGATAGATTTTGGTATACTTCAAAAATCAACAATGATGTACTTGCTCCATTTCTATAGAACAAAATAAGGGTAATTTTGGTATTTTAAATTTCATGTAAGTGCAGATAAAATTTATGAGTACAAAAAGAACATTGTCAAAGAGATTGATCCATACTTATCTAGGCTAATAGGATTTTCAGTTTTAAGTACAAGAAAAATAAAGAGAGCATTACAACTTGTTGGTATCTTTTCACTCTCTAGACTAATAGAGTTTTCAGTTTTAGGTACAAAAGTAATAAAGGTAACGTTACAACTTGTTGGTATCTTTAGACTGATCTGAAATACATTAATTACTTGAACTATCCTGACGTGGACTTTTAGTGTTCTCACATTGTCATATAACATCTTTAATTTCATTCTCAAATATAGATGTCATGAGTTAACTATTATCTTCAATAGTCAATGTAGAGAAAGAGATACTATCCAACCTCACATCTAATCCATCCATCTCATTTAATCTCTTGTGAAAGAAGACTTTATCCTCATTCTTCACCATATTTAATCCTCACACACCATTCTCCCTAGATATCTACCCCTTTGATTCCATTTGTTATTCTTCTCCAATTTATAATTGATTGGAAGTATCTAAAATTGAGATCACCTTGTTGTACACATTAAGTTATTGATTTCTGTCTTATCATTGCTTCCGTATTATAACTTAATATTTTAAAATCATAAAAAATCTTTTATCTTTCAAGTTTCATGTCAATATCTAAGTCGCTAATATCATCCATCTTCTCCAACTCATTTATCTTCCTAATGATATTCTGTGTAGTATAAGATATGTTCCCAAATGCTTTATTATTCCAAATTTTTAGGTTATGGTTCAATCTTTTCAATTTATCCTTCAAAACCATGATACAAAATCCACTCATTGTATAATTATTCCATAGTCTTATGACCAAGTCCTCAAATCCCCTCTCACATTGTCATACATTTAAAGTTTTAAAAGGTTTTGGTCCTTAATATACAAAAAGTGAATTTTTTAACACTAAAACACAATGATTTGATACCACTCTCTTCAACACATATTGATCACACCCTTGCCAATGTCTCAGCCATTCTTAGAGATAAGAAATCTATCTAATATACTTTTTGAACTACCATTAAATTTATATAATCTGAAAAATAATTTTGATTTCTATTCGGAAGTAATTATTTTTCACTCTTAAATTGAATTGTAAATCAATTGAATGGTGTATCAAAATGATAGATTTCGGCTTCAAAAACCAACAATGATGTACTTGCTCCATTGCTATAGAAGAAAAGAAGGGTAATTGTGGTGTTTTAAATTTTACGTGGCTGCAGATAAAATTTATGAGAGTACAAAAAGAAACACTATAAGTCAGGTAACAATAACGCATTGGTCCGATAAAAAAGTATAAGCAGCCTTTTACTTTTTCCACTTACATATTTTCTTTTTTCACTTCTTCAACTATGGTGTATTATATTGCCCAACTAACTTTTAAAATCTTATACTTTTCAAAAAAATATTTTAATACACTTCTAGATTATGTATTCTGAAAAATAAAATCTAAACTATTGCTAGGACATATAATTCAATTTTTTTTATATTTTTAGTAACATTTTTTCGATAAGTGCAAGAACTTTAAAAACATCTTTGTTATTAAATAATAAAAAAGAGGTGAAGAAAGAAAAATACGGAGGTTGGAAAAGTAAAACAAAATGTATCAGAGAACTCAAAATCGTGGCGAAATCTTCTCTACATATGTGCCAAACCTCACCAACGTCCAATAAACTTCAAATTACTCTGAGCAAACACTGAGTGACACAAAATTTCTACAAATAATAATAAAATTTCATAACCTTATTTTCCACTGCACTATGCAGTTTGGACTATACGAGAGTAGTCTGTTAATTTCCCTTATTCAATTGCTATCTAACAGTTAATGGAAATGGCTTCCTCATCCTTCGTCTTAGGTTCAGATTTGAAATGTGTACTCTCTTCAAGGAACACTAAAACCATGTCTGGGTTTGGTGCACTGAGACACATTCACCCAAATGGTTTGTTCAACAAATTCTTCCACTTTCACACTCTATCCACTAGAATGGTGGCAAGGACAACAAAGATGGTTTCTGATGTTTATGTTGGTGGAGACACAAGTAGCAGAGTCAATAGCAAGATGTACACCAAGTTGGACTCTTGTTTGGTGATACCACCTACCCCTAATCGTGCCAAGCCTCGAGCTATAATCAAATTCCTGGGTGGTGCCTTCATTGGGGCTGTTCCTGAAGTTACCTACGGGTTTTTTTTTTTGTTACCCTTTTGTTTTTTCAATGCAAAGTTTGAGTCTTTATCATTGATTGCTGGTTTTCTCATGTGGGTGGTGATATTGATGGTGTGATGAGTTTTGTTCCTTTAATTTGCAACTTGCAGGTACCTGATAGAGTTTTTGGCAAAGGAGGGTTTTTTGGTGGTGGTGGTGCCTTATAATGTGACATTTGACCATTCTCAAGCTGCTAAGCAAGTATATGAGAGGTTCCAAACTTGTTTGAGTACTATCCTGACATCTGGGTTGCCTCAAGCCAATCTGTCTCCTGCTCAGCTTGAAGACCTTCCTCTTTTCTCTGTTGGCCATAGGTTGTTGGCTTGTTCAGTGTTTAATACTTCCTCTTTTCCTTTATAAAAAGAATCATGAGAGCATTTTTTTGTCTTAATTATAAGAAACACACAGTACCCATTCTTGAGATGTATTAATAGTTAACTTCTTTCTTACCTTATTTGTTGTGAAGTTTACTAATGATACACTCAATCATTTTCCATATGAGTGAATGTATTTATTGAACTGTTAATAATACAAGCCACACTCATATGTGAGAAAATTATTTACTTTTAGCAATGTCACTAGATATAATTACCACTTAAATCATTTAATCATATGAGCATGTTTAGAATAAAATTTAAAATTATGGTATTGTTAAGTAGAAAAAGATAACCTAACTGTTCATTTTGGTTAGTCTTAGTGATAATTTATTTGTTTCTTATATTATATTGGGGGCAGGATCTTTCTTACTATAATTAATGTCAAGAAAGTAATGTATTTCTTGTTTTTTGAAATCTGTAGCAATGGTGCACTTCTTCAACTACTCATAGGCAGCTTATTTTCAGAGAATATACCCAAGGTCTGGTTATTTTTCTTACTGCTGCAGCAAAAGATTATATTTATACATGCACAGAATGATTTTGATACTATTTTAACTAATATTAGTAGTGTACAAATTAAGTTATTACAACATAGTTTTAGTTTGTGGAAGCATTATGTGGATTATGAAGTTTCATTACTTAAATCTAACTTATAGCAATTCAAGGAGTGTGACGAAAATGTATTTATCTCTTGTGGAAGGCTAATGCTGTAATCTCATACAACAACAGGCCAGCAACGGAGGCAGTCCCATACTTTGAACAGGTATAGACACTCATACTTGATGAAATCTATTACATCAATTTACCCAAGAGTCTTTATAGGCTATTACTTTAATCTAATATCTGTTTCTTCATTCTTGTGGTTATAATAAAGAAATACTTTTTCTAAAAGCTGTGTTAAGTGTTTACCTTCCCACTAGAACTTCTGTTATGAGGATGCACAATTTGAAGGATATATACACCGCTAATATGTTATTTTGGAGAAATATTCACTGTCTTGACAGGATTCTTTGATATTTTTGTATGTCACCTTGAGGATTTGAACCAAATGATTAAGGTTGTGATGAAAACTTAAATGCTGGTTACGTATATGTTTGAAAGTTCAAACACACCTGAACCGGCTTTAATATTTCTTATTCTGTTTCTTTGCATTCAGCATAGCTTCAAAAGTATTCTATAAATCTGTCCAATTAGATGGGAAGCGAATAAGCTTAGGAATACTTCCCTTTCCTTTTCTGATCCCATTTGAAATAACTGGCTAGTAAGCTAAAGAGATGTAACATTTATACATATTGACATAAGAATTATTGGCATACCATCCACATAATGGCATTCAAAGATAAATTTAATCTGTCTAGAACAGTAATGAAGATGCTCATTGAGGTGTTTTTTATCTCTTTATTCATATAATCCAGTATTGCATCAGAACCACTGAATTCAAGATGGTTCATGAAATAATTTCGTATGTCCTTACAGAGATAAGATGTTCTTCAAAGGGGATAATATTACATATATTCGTACTGAATTTCAGCTGATAGAGCATTTTTATAAGTTGTTCATCTCCATTGTGCTCTAAAACTTTGCAGTGCTGCCCTGCAGTTGGGTCCTGCAGTCAGCCAAATGATGCCAGTTATGGAGGCAGCTCCTTTTTATTCAATAGCTAGAAATGCATCAGGTATCTCCTCAGCTCGCTTCTGATGGTTTTGCTTTTGCATCAGCGTTTTGTGATGCTGAAGATATCTTACTCTTCCAATTACAAAAAAACGACAGCATTGCCATCATTACCTTCTTTGTTATATGTTACTGTCTAAGATCCTACATATTCATTCCGTAACTCAATCTTATAAACTATTCAAACTTTGTAAAACTTGTTTAAGTCATATTTCTAGTTGATGTGAAATTAAACTACCATCCTACAATTGAGTCCCCAAAGAGGTTGTATATAAGGTGGTCTAGGGGGATGACTGCAATTAAAGAGACTTTTCCAACAATATGCAATGGGAGGGTTGTATAGAATGATCCTCCTCTACACTTGCTTTTCTTTACTACAAGTCAGGTGATTGAATAAGTACAGAATTTTGGAAGTTAGATATGATATAGTAACTTTTTCTAAATCAAAGGTCTTGGTCTAAAAACCAAAATTGTTGTTGGCCCTCATAATATAACTCTGCTTTTACAATTGTTGCCCTACCACCTCAACACTCAGTTGTAATCCTCGGTGTGTTTAAAAATTAACTATATTAACTTTTTGTATCTATGATGATAATGCATGTCATCTGTAATCTATGTAGGAGATGCATTGAAGATGGTGTTGGATGCTGTTAGATCAACTCTACCAGAATCTGAGCAAGAAAGACTGAATTCCTTAACTAAATTTGTTGATCAGTTGCCATCAGTAATGAATGAGGTACTTGTTAACTGTTGATTGGAGATTATTTTATGCTATTTATTTCACTTATGCAAGTGTTAATGGGAACACCACCTTGTAGGTGAAGTTTTGTTTTTGATTCCCATGCCTCCTGTTATTGTTTATGTACCAACCACATCCTGCATAATCTTTTTCCTTGTTAATTTTTCATTTATTGGATGCATATATGATTCCTAAGGCAATGGATGGACTTTGTGATCATTGACTTTTCATGATGCTTAAATCTTAATTAACATGTTGATGAGTGCATATGTGTATGCATATTTATTGGTGCTTATATATATCTCTGCCAGGTTTCGCAAGGAGTATCAGAGTTCAAGCCAACACCATCTGAAAACCGTGACTGCTTTAAATGTTCATACAATGTTGAACACACACTATTGGTTTGTCTAATGCTCTATGCCTTAGAACTTGTTCTTGAACTCAACTCAGAGAACTCAACTAAGGTAAAATGTGTCTGATATTGCCTCTCTAGGTGAAGTTCAATTTTGATGCAATTGATGAGACAGATATTCTTGAAGAAACACTAAAGCCTCGTGTGGAGTCATTGGGAGGGACATTAGAGAAAGTGACATTGAGTGGTAACCACATCACACCATGCATTCAGGTCAAACTTCTTTGCATCCTCCTTTTGTACCATACTTCTGTTCATCACAGTAAACTTTTCCTCTTTGCTGGAATATGCTTTCTTGAATTATCATGGCAGTGAAGTGACTTAGTTCACATGCAAATTGCATTATATGGAATATAGTTTAACCATTCTAAAATCATGCAGGAATAGCAGATTTTCTAATTAAGGATCATTTCGGACCTTTCTTTTTCTCAAACACTTATATACTCTCAAATACTTATATACTGTAAATTGATCTTATATTTAGTCAATAACTTATTTAAAATTTGATTTTTGATTGGGAGGTCAGGGAGTGAGGTGGGAAGTGGGTAAATTGTATACTCCTACAGATGCTGTTGCTCAAGGGCTTACATCTCTTTCGTTGAATGACACCAAGATCCTTGCCAGAACTATTAGTGACTGGTTCAGACGCTATGAGGCTTGAAGTGAAAGGGAAAACAATGCAAATATAATAATATAATTTTTTCTATAAGGCATCATTATGGTGCATGTTTTGGATTTTTGAACCTATGAAGTGTATATAACTTGTATAGGTGAAGATAAATGTTGATAGTTTATATCATTTATTGGATTATGCTTGTTTGCATATGCTTTTTTCAGAATTAAGATGTATCAAAAGTTCAAACAAATATAGTTTCATAGTATAATAGTACTCTTTAGAGTATTCTAGATATGACTATATTTAGGATATGTTATGAGAAACTTTTCCTCAAGAATTTTTAGAAAACAAAAAGGAAAGTTAAATGAATTTTTTGTTGTAATCTGATTATAGTTCTTTACCAATAAAATTATTATTATTGTTATTATTATAATTATGAAATTAAATATAAATAATTTTTATAACTATTATAAATAATTTTTATTTTATTGATAGTTTTATAATTAAAAGGTTAAATTAAAAAAATTAGAGTTGTCAAAACGGGTCATCCGGTTTGGCCCGCGACGGGTTGGCCACTTAGTGGGTCAATCCAACTCGGCTCACTTATTAGCGCATCAACAAAATTAGAATCTGACCTGACACACCACGGGTTGGCGGGTTAAACGGGTTGACTCACTGACTCACTTAATTAAAAAATAAAAACATATAATTTTTTTTCTTCAATCTCAAGAAAACTGAATTATAATTACGATTAAAATCTAAATAAACTTCAATACAATCCAAATAAAATCTCAAATTATGTTAAACTCTAAAATCACAAAAATATAAATTACTATCTAACATCAAATCATTATTATCACTTATAAAACTATAGTATTAGAATCTTAAATGAATAAATCCACAACATTTTCATCTCTTGAAACATCTTAAATGAATAAACCCTTAAACATTAGGGCAGAAAAATAAAACTGGGCCTTAAATTCTTCTCAACAACAAAATTTTCGACCTCGAAAATAAAACTTACCAAGCAAAAAGGTGTAGGTGTGATTTCCTCATATCCTCCTCCAACTCCCAAGTAGAGTCACCTACCCTCCGATCCTAGATGACCTTGACTAATCTGATTGTTTTTCCTCTGCGTTCCTCTACCTTGCTATCCTCTAGGGCAATGAGTGGTACTTCCACAGTGAGGTCCTCCCTGATCGGTATATCCTCCGCTTCCAACACATGAGCCGGATCGAACAGATACTTCCTCAGCTGCGACACGTGGAACACCGGGTGAAGATTCGCCAACTGAGAAGGCAAGGCTATCTCAAGCTACTGGTCCAATCCTCCTCGAGATCTGATAAGGACCAAGGAACTTAGGAGAAAGTCTTCTTGAGCGGAGAGCCCTTTTCACACCAGTGGTTCGGGTCACCCTCAAGAACACGTGATCTCTAGTCTCGAATTCCAAGGGCCTCCTCCTACGGTCTGCATAGGCCTTTTGTTTGCTCTGTGAAGCCCGCATCCTGTCCCTCAGCAACCTCATCTTCTCGGTGGTCTGCTCCAACAACTCAGGTCCAACTAACACTGCCTCCCCATCCTGATACCAACACAAGGGGGTCCTACACCTTCGGCCATAAAGAGCTTCATATGGCGCCATCTCGATGCTCGTATGGAAACTATTATTATAGGTGAACTCAATCAATAGTAACACTTCACCCCAAGCGCCCAAGTGATCCAGTATGTAGGTCTGTAGCAAGTCCTTAAGTGACTAGATTGTCCTCTCAGACTGGCCATCTGTCTGAAGATGATAGGCTGAACTCATCGCGAGCTTGCTCCCCAGAGCGCTCTGCAAGGTCTGCCAAAATCGCGATGTGAACCGTGGATCCCTGTCTGATACAATGCTCGAAGGCACCCCATGTAACCTCACAATCTCCTTGATGCACAACTGAGCCAGCTTAGCCATAGACATCCTCAAGTTCATCGCCAAGAAATGCGCACTCTTGGTCAGTCGGTCCACTATGACCCAGATGGTGTCATGCCCTCTAAAAGTTCGTGGCAAATGGGTCACAAAGTCCATCGAGATGCTATCCCATTTCCACACTGGTATCTCCAAGGGTTGCATAATCCCACCGGGTCTCTGATGCTTTACCTCTGCCTTCTGACAGGTCAGACATGCCGACACGAACTGTGCTACCTCCTTCTTCATACCCTACCACCAGAAATTTTCCTTGAGATCCTGGTACATCTTAGTCATGCCCGAATGCAGACTGAGACGACTTTTGTGTCCTTCCTCCAGGATCAACTTCTTCACCTTGACATCGTCGGGAACACACACCATGCCCTGAAATCTAAATATGCCATCACTACCCAAGGTAAAATTCCTTTGCCTCTTCTGACCCCAGTTGCTCTCTAACCCTGTTCAGGCTGGCATCCACTAACTGGCTCTCTCTAACTGAATCCAAGAAATCACTAGATAGTCAAGGTGCTACACCTAATGAACTCAGATCCCAATTCCACCTGCAACTTCATATCCCTGAACTGCTCTAGTAGCTCCACCTCCTTGATCATAAGGTGAGCAGTATGTACAGTCTTCCTACTTAGAGCATCAGCTACCACGTTTTCCTTCCCCGAATGATATAACAGTTCGAAATCATAGTCCTTCAGAAACTCCATCCATCGTCTCTGCCTCATGTTTAACTCTTTCTGATCGAATAAGTACTTGAGACTTTTGTGATCACTGAATACACGGAACTGTGCACCGTAAAGGTAGTGCCTCCAAATTTTCAAGGCAAACACGATAGCCGCCAACTCCAAGTCATGAGTGAGGTAGTTTCTCTCATGCACATTGAGTTGCCTCGAAGCATAGGCCACCGCCTTCCTCTCCTGCATCAACACGCAGCCCAAACCTAGATGAGAGGCATCATAATAGACCTCAAAAGGTTTCCCAATATCGGGGATCACTAGGATTGGAGCACTCGTCAACCTCCGCTTAAGCTCTTGGAAGCTTTCCTCACACTTTTTAGTCCAAGTGAAAGGTTGGTCCTTCCGAGTAAGTTGCGTCAAGGGTGCCACTACCTTGGAGAATCCCTCAATAAACCTTCTATAGTAACCTGCTAGGCGCATGAAGCTCCTTATTTCCGTCCCCGACTTGGGACTTTCCCACTTTACCATTGCCTCTACCTTTGCTGGATCCACTGCTATCCCTTGGGCGGATATCACATGTCCCAAGAATTGCACTTCATCCATCCAGAATTCACACTTGGACATTTTAGCATATAGCTTCTTCTCCCTCAGAATACCAAGTACTACCCTCAGGTGCTCGACATGCTCCTCCTAAGTCTTGGAATAGATAAGGATGTTGTCTATGAAGACTACGACAAACTTATCTAGGAACGGTCTGAATATCCGGTTCATGTAGTCCATGAACACTGCTGGAGCATTGGTCACACCAAAAGGCATAACCACATACTCATAGTGTCTGTACCGGGACCTGAAGGCTGTCTTCTGCACATCATCCGCCTTCACCAAGATTTGGTGATAACCCGACCGCAAGTCAATTTTCGAGAATACCGATGACCCATGCAACTGATCCATCAGGTCGTCTATTCTCGGGAGTGGATATTTGTTCTTGATCGTCATTTTGTTTAACTGTCTGTAGTCCACAGACAGGCGTGAACTCCCATCCTTTTTCTTCACCAACAGCACTGGTGCTCCCCAAGGCGACGTACTAGGTTGTATAAACTGCTTCCTCAGTAAATCCTCTATCTGCTTCTTGAGTTTCACCAACTCTGTCGGAGCCATACGGTATGAAGCCATCAACATTGGCCCGGTTCATGGTACCAGGTCGATAGAGAATTTCACCTCTTTATTGGGAGGCAACCCTGGCACCTCCTCTGGGAATATATCCTCGAACTCGTGTATTACTGGTATGATCGATGTCTCTTCCCCCTTCTCCACCTCCAGATGAGTGAAAATGATGAAGCATTGCGCCCCCCTCTGAATCTCCCTCACCACTCCCTGGGATGATAACAACTCAGGCTCCTCTGAGTTGGGAAACAACAATCTTTTCTCTCAACAATCTATAAGGATACGATTGGCAGAGAGCCAATCCATTCCCAAGATCACATCCAACTCCTGTAGAGGTAGGCAGATCAGATTCACTTTGTACCTCCGCCCTCTACCTCCACCGGACACCTAGCGCACAAGGACGACGTCCTGACCAAACTCGATGCCGGAGTAGACACTACAAGTTCACACTGTAGCTCACACACCGGCAGATCCAACTTTTTCACACAAGCATTTGACACAAATGAGTGTGTCGCTCCAGAATCATATAGCACACAACAAGCTTTCCCAGCTATCAAACAATGGCCTATAACAAGGTTACTTGAGCCTGCAGCCTCCGCTCCGGTCATGGCATACACTTTACCGGTCGCCTGAGGCCTGTTGCGTTTGTGCCTCTGCTGGTTCTGTGCAAGAGCATGTACTACAGGTCACGTCACTGCTCTAGCAAGGGTGGGGCAGTCCCTCCCAAAGTGACATTCCTTGTCATAGTTGTTGCACTTCTTGAAGCCTGCAAGCTGTGGGCAAACATTCCTCTTGTGTGGTCCCCCACACTGGTAGCACCGAATCCTGCTCTGCTGGGGAGAAGACTCCCTAGACTGGAAATGGGGCCTAGAGTAGGGTTTCCTCCTCTCTTCATGCCTGTGCCTGGATCCCGATGGTCCTCCCACTCTCTGCTGGTGTGGGCGCTGAGTCTCCACCTCCACCTTCATCTTCTCCATGACCCTAGCCTTCTCCACCAAGGCTGCAAAGTCCTTGATGGATAGCGGGGCCACCATCAGACGAAGATCTCCACGAATATCGTTCTCGAACTTCCTGCATCGCCACTCTTCATCCAGTGGCATGGTGTATAAGCGGCTGAGATGCTTGAACTTTTTCGCATACTCAGTCACAGATCTGTTCCCCTGAGTTAGCTGTAGAAACTCTACCTCTTTAGCGTACTTAACGCTGTCGGGGAAGTACTCAGAGAGAAATTTTCTCCTAAATACTTCCCAAGTAACTGCCTCCTACCTCTCCTCCATCATGGACTTCATACAGACCCACCAGTGCTCAGCTTCACCCGTGAGCATATACACCACGAAAGCCACTCTACTCTCCTCTTGGCACATCTTAGCATCGAATATCCTCTCTAGGTCTTTCAACCACTGGTCTGCTGCGTCCAGACTGGTCTTGCCTCCAAACTTCACCGGGTGGTGTTTCAGAAAGTCCTCCAGAATCCACTCCCTGACTGTAGGTCGTGGCTCCGGGCCAAAAGCAGGGCAGCTACCCTGTTTTCCTCCAGTTGACGAAGGGCCTCCATATGCTGCCTGTGAGCATCCTCAGCAGCCGCCTTGGCAGCCTCCATCTGCTGCATCACCAGTTGCTGCTGTTCTAACGCTGCCGCCTGTCGTTGCATCGATGCTTCATGTTGTTGCATCTAAGGAAATCGTAAACCCTAACTTCCCTTACCTTGAAAGGGCTTATACGGGACCTCGACACCAACTGCGGAGCGCAACAGTTCGAGGAGTCTCAGAAACTGGAAGAACAGCGGAGCAGAAAAAGAACAAAGTCATTGTGGGACCCTAAGAGGAAGAACACAAAAAAAGAAGCTTCAGGGAGTACATGTACAAGCTCGAGAACACTTACATGGAGCGACAAACAAAGATGAGCTCGGGAAATCTTTGGCCAAGATCGGAGTCGAGCCCTAGCAGAGCGTTTTGAAAGGAAAGGGGCAGCGCTTAGGGTTCTATTTTGAAAGAATGATTCAGAAATGGAAACCCTAGCAGCTTTAGGGCCTTAACACCCTATGGGTCAGCCCTTAGGCCCAACAGATTAAGGCCAGCCCTTAAACATTAGGGCAGAAAAATAAAACTGGGCTTTACAATTAACAATGAATATTTTAATCCAAACAATTAGAATAAGATCACTATTTTTAAAATATTGAACAATTTGAATATTTTTATTTTAAAACAAGATAGGAATTATAAAGTAAATGATGAAAAAAAAATCTATTTTTTTTCTAATTTTTTTTGTATATTTTGTATATGATTTAGCTATATTGAATTTGTATAAAATATGTTATCTCAAACTTTTTGCAGGAATCGGGAGCTAAATTATTGGAAAGTACACTTCCAAATCTTTCTTCAGGTGTTGTTCAAATAGTACATTTTTTAGAATTATTGGCACAAAATTATTAATAATAACGTTGTTTGCCAAAATAAGGAAAAGTCCAAAAATAACATAAAAGCTCTATGTTGTCCCAACACTTTATAATAATATTTGAGAAGTTGAAGGAGATTCAAGACTTTTTTTTTCTTCACTATCAACTTATATATCATGCATTAATTATCTATTATTGCAGAAAAGAAAACCAATGATTCCACCAACCTACCCTTCCTTTCTGAATTCTATTCACACCCAAGTTCACACAAAACACCATTGAAGTAGGAGGTAGAAAGTTTCTAAAGTAACAAAGCAAAAAAGGTTAATGGAAATTCAACATGACCCTCCTCCTCCTCTCCTACCTCCTCCTTCTCAATTGTCTTTTGCTTATAGCCGATTGAAAAAATGGACAACGCAAAACAAACACAGACCATTATGAAAACCAAAGCTCCAAGTTGTGCTGATGCAGATGTTCATGGCCGTGTCTTTGCAAATCAAAATTTAGGATAACATGGACAACAATATTTGAGGAAACAAGTTAGAAGAAGGCTTACTAATAGGCCTCTTGAAGAAAGGCTAATGAATATAGCAGACGTAAGGAATGAGATTGTCAATGCCTTGAAATACCACAAGGCTACCATGAAAGTGGCCAGTGAGCATCAACAACACATGTAGGGATGACAACGGGGCGGGGCGAGGACGGGTTTCACTATCCCATACCCATCCCCGTAAAAAAAATTCATCCCCATCCCCATACCCAAACCCAACGGGTATTAAACTTTTGTCCCATTCTCATCCCCACCGGGTAACTGGTATAATCTCGTACCCATACCCGTACTTGTTTTCTTACTACTTTAATATTAATTTTAATTAATTTTTATAAAATAAAAAAAATTACGATAAAGCAAACAATATTATCAAATATTCAATATTAGGAGGATGATTTGTTTCTTCAATTTCAAATACTTTGAAATAAATTATAATTGTTTACATTAGATTAGAATACCAAATAAAATCTCATGAGAACCAAACCATTTATTAAATTTGCAAACATTAATGAAACCTACTTTATAAATTTTAAAAATATTTTTTAAAAAAATATAAAAGGAAAAAAAATATTCAAATTAAAATATATTTTAAATGTTTGTTTACTTCAATTTTTTAAATTATAATGAATCTGTTTTTTATACACTAATCAAAGTTATAATACATCACTTGACCAAAATGACGCAAAGAATAAATAATAAACATAATAATAAAATTTTAACATAGATCTTGTATTTTTTGAACTTCAATATATGTTGGATGGTGGTAAAAAAATATTTATGGCAATCACATTAAATTTTTATATTGTAGTAAATAAAAATTATTTATACAATTATAGTGAAAAAATTAAAGTATGATTGTAATGAGTTAGAAAATAAAAAATAATTAGATAAAATTTATCGAAATAGTAT
>Ga0099823_1002740_pt1 | contig 16169 bp, 9 predicted proteins | sample CowpearedBW_FD_76831 | JGI IMG/M metagenome (GOLD analysis project Ga0099823, IMG submission 76831) | Root nodule microbial communities of legume samples collected from California, USA - Cow pea red BW | ecosystem: Host-associated > Plants > Roots > Nodule | place: USA: California | collected...
ATTATTTTATTTTATTTTACTATTATTTTATTATTATTGTTATTACTATCATTGTTTTATTTTATTTGTGATTTTATTATGTTATTACTTTTTATTTTATTATTATTATTTGTCTTATTAATATTATTATTGTTTAATTTTATTTTATTATTATTTTCATTATTATTATTTTTATTGTTTTATTTTATTATTATTATTATTATTATTGATGTTGTTATTGTTTTTATTATTATCATTATTACTATTTTATTGTCCGTGCGATATTTTGGAACAATGGTTATGTGTTCTTCCCGGTTTGTATATTGTTTGGCTATCCAGGATTATGTGTTGGATATAACACTTTGTTTTGATGGTTTTATGTGAATTTATTGTGATTCTCCAGGATGTATGAAAGCAAGGATATGATTATGTTTTATGTATGATCATGTGATATTCTGTACTTGAGTTCAAGTTAATGATATGAAAATGTATTTACTTGTCATGGATGCATGTTTTGCATGAATTGAGTGTCTTATGTAAATAGGTTCATTGGAATGTATTCTAGAGTGCCGAAAACTAGTAAATTACTAGTTACTGGTGCGGTGTCTGGCGGAACAGTGTAAACCACTAGGAGATAAGCCACAGAGTGAACTCTAGAGCAGAATCCGAGAGTTGGTGCTTGGCAACGTAAGTGGTATCTCCAGGTGGTGTGTTGTAGAACTATGTCTGGACCAAAGTCTAGTGGGTTGGCACTCGACAGCGCCAAGTGTCCTGCCAGGCAGTCTGGAACCACTTTTCGCCAAGCGATGCGATCGAGGTGCCAAGCAGTTCCAGGTGCTGAATTGGACTGTGAGGAGGATTCTACATAGTTTTGGATGGAGGTTTTGATGGGATGCTTTGGGAGCCTACTTATGAGTGTAACTTGTATTGGGGTAACACGTGGCCACTCGAGGTTGTAGTCTGGTTGTTTTGGAAGTCTACTAGAGTGTGCGAGATCGTGGCTCGTACGAATGGGTTCCAGAAAATTGCCCTCCTCGGTGATATCCGACGAGTTTGGTATTCTTGGGACAAATACGGACTACGATTCATATTGGGAAACTCCACTTGGTGTTATGGATTGTGGCCATGACAAGATTATTCCCACGTGTGGACTGTAGGTGGTGGCCTGTAGTCGGAGGGGCGAGTAGACACTCGTGGCAGCAAGGATGGATCAATGTAATCATTAAAGAGTGAAGAATCAAGAGATGTCTAGGGGAAGATGTGAATGTTGGGTTTGACGGGTGGGGTGTCATTAGAGTTATGGGTTTTAAATTATTAAGTTATCGTGTATGGTATTTCTTTTTATTTGAACTCACCCTATCTATATGTGTTTGGCAATGATCATGTAACTCGTTACATGTGAGCAGATGTTGATGCAAGTGACCACGTGGATACTTAGAGCTGGAGTCGGGACAACAAAGGAGTTTTTACATGGAAATATTTTTATGGATTATTTTTTTAATCAGTACTATGAATCGTTTTATATTTGTAAGAGTTGAACGTATTTTTGAATTTTATCTTTTGGTGCTTATATACTAAAGTTTTAATTTTTCTCGCATTTTTGGGAAAGTATTTTATTAATAAATGTTGTTGATTAATATTTCTATTATTTTAATTCTAAATTAGTAATATTCGGCTAGGATGTTACACCACGTATTTTTCACATCATTGACACGTTTCTGCCATGTCAATTAACATGTCCACATCATTGGGTCAACATTTTGGTCTCAGTGTGGCATTTTTGTAATTTTGTAGCCCTGAGTGGCATTTTTTTGAATATGAGTGGCATAATTCAAGGGAACACGTTTTAGAGGGTTTTAGTAGGGTTTTGGAGACCTCTCTTTTTCGCCAATCTGAATTTATGTTTTGGAGAGCACCCATTGTTAGGGTTTATGCTTTTTCTTGTTCTTCCACACATTGGAGCTTATAGTAACTTTTTCTGCACATTCCTTCTTTTAATTTGCGTTTTCTATCTTCTTTTCTTCCTCTTAATGATGCATTTCAGTTTTGGTTTGAGTGTTGATTCGAATTCCATGGGCAACTAATTTTGTATTCATTGATTCCTTGTAGAGAATGAAATGAAACCTTGAGATTAGTGTTTTGTTCGATTGGGTTTTGTTATTTCTTCATTTTGGATTTGCGTTTGTGCTTTAATTGAAGAAACCAATATGTTTATGCTTAATTTTCAGGGTGGTAATTCGTTTTCGTTGGATTGTGTTCATTCTTAATGAGTTGTGATAGATTCATGATCGTGTGCACTACTTAATTTCATATTGAACTCGTGGTTAACCTTCGCTTAGTTGTTTAATTGCGAGTTTCATAAGGGCCAACAAAACCAATTTAGTTTGTAATCTAGGATTAGTGAACTTTCATTCAAATCAAAGAATCAATGTCATTTTTGCTACTGTTTAATCAAATTTTCAATTACGTTTTATTCTTGTGTTGAATTTCTAAAATGGCCACACCAACCACACCCCTCTTTTGTTGAATCTGGAACCTTTGATCGAAAATAATGGTCACTAGATGATGACCTTGGGTTAATTCCTGAGTACTGCATTTAAATGTTTTATTTTGTTGGGTACGACCTCGATCGTAGTGATATTTGGTCTAGTGTTTAGATCCAATCAAATTTCCTAATGCTTGACATATACCAGACATGGATATGCGACTTTAGTTAGTTTGAAGAGTCTTATTCTTAGTGTAAGGGTTCCTCCACCTAGATGGGGACATCCTGCGTCTGACATCGTTAGGTTTTAACGCTCAAACATGAGGTTAGAATTACAAGTAAGCCTACTTCCAGGAACACTAATATAAGTAACATAACTTATAAAGAATCAAGGGCAGTGCAGTTGAGTTAAGGAAACCAAGTTCAATCCTAACGCCTTATTAGCATCACTTATGTTATTATTATTATTATTATTATTATTATTATTATTAAAAGTTATATTTAAAATTGTCAAACATTTATCATTGTGTTATCCCAAACTTGAAAAAATTATAGATTACTACTTCGTTAGACAAGATTCATATGGATACAACCTTGTTATGCTGCAATAGACCCAGTGCACTTTCTCGTCAAATTTACAGACCCTCAACTAGGTCACAACATAGACCCAACTTAAAGTACCAGAGAATGGGTTATAGCAAAATGACTTAGTCCAACCTTTTAGCACTATAAGCTTGCAATGTAGGGGAGATAAACACAAACATTCAATTTGAAACGACGTTAGGGCTCAACGAAGACAGATGGAGGCAAACATAAAACAATGGTAACAAGGAAAATGTGAAGATTGTGGAGGGAGGCATGGGCGAACTACAAGATTTCGATTAGGGCGTACACAACACATAATCAATGAATGAGGACAACAAGTGTGAAGGTAAAAAAGAAGCTAATACAACTTACACCCAAAAATTAGGAAAAAATGAAGACACTAATGGTAGGGATGACAATAAGATGACCTTAATTAATCACACAGTTATTGACCTATTTGAGTTCGCAAAATATAGGAGGTTTTGGGTGGGTGAATCTAGCAAGAACAAACTTGAAAGCAATATACCTAAACTAGTGGAGATGACTAACGTAAAAAAAAAGGAGATACAATAGGGTGATGAATGCATGGAATACAAAGAAAGTTTTTAATGATATAGTGAAAACAATGTGGCATTCTCATGCAGTTACAAGTAACGATGAAAGAAAAATTGGAAAGGTTAACAAAAAGATCTAAAGTTATGGAATAGAAAGGTATATGGCAAAAAAATAAAAAATAAAGAGACACAAAATTATCAAGAAGATTATTGAATTGGATAGGGGAGAGGATGAAAGGGTAATAGAGCTCATAAAACTCTTTAGTGAACTTAAGTTGATAGATAAAAAAGAAACTTCTATTCTTAGGTGGAAGGTTAGGGTCAACTAGCTAGAGTAGGGATATAGTAACTCTAAATACTATCACTCAAGGATTAGATGGAGGAGAATTAGGAATGAAGTAAAAGGGCTAGAATTGAATGGTAGTTAGTCTGAAAATCCAAGTCAAGTCAAAGGAAAAGTCAAAGAATTTTTGGAAAACAGGTTTATGGACATAAGTAAGACCAAAATTAAGCTTGATAATATTGTATTTCCATCCTTAATAGATGAAGACAATAGGAACTTGATTAGTAACATTAAGGACTTGGAAATAAAGGAAGTTATTAACCAATGTGGAACTTCAAAGAGCCTTGGACCCGATGGGTTCAACTTTCACTTCATTAAAAACAATTGGGAGACAATTAAGAACGATGTTATTCAAGAAATTAACTATTTCCAATATTTGGACATATACTGTGGGGTTGTAATGCTTCATTCATAATCATAGTTCTGAAAAACGTGAACCCAATAGGTCTTCATGAATTTAGGCCTATATCATTAGTGAGGTGTATGTATAAGATTATATCCAATGTATTAGCAAACAAGATAGTACTATCTTACAATTTGCAATCTACAATCAACAACATTTTAAAGGGAAGAGGACTAATGGATAGTATCCTTATATCTAATGAAGTTGTGGAAGAAATAAAAAGAAAAAATAAAAAATAAAGGGATGATTATAAAGGTGGACTACTTAGACCAATATCACTCTACAAAATATAAGTTTGCATTTTTCTTGTCTTTTTCATCTTGATCTTGGTATCTATAGTCATATTGTGCCATTTAACCATTGATGCATATTCAATTGAGCATATTCTTCATATCTTCAAATATCTTCATCTTGTTCATCTGAAAGTAATTCATATAACAATAATATTTTATTGCTTCTTATTAATTATTAGTTCTTTCCTTTTTAGCTATTTATAAATTTGAATTTCAAACTTCAAATTGTCGTGGCTTTAATCTCTTGGATATATTATCTTACAATCTACAATCTACAAAGTCTTTTCCTTGTTGGTGATTGGTTAATAAATATATAGTAGTATTCATAATCTTTAATTAGAGAGGATTTCCTTTATATATCTATTCATTCAGATAATCAATCAGCCTTGATATTCTTCAGTTATATTGTCAATCATATCTTTAATCATGATATATCTAATCAATGTTGAGCCTTGTATGCTTACATCGTAATATTCTTAATCAAATAATTTGGTATTCTTTTAATTAATTTGATCATCACTTTCAATGCTCATATTTGTTCTTTGTATCACTTGGTGATTTGTTAAATCTTTTTCGTGCCATCTAATTATTTGATCTTGATTTGTCTACTAGTTATGATACTCGTCTGATACACACTTAGACTTTACTCATATATTCAATCTTCCATTTGAGTCATCTAATCGAAGTACTCATCTAATAGGGATATTCAACATACATGTTCGTGAGTTAACTTTAACTCGTCTAGTCCAAATACTCGTCTAGTTCCTTTGTGTGCTTGTGTTGATAAGTCTAACACTTTGATTTGATTAGCTTGCTCAACATATCCATTAATTGAGTTGAAGTGAGTTTGCACTATTTTAGTCGTCTAGTGGCATGGTTATCTAATATTCTTAGTTGCTTGGTCTAGCCTATGATTTCTAAATGAGCTCTTCTAAGCTTTACTTTATTTTATGTTTGCTTCCGTATCATCTACTTTGCACTAATTGAGCTTTTGCTATATTTTTCTTAAAATCATTGAACACACATTAGTTGAACAAAAGCATATACAAATAATGTAGAACATTTCATTTCATGGGTTGTCTAATGGGTGTATATTTAAGTCTTAATGAAGTATAACCTTTTCTATTTCTAATGCTTGTCTAAGTCTATTTTCTAATCATCCTTAGCTATATTGCAACATTATCGTATTAACTTAACTCTATTGTTTCATTATAGAGTTTGTTATCATAAAAAACTACCAATTGTCATGCTCATCTAGTGGGATCTTTCAACGTCTAATACTAACAAAAGCATCATAAGAGTTATGGTGATATAGGTTATTTTGAACCAAGTAGAAGTTAAAGTGAGTAAGTTAAGCTTTGAATCTTTCTTCATGGTGATATACATACATGAGGGTGGATCATGTTTGCGTGTGACTCTTTTGAGGTTCAAAATGATTATCCAAGCTTGTAGACTAATTAGGAGATTCCATTTTATAGAGTTGAGTACCTAAATGAGTGATAACAGTAGAACTCGACCAAAAGAGAAAGCCCGTCTACCACTAATGTAAAGTCTTTTGTCTATTATTTTATTATCACAACTCGTCAAACCAATTCGTTTCCTTTCTAATGCCTAACAAAGTCATTTATCCCACTATGTTTGTTGCTTTCATAAGTTCATTGTCTAATTTGCTACTATTATGTTAAAGTAGACAAGCCCTAAGATTCAATAAGGTTTTAATGATACAAAAACATTGTAGCAGACTAATAAGTCTCTAGTTAGAAGTCAAAATGTGATTAAACAACTAAGAGAGACCGTCTAATGGAAGTAGTGAGAATTAGAAATTGATCAATGTTGTTTGAAGATTAAAATACATGATGTGTAGTATTTCTTGCATATTGTTAATATATTTATACTTATACATCAAATGTCAACGAAAGCAATAAGGTCTGGTACATGCAAAGCCAAAATATAAAACATTAAATGAGTATAAGGATTAGACAAGTCTAACAGTAGATGACTAAGAGGATTAGATAACTCAAGTCTCTAGGAAACCTAAGTCATTGTGTTAGATGACTAAGAGGATAGACGATTAAGGCAATAGACAACAAAGAGTTAGACAACCTAATACAACTAAGTTCATTTGCTGAACTAAATATCATACGACAAGGGTATTAAACAACCCAAAGCAACTTAAGTCACTAGATGACCTAAGTATCATACAACATTTAATGTTGAAACCTTGATGGCGTGCTTTGATGATCTAAAATAGGTTTTTTATCTCTGATTAATCATGCAAATTAATATATTCATACAATTGTTTGAAATAAATATTCAATGAAATGAATTACAACAACTACTATCACTTTGGAAGAATAAAGTTTTTGAATTAAACGTTCATATGAAATTAATATTGAGAAATATGTGATGAATGAACTATTTGATTGAATAAAAGATATTCTTTCTTTAACGATTCAAATGCAAAATCAAGTTGTACAAAGTTTCCATCACAAGATAATTTCTTAACATTAAAGAGAGAAAAATTCAAAATCAGGCCTGAGCTCAATCTAAAAAAGGAAAGAAGATATCTTGAAAAGCATCAGCTGATTCAAACTAACCTTGAAAATTCAAACTGAAAAATCAAATTAAAGAATCGATTAAGTCATTCCATATTGTTCCTGCAGAGGACAAATAAGATGAGTTAGGCACAAGTGTCACCTTACCATGTAGTCCGTTATCTCTTCAGTTGGTCTCTCTCCGGTTGATACATGTCAGCTTGAACCCAGGAGGGGTTACCTGCAGAAGAGTCTCCGAAGCTCAAGTAAGTTAAAGCTCTCAGAAAGTCAAATCAATGATTAATGAATGCGTACCTTTAATTCGTGGGGTCCATGCGTATTTATAGAGTATTAATGATTTTCGTTTGCCTAATGGGATGGGCCTTGGTTTGGGCCCTAGCCTGGGTTATGAGTGGGCCTGGGCCCTAACCCAGGCCCCTCAAGGTCTATCGAACGCGGGGACCTCCATCTTACTAAGTCTTTGAGGGCGGTCTGATCCGTTTATTTCTTGGCTTATTAGATGTCGTCCTTGGCCGTGTACTATCCGTGTTGGCCATTTTGTTGTTATTTTAGCCTTTGTTCATTTAAATTCGAGACCATGGCGGCCCAGGTCGTGTACTTGGGTTGTCTCTGGCATGCTCGTGAGGTTTATCATTTATATGGTTAAGTCAACCAGGTCCGGTATGAGTTAGATTTACTAGGCCTAGGCTGAATATTTGGCTGCCTTGATGTATTTTTTATTTATTTGATTGAGTTCGGTTAGGTGTGGTACACATATCAAGAAGATTAAAATGAAGAGTTGTAATTCAACCTCTATATAATGAAGGTTGAGCCACACAAGAAGAACATGAGAAAGAAAAAAGAAAAAGAACAAAGTGTTGTAAATTTGTAATATATGTAATGTCATTGAGTGAAGTTGTAAGTTGTGAGCTTTGTTATATATTCCTGCTGAGAGAGTGTCCTTTGCTTATTGTTGTAATTGACAGTTCTTGATCTCAAGGGGAGATTGAGAAGGATACTTGGAGAGTTTTATACTTGATGTCGCTTGGAGAGGTTTGTACTTGTGTACCTGGTGAGGTTGAAACTTGTGTAACCTATAGAGGATGATATTCATTATTGATCAAAGTTGTTGATCAATGGAACTTCTCAAGCAAGTTGCTTAAGATACTTAGCCTTAGGTGGAGTTAATACTAAGACAAAATAAAATAATAGATTGAGTTAAGAAGAAATAATAAAATAATACTAAGACAATCATGTTCTACGTCATACCGAATTATTCCCTATCATCCACACATATCTCGTCTACTCTAATTCCCTTGATTTGTCTTGTCTACCTTATTTACTACTTTCTAATTTCTACTTCATGTTATTCTAGGTATCTTCTCCCTTCCTTCCTTCCTTCCTTACTCAAGTATCATCTAACTTTCTTATTCATGTATTCTCTATAACACTACGTTATCATTGTCTGATATGTGTGACCACATCATTTTGTTGAGACCAAACGAACCATTGTAGATGAAAGTGTTTTGATGACTACAAAACATCATATGATACAGGATATACAAAGTATATCATTAATATGAAATACAATGTTAAAATACATGGATCATATGGTATACTAATCAGATAGAAGAAATATGAACAAATCAGATGAGTATTAATCAGACAAAAGCATAAGAACAAATGATAAGAAAAAACACAACACTAGAACCTATAGTTTAACTTACCAGATGGCTGCATTTGTTAGACGCTCTCAAATGTCTTAATCCTATTATGGATAAGTTATTTCTATCTTATTATTTCTCTTTTAATATTAACTTAGTTTTAATATTATTTGAAAGTAAAAATAAATTAATTCAAATGGTTAATCTAATTATTGATAGTAAATTTGTTTTATCAAGTCACAACGTTTAAAATTATCTTTTGATAAATATATTCTAAAGCAAAAATATTTTGAAATCAAATGGTCATTTGATTTGCATATATGGAAACATTTTATGTTACCGATAATTAAATTTGGTCTTGATTGACATTAGCAGATATTATATTACTAACGAGATATTTCAAAATATGTTGCACAAGTTTCCTTTAGTAGAAAATTTGAACATTGGAGATAAGAACAAAATCAAAGGATTAAAATTCAAGCTCTCTCTCTGATTCAAGAAAGGAGGGAAAAGAATTGAAAGCCTCAGTGAGAGCAATTCAAAGACTTGAATAATCAAAATAAAGAATTTATCAAGTTAGTCCTTATAAATAATAAATCACAAAGATGATGATCAAGCTAATCAAATTCAAATTCTTGAATGATTATCATTTCAACAACTATTAAAAGCATGACAAGGTAATCTTGAAAACAAGAACAAGTGTTACAATATATATTCATGTGAAAAGGAATTATAAAGAGCAAGTTTGAAATAATAATGAGAGAATAAAGTCAAATTTAGAGAAAAAAACTCTTGTCAGAAATACAACTGGGTTGTGTTCTTAGCCATAGTAATATTCTTGAGTTAGTGAAGTTTTACCATGTGAACTAAAATTGTGCTATATTTCTTTGAGAGATTGTACTCGTTATAATCAAGTGTTTTGAGTAGTGGATTCTCTTAAGCAATATGGTTGAGAGAGAACTAGACGAAGCCCAAGATTTAGGGGTTAACCAATATAAAAATTCTTTTTATGCATGATCTCTTTATTATTTTATTTCAGATTATGTGTGACAAAGGAGTCAGGCTTTATTCAATCCCCCCTTTCTAGAGCCATCTGCACTAAACCATTTGCTCTACTTTTATACAACCCTCGTCTACTACTTCATCTACACACCCATCATCTAGTCTTCTTATTCACACATCGTCTACCAAATGTCTGCTACTTTCATCCATGCATCATCTACTAGAGCGCATAATAGGTTGTTCCATACTTATGAAGTTGAAGGCGGTTACAACATTTTCTAGTGCCATTTATTGATAACTCAGTGTTTTTTTAACATTGCTCCCTGACTTGGTATCGCTCAACACCATTTAATGGCTCCCGTTAACTTAAAAAGGCAAAATTTCAACATTGACCTTTGCAAACTATTTTGCTCATAACTTTCTCTAAAGGTGTCCAATTGAGTTGCTTATTTTTTTGTTGCATTTTGAGTGGTAAAACACATTTTTTGGAGCTTTAAACAAGATACAATTTAATTTTGAAAATCGAAGACATTAACAAGGATTAGCTTGCTAGCACTGTTTTAGTTTTTCTTTTATATAGAGGTAAGTTTGTATTTCTTAGGCTTTATTTTCATTCCACTCAGACTTGTATTGTAGGATACATATTGAATGGTGTAAAAAAGGGTAAAATTAGGTCACATAGTTGGTTTAGAAGAAGAGGCAACAACCATAGTCAAGGGAATTTTTCATGTTCTTTTTTCTTTTTGCTTTTGGGGTTTGTTGTTCTGTAATTGGTGGGCTATGGTTGATTCTTTGCCATGGACTATGGTTGATTCTTCTCATTCTCTTAATTTCTATGCATTTCCATTCACTTTACGTTGTAGTTTAGTTTTTCAACTTTTAGGATTTCTAGTTTCTAATGTTTAGAGCTATTTTTTCTATGGTTTTCTTTTCAATGTGAATAGTGTTAGCACAAGCAACCTTGGTGCAAGGATTTCATAAAACAAAGAGAATGAGATCACATGTGGTTGATGAAGATTGATGAAGATCCATTTGATGATCATGTTTCTATTGTGTTAAATCTGCAAATAAAATGTAGAATATGATGTTTACATGTTGTACCATATTCGTAGGCTAAATGACATAGGTTAGATGTCTTGTTAGTCCTAGTGCGTCTTTTTTAATTTGTTAAAATGGGTTTCAACAGATTAAAAGGCTTGTTGTATATAGTTTCTGGTATAAATGTATTCAATGAGTTGATATTTTTTACAATCGATTGATTTCACTTAAGTCAAGTGAAATCAACAGATTATATGAACAAATCAATTTAGTGCGAAAAATAGTAATTCATTTATGCAAAACTCTCTTTCTCTGAATCACACAGTTGAAAGTGGTAGATAAAAGATCTTGATTGATCTTAGAGTCATTTTGGCTTGGTTGGAGCTTGAAGAACTCGAGTTTGGTTAGCTAGGGAGAGCCACCATCAGCTTTTGTAGTTCTTGTGCCTCTGGTTGTGTTTTTGGTGTGATTCTAGGTCTGTAAGTGTGTTTCTAACAATGATGTGGTTGAGATTTTTGTTTGAGTCAAAAATCTTGATGTTTCTATTGTTCAAAAGTGTAATCTTGGTTTGAGTTTTGTAAAACTTTCTAAAATAGTGGAAACCAGGCTTAGGTTGTCTTGGTAAACTAGATATAGCTATATGATTGAGTGAACACGTATAAAAACAATTGCCAAATTCTCTTTCCCTTATCTTGCTCACATTAAAATCTGAAGAAAATCAAGCAAATCAATCTTTGTTGTGTTAGCATGTGTTTTTATGTAATCTAGTAGTGTAATCTTGTTAGAAATATTGTTTGGAACAAATCTTGTGTAAGAAAGCATGTTGTTTGAGTGAGATTCATGAATTCTGCATTCTACATAATTTCCCAGTATTTTAGCATATTTTAGCATGTTGATTCATAGGTGTTGTGTTCTCATTCGTGCACAACTTGCAAGGGTGTTGATTCGTCCATGAATTTTTGACTTGCAAGCACAAACCACTGCAAAAGGTTGATTCAAGTGGTTTGGTCTCTCAATAGCTTGAAGGATGCAACTGAAGTAGGTTGCACTTTTCTTTGTTGGTTGGCTCGTTAAGATGGAGTGAGTGTGGTATGTATTGTGTTCACGTTTGATGTGTGGTTTACTGGATGGTTTCTTTGTCTATGTTAGTAGCATGTCTAAAGTCAGTGCTATAGTCAATTTGCCTTGGTTAGTTTGTGTTTGAACCATGCAGCCCAGGTGTTTTTGTTATTCACTCAGTGAAGAATTTTGTCTAGTTTTCAATTGGTGAAGTTGCAGATGATTGACACCTATAATGTTTATTGATGTGGTTGGATGTAACGCTAAATTGGTGAACACAACAGGGTGTGTTGCTCGAAGTGATGGCAGTTATTGATTAAGGTCGTACCCAACCAAATAAAACAATGTAAATGCAGTACTCAGGAATTAACCCAAGGTCATCTCCAAGTGACCATTATTTTCACTCAAAGGTTCCAGATTCAACAAGGGGGGGTTGGTTTGGCATATTCAGTATTAAACACAAAATTAACAAAACGTAATTGCAAAACTTAATTAAACAGATTTCAAAACGTATTGATTCCTTAATTCAACTAAAATTTCACCAATCACAGATTACACAATTAATTGTTCTATCGAACTTGCTCCCATGAAACCCGAAATTAATCAATTAAGCGATAATTAACACAAGTTACATATGTCATTAAGCCAAGCATACTTCAAGCAATTAACACCCACATATTAAGCATACCATGAACGACCCACACTCATTAAGTATGATTAAAAGTCGCTTTAGGTGCAGAAACATGAAATTAAGATTAAGCATCCATAAATTTCGTATTTTTTACCATGAAAACGCAACTTGAAGAAAGGCAAACCAGAACAAAATTTCAAAAAGAACAACAAGCTCATGGTTTCATTTCAATTATTCAAGGAATCAATACCAAAAGCTTACCTAGACATGGAATTCGAAAAACAATTCAAACAAATACGAAATTGCATTAGAAGAGTAGGGAAAGAGTGAACAAACACACATTTTTATTGATGGGGACGAAAACGCTAAGTTGGGTGGTGCTCCAATGGTCTCAAATCATCCAAAACGAAAAACCCTAAATGGGTGTTGCTCTTAGAACATCAAAAATTGAATGGGAAGAAGAGAGTGTGCTCTACTCTAAGGAAACCCTCAAAAAAACATGGTCACATCACCACAGTTGCTTATAATTACAAAACTATCATTCTGCCACTCAGAATTACAAAATGCCACTATGGGTTAAAAATGGTGGCCCAATGACGTGGAGACGTTAAATGACATGGCACATACGTGGCAATGATGTGGAAACTCTCTCTTCATCTTACGATTAATGTCCAAGCTCCAAAATTTGCTCCACAAAATACCTAAAAACAATTAGAAACAAAAATTAGACCAATTAATACCAAATTACTCAAAATTCAAAATAATGGCCTAGTGAAGCCCAATTGAGGAAAATGCACTAACAAAAGACAATTAAGCACTAAACAACCCTTAAGATGGGTACAAAAAGGTAATGGAATAAGGGAAAATAGTGACTCATCAGTTATCACTAGTTTTGTTAGGGCATGTTCGATGGAAAAAATTTGTCTAATGTGGTGCTACGTTCTTTTGTTGTTGTGTAGGTTGTTTGGTGGTTCCACATGGATTCAATTTTGTTATCAAAAGAAATAAATTGATCCAGTCCAACGTGATACAAGATCCCAGAACCTACAAACTCATGATGTGCATTATTGAAATTAAGGTGCTGGCTGAATCAGATTACGTTTGGACGCTTGATTGGTGGTCTTGTTTCGGTGCAACAATTTTTCCCAGTTGAATTCGATGCCAACCATTAGAAGTAGTTATATAGTGTTCATGCAATTTTTGCTTTCTAATTTTGTGGTCTAATTGATTCAAAGAAAAGGAGTTTTAATCTTTCAAACAATTTTATATAGCCAATTCAACCCCCCACTTCTTGGCTTAAACTACCATTTCATTACTTACAATTGATTTCTAGAGCAAGGTTCTTGAAAGTTATTCATGTTTGATCTTAAATCTTTCTGAAATGGCTAAAAATAAGCTTCCTTTTGCAAATGGTGCTTTTATTCATAGGCAACCTATGTTTATTGGTATTAACTTTCAGTTTTGGAAAATTATAATGAAATTTTTAATGGATTAATTGACCAAGGGATTTGGGATGCAATTGTGAATGACCCTTACACTTCTAAGCATGTTGCTGAAAATAGGCAGGTGGACAAGCCTTGAACTAAATGGACAAAAGAGAAAAGGAAAAGAGCTCAATATGATTAAACTTCAAAGAACATCCTCACATCATCATTGAACATGGATGAGTTCTTTAGGGTCTCCCAGTGCAAAAGTGCAAAAAAGGACATGTACATGAAGTCACACATGAAAGGACGAATGATGTCAAGTGAGTAAGGAAACATGCCTTGATACAGGCCTTAACCTGAAACAAATGGAAAAAATCTAAAACGAACTCGAAAGAGAACAACTAAGCTTTGATTACAATATGAAGTAGGATCGTCTCAGATTTGGAGTGAATTTGGGTCTCAGATGAAGTTGGGTATGAACCATAGAACGAATGGGGGAAAAAGCAAGACAAGAGAAAAAGCTAAAAGAGCAAAAAGAGCAAGAGCTCAAAGAAACAAAAGAGCAAGAGCTCAAACAAAAGGAAGAGAAAAAGCAAAGAGAAAGAGTAAAGACAGAGATGAGAGCCAAATAGGACGCATAACTACAAGAGAAAGAAAGAAAAGAGAACAATCAGCGAGAGAAGGAAGAAGAAAAACAAAGGGAGAAACAAGTGAATGAGTCTCTCCTCACACCCCTGACATGCACGATTGAGATGAAATCCTTAAAAGGGGATTACAATACTTTGAACCGTTGTTCCCATGCACATCATGATTTAGCATTTTCATTAGGAAAATTCATTAATCAATCTCTTTTTGTCTTGATGTCTAGGAAAGACTAGTACATTAAGGAGCAATGGCATAAGTAATGTGATGAAAAAGAGATGATAGAAAAAGAAGAAACAAGATTGGACAAATATGAACCTATTGTTAAAACTATGTTGGTTTATTTGTCATGTCGTGAACATATTCCAAGACTTTTTCTCTCTTCTATGGTTCATTTGAGTGTTCTTTGTTGTTTTCTTGTCAATAAAGCAATTGTGTTAAAACTCTTAGATGTGTTTTGCAAGTTGGTCTTTGACCCTGAAGGAAAATCTCTAAGCATATTGATAATAAGAGATTGGCCTCTTCCAAGATTCCAATCTCATTTTAGATAGCATTGTTTTTGTTTTTTTGTTTCTTCGTAGACTATTATGGGTTTACATGCTTTCTGCACTGATGTTTGTGTGTTTGTTGTAGATAATAAAGCGCTAAAATTTGAGGTTGAATTTTTTTCTAACTCGGAGACAATGATGGAGGCATGGCTTGGACCGTTACTTGGATTTCATAGCAGTTGAAGGAATCATGTCCAAGACCTTCAAAGATATCTCATATTAGCTTTGGATAGTAGAATAAGAACTCTTTTTGTATTTTTTTTGTAATCTTAATGTTTGGGCCTTATTGGATTATTAGCTGTGTAGGGCTTTTTTGGTGTGTTGGCCCATACAGTACAAAAAAAAAACTAAAATTACCGACAAAATTTTATCGACGGATATGTTTTAGTCCGTAAATTTGAATTACTGAGGGATTTTACCAACGGATTTTTATAGTTTAATTACCGACAAAAAAATTCGTCAGTAACAGATTTCATTTGTCGACAGAAAAATCTGTCGGTAATTCAAATATTTTTTACCGAAAAATTTACCGATGGATTTATCTGTCGGTAAAAAGAACGGGAAATTTACCGCTAAAATTTGTATTGCCGACAGATTATTCTGTCAGTAAAATTTGTCGATAATTTAAAATATTTTTATTGACAGATTAATCGGTCGGTAAAAGAAGCGAGAAATTTTCCGCCCAAATTTGTATTGTCAACAGATTTTTTCGTCGGTAAAATTCGTTGGTACTTACATAACTTAAAATCCGTCAATAATTTAAATTTTTTATATTGACAAATTTATCGACGAATAAATTTGTCGGTAAAAGGAGCGGGAAATTTCTCACCCAAAGCTCACCTTCAAAGGAGGAGGAGGAGGAGGAGGAGGAGGAGGAGGAGGAGGAGAAGAAGAAGGAGGAGGAGGAGAAGAAGAAGAAGAAGAAGAAGAAGAAAAAGAAGAAGAAGAAGAAGAAGAAGACGAAGAAGAAGAAGAAGAAGAA
>Ga0099823_1002746_pt1 | contig 16161 bp, 9 predicted proteins | sample CowpearedBW_FD_76831 | JGI IMG/M metagenome (GOLD analysis project Ga0099823, IMG submission 76831) | Root nodule microbial communities of legume samples collected from California, USA - Cow pea red BW | ecosystem: Host-associated > Plants > Roots > Nodule | place: USA: California | collected...
AAACGAATGTAACTATTTTTTTCAATAATCAATTTTATATATCCGTCCCTTCCTTCAATACCAAAGTGTGAGACATTGTAAGAATCACTCCTCCAATGGCACGTATATAACCACAAACATTCTGGATTAAGACGCATTATCACAACGCACTGCACTGCTCCATTCGCTTTCACCTCTCTGTTTTTCCATCTCAGCGAAAATGCCAGGTTTCACAGCACCCTCTGATTACTCTCAGGAGCCTCCGCGTCACCCTTCTCTTCTTATTAACGCCAAGGCAAGCCAATTCACTATCCCTTTCTCTTTCTCTCTCTCTCTGTTCCCCAATTTTTCGAAACGCTAAGCACAAATCGCCGCCGCGTTTTTCCCTTTTCCGTTTCAGACGCCATTTAATGCGGAGCCACCGCGTTCTGCCTTGGTCGCCTCCTACGTCACCCCTTCCGATTTCTTTTACAAGAGGAATCACGGTCCCATACCCATCGTTGAGGACATAAACAGGTTCCTCCATCGCTGTGCCTTAACTTTCTAGCTTTTAGTTTATCTTGCTTTGTGACGCGTTTGGTTCTGAGGAGCAGATACTCCGTCTTCGTGTCCGGTTTGCTGGAGCGTCCCAGACAGATCATGATGAAAGATATCTGGTTAGTGTGTGTTTGGTTTACTTAATGTTTGAACTCGTGCATTGAATATCGTATTTCGGCTAGGATTTGCCATGCACGATTTGAGTGTGAATGTTGGGTAATATGTCAAATTAATCACTTAATTTTACAGTGTTGGTCGAATTAGTCCTTGCATGTTGTGAACTATGCCTAAGGATTTTGATTGATGACCATGGTTTTGAATTACAGTCTCGGTTGTGGTTTGGTTGCATACCTTATAGTTCAGCTAGGATTTGCTCTGGCACGATTGGAGGGGGAATGTTGGCTAATATGTCAAATTGATCATTTAATTTTACAGTGTTGGTCGAATTAGTCCTTGCATGTTGTGAACTATGCCTAAGGATTTTTATTGATGACCATGGTTTTGAATTACAGTCTCGGTTGTGGTTTGGTTGCATACCTTGTAGTTTGGGAACTTACAAACAAATGCGGTCGATGCAGCCACAGTTGTAGTCTTGTTGCATTCCTTGCACTGGGGAATTAGGAACAAATGCGGCCGATGCAGCCACAACTATGGTTGTGTAGAGGTCACTAAAACTCCAAAAATTGACATTGTGGCCGTAAGTGTGGCTGTGGACCGCTTTTAAAGTCTTTTTGGTGGCTAAAATGCATATTCAGATGCCACAGGTGTAATTTATATCTTTCAAGACTGATGTGAGTCCATGTCACGAATATGAATCATAAAATTCATCAATTTGATTTTTTTTGTTATTTTTTTACTTCTGTTCACAGGCTGTTTTGTATAAAAATGTTGAAAAGTTAGACTAGCTTAAAATGTTAAAAGAAAAGGAGAGGAAGTAGTCGTGTTGAACGTACCCTATTTGATTATTCAAATGCTATATTTTCATTTTTCTTATACGTTTTATACTGACACATTTATTCCATGCACTACATTCGGCTGTTCCATTGTTCTGTTGTGTCTTCAGAAATGGAGTTCATGCCCTTAGTCATGACTTGATGTTTTATTTCACGAACCTTGTATATTGTCAATTTCTTGTTTTAAATGTTACTATGTTACTAAACATTATTTTTATGATATATTTCAATCTATATTTTTTTCTGTGACTAAGTTTTATGTTTTGATATCATTTATGAATCACAATTAAAAATTTAGTTGGGTAGTCAATATTCAATAACCTTGCTTTCAAGAATTATTTGATTATATCAGTAAAAATTGTACAAGTCACATTGATAGTGACATTTCATTTATCTAAGAGTTATATGGACAACATGAACGTGTTCTGGGAAAATAATTCTGTTTTTTTAATATTTGTCATGTTTACAATGAAGTGACCATGTTATTTGGTGACAGGATGCTCCCAAAGTATAATGTCACTGCTACATTACAGGTGTGTGCTCTTTTGCAAAACATGGATTGAATTGGAGCCATGGATTTTGTTCTGTTGATAAGATAGTTACATCCTGCAAATGATTTATCTCAGTGTGCAGGTAATAGAAGGACTGCTATGAGCAAGACCAAAACAGTGAGGGGAGTTGGCTGGGATGTTTCTGCTATTGGAAATGGTTAGTATTGTCAGCTTTCTTGGAATAATGTGATGAAAATTGACATGATGAAGGATTGAAGGAGCTGTTTTATTTGGTGGGTGGGGGTTAAGAAGGAAATCTAAGGCCTGCAATGGAAGGGGGAGGAGGGGGTAGACCAAAGTGTAAATGACCTAGCTTATGACTGAGTGATTGTTTGGAATCCCATTCAATACGCACATGAAAACTCATGTCAAATCGAAGCTTTTATATTAAAGCTATAATGTCTAGCCTCTGGTCCAAAGCTCATAAAGCTTTTATAAAGGTGGAAAGAAAAACACGTTGAACTCTTGATTAATTAATTTCCAAAGCAACTTGGATGGCTCTTGAGTACTTAGCTACAAACTAAAGCTCGTAATAGATATCATATTCTAATCACTGTTTCCTTTCTCAGCTACATGGGGTGGTGCCAAATTGTCTGATGTTCTGGAACTCGTTGGAATTCCAAAGTTGACTAGTGTAACTCAATTTGGTGGAAGACATGTGGAGTTTGTAAGCGTTGATAAGTGCAAGGTGATGACTACGGCTATGTCTACTCCAGATACTTTGACTTCATTTTGATTATTTGTACTAACTCAGTTGAAATGTTCTATTGATTTTTTTCAATAAAATTACAAAAACTGATAGGAGGAAAATGGAGGCCCATACAAGGCTTCAATACCACTTAGTCAGGCCACAAATCCCGAAGCAGATGTTCTGCTAGCTTATGAAATGAATGGTGAAGTAAGTAGCTTTGACTATACTATCTTCTTGCAGCACTAAAGTTTTCAAGACTTTTATTATGAGATTTCATTATATTGTTGAAGAAACAAATATAAAAGGGTTCCCTGTTCATGCCACACTGTAGGTTTCTGATATTTTTACTAGAAGTATTTCTCTGTAGGTTTCATTGTTTAATTTGTTTGTGAGATGTTGAACGAACATAGTGCATGTTTGTCACATGAATGGTTTCCTTTTTCTGTTTTTTGTATGTTTTGGTCATTGAGAACACGATTTCTCCTTTCTTTCACCTAATTCATTATATATGCTGCCAATCTATTGTTTTAAGGTTGTCAAACCTTAGAGTTTACCTAAACTCGTAAGAGCTCTCCCAATTTGTAAGAGTTTACTACGTATAAAAGCAAATATTAAATGCCTATCAATATTATAATAAATCAACATGTCAATCCCACGATGAAGTAAAATAATAAACCTCAGTAAGGAAATAATGAAGTCCAGTAGCACATTGCTACACTATAAGTTCAAACTGCACCAAATAAAACACAAGTTCATACAACACAAATAAAACACAAGTTCTTGACATGATAACTTTTCAATAACTAAATAAAGACAAATGTCTTCAAAAGTCCATGTCTCATCCTCTAATAACATCATCCCAATATCATATCATCATTGTCACCATATCCATTTCTTGTCAGCATCATCACCATCTCCACCATGTCCATCACCATCAAGCTCCTCGTCATATGAAAAAATGTGCACCATCAACGTTGACATCCAAAACTATATTAAGAAGATCAAATGAAAGAACAATTAAACTCTAGCAGGGAAGGCTTTGAATAGCTATTTGTTAGAGTAGGTCGTCTTAAATAGACTTTATTGAAACAGTGCTATGTGCTTTGTGCTGTACCTAGTTTCTAGATATGACCTTTCTTATTCTTTTCTCTTTCCTCTCATTCATTGTTTTTGAACTTTTAATGTCATTATAAATATAAGAACCTAAGAGAGGGGAATAAATCTCTAACTTATTCTCTATTCTTTTGTATTCATTTCAAGTCTATTAGAACACTTTTGTAAAACCGTTCACAAATAGCCTATCAGACTTTGTACACGAACGTTTGATGGTTTTACAAAATACATTCGCAAGCCTTTTGAAAGGGACAACTAATAAGTAATGTAATGTGTGATAGAAAGATTAAATATAGTGAAACTAGATTTGAGATTAATCTCTCTTGTGTAGAAAATACACATAGAGACTGTATTTATAATAAAGAAAATGTGGATTAAGTCTAAAATACATACGAAGAATAATAACAATAGAAACTGAAAATAAGATAGAGATAAGATATTAATGATATCTTAACAAGTACAATTCATCATAGGCTTTGACATTGAATCATAAATATTTTTAATGTATCTTTCCTTTGTAATGCAATTATTATACATTATACTTTCAGTGTGAATTGACTTCTTGGATTTTTCTTTTGGCTTTGGGTGGCAATGTGTATTATGTTATTGTTATTTTAGTTAGTGTTTTCAGCTTAGTTTAATATCACTTTCATTAGCCTCTTAACAGGGATCATGGATATCCATTACGTGTGGTTGTTCCTGGTGTCATTGGAGCCCGGTCTGTTAAATGGCTGGAAGAGATCAATATCATCGCAGAAGAATGCCAGGTCTAATATATTATTTAGAGTTGTATTGATATATCAAAATATTCCTGTTCGAAATGCCCTATAACGTAACATTATCATGTATCAGGGTTTTTTCATGCAAAAGGACTACAAAATGTTTCCACCATCAGTAAATTGGGATAATATTGATTGGTCCACCCGCAGACCCCAAATGGATTTCCCAGTTCAGGTATTTTGATTATTTTACTGTTTCTGCTTTCCTTTTTAAGTAAAAAACCTCAGTTAGTATTTCTTAAACCATGTTTACATATAATTTGTTACATGTTGAGTAATCAGGTCATGCTGAACCAAGCAGAGTAAGTTTATGATTGTTTTACCAAACCTCTTTGAAAGTATTGAAATGGTGACAGGACCCAAAACAAGTGGGACGACCTTCACAGGTCTATCATAGAAGAAAAAGTTGTAATTAGTTGTAGCCGGGTAGTTAGTATGTGTTTTGCCCTGGTAAATATGTCCTTTGTTGTAGCGGAGTATTTTTCAGCTCATGTTATTACATTGATGTACTGGGCATTTCTAGTGTGAAAAAGACAGTGCTTCCTTTGTGAGGGCGGTTGGGTGTGGAGGAGTGGTGTAATTTGTTTACCCAGGTGTGTGTTGCTACAAGGTTGTGAAGGAATACAAACTCTTAATGTTACTCTTTTTGTAGCAGAGTAGGCGTTGTGTATTAGGATTTCCGTTTCTTGGTTTCCTAACAAAAACTAATACTTATTATTTTTGTGGCAGTGTGTTATATGTTCTCTAGAAGATGTGAGCACAATAAAGCCTGGGAAGGTTAGTTTATTTAATCAAGTGTATACCTGTTTGGATGGGCTTCTCCATAAGTTCCTTTTAGGAGAGAAAAATTGAAATTGGCTTATTCATAAGCTAATTTGTAGAAGCTCTCTCTCATATGGCTTCTCTAATTTTATCTTATTGCCAAATCAAAGTCGTTTTTTTCTTATTTTTCTTCCCTAGTAGAGTTTACTGAGAAACTCATCCAAACATGCCTATAATGGGCTATTCATGCATGAAAACATGGGAAGCATTAATTCTCCTTTGTTTTTTTTATAAGTTACATGAATGTGTTTTTATTAGTAGCTATGAAGTTCCACAACATATAAATTTGCTTTGTTTTTTCTTTATCTTGATCTCATTACATGGCATGCACCTTTGGAACTTTGACTAGAATTTTCTAGTGTTCAATTATCATCACTGTATTTTACTTTTTGCTTCAAAACATATTGTTCATGTTCCTTAATCGATTCCTGAAAAAAAAAATTCCTCTAAAATAAATTCAAATTATATTTTTATTTGAAGTTTCCTGAAAATGAAAACACGTACACATCCTTTCTTTGGCCAAATGAATTTTCAATACGCACTTATCCATCCATCTAAACTCAAACTTTGGCATATCTTCCATTTCATGAGTTTTAGCTATTTTTTTTGTACATTTTTCGTCCTTGTCGTAATTGACTGAAATCTTAATTCTTGCACATCGTGTGCAGGTAAAAATTAGTGGATATGCGGCCTCAGGAGGTGGCAGAGGCATTGAGAGAGTAGATGTGTCTATTGATGGAGGCAAAACATGGCTGGAAGCTTCAAGATTTCAGAAAAGTGGTGTTCCCTATATATCAGATCATGCCAACAGTGACAAATGGGCATGGGTATTCTTTGAAGTCACCGCTGATATTCGTCAGAGCACTGAGATTATTGCAAAAGCGGTATGTCGTCCCATTGTTGTGATGCTATCATCTTTTTTAATGTACCTAATGGGTCTGTACATTTGTTAACTTGTATAGATATATCATGTACGACCATGAGGGTAGGATAGTGGTCATTCGATTCAAATTATAAGTGGTTAAAAGTCATCTATAGTTGGGGTTAGCGATAAACCCGGTTAAAGTAGTGAAAACTAGGTATAAGATTAATTCTCCTTGTGTAGAAAATACATATAGGATGATATATTTATAATGAAGAAAATATGGGCTAAGTCTATATACACGTAATATTGTAACATAAGATATTGTAACTAACAATATCTAACAATCCCCAACCTTTGTACCAATTTACTGGATACAAAATTGCGACTTGTTCCATTGTCAGTCAATACACTGTAACTTCGTTTTTAGTCTTTGATTGTTTTAGTGTTTTTACTGTATGGATTAGTGTTGATTGTAGGGTAAGCTGATAGGCAAGGGAAAAAGGATGGTTCTTTTCAGTCTATTCAGTAAAAAAATATTACTCTTCTTTCTCTTTTCAAATTATTGGTACCTAAAAATATTACTCTTCTTTCTCTTTTCAATTCTTGGTACCTAACAAAAACCGTGAGTTTATTCTAGGTGAAATGCAAGGATTTGGATGGATGATTTATTGTAAACTGGATTCGCTCTTCAAATGCCAGAATTCTAGTGAAATTTTGTGACACTTTACCTTTGTTCTAATTTGCAGGTGGATTCTGCTGCTAATGTCCAGCCTGAAAAGGTTGAAGACATCTGGAACCTGAGAGGGATTTTAAACACTTCATGGCACCGAGTAAAAGTCCAAGCGAGTCACTCAAACCTCTAAAAGTAGCACCAATATTTGATGTTTGGCACCTACAAATATCTCCTCTTTTTGCACCTACCTTTGAGCACTCGAAACATTGAACAAGGCACCAAGGCATCCCAATAAGCTGTGTAGTCTTTATACAAATAAGCTATAGGAAAGGTGTTATATATAACTAATGGCTTTACCCTAGTTTCGCAGAGTTTTTCATGGAATATCTACTCCTCCTTCTCTTCAAGGAAATAATTTGAGATCTTAATTATGATGCTCTTGCTTTTCACTCATTTTATCATTTTCCCCGCACCTTAAATTCTGTCACATCTACGCTTTTTATTTATTGTTATCCTAGTACATTATCATTCTGAACTTTGAAAAATAGAATTAGTGTTTTTGAAACAGTTATTAGAGCAGTAAAAAGTAGTCTAACTAACAAACAAATATATTAAAGTATATTACATTATTCATCCACCACCGAATAAGCAAATCATGATCCTCTACCGCGCTTTTGATGAAGAAAAAAGATCCTCTATCATGTGTCACACCTAGCACATAAAGAAATTTGCTACAACGTTATAGAAAATAGTCATGTCAGTTTTGTCACGATTCTTTTCTTCTGTATACAAATGAAACACTTTGTATTCAAAACGTGAATGATTTCACTAGATTTCTTCTAATGGTATGATTGGATAAGACGATCTAAATGAGTAATTTATTTATTTGTCTAGCTCACTTCCTTCTTTTTTATTTGTGAGTTTCATAGATTCGAGATCCACATCTATGAATTGAAAGGTCCGAATGATCTACTCTTAAATCAGTTATTAGAATCAATAGGTTTTCAAATCTTTCATTTGAAAAAAGGGAAACCCTTATTATTGGATGACCAAGATACTTCCCAAAAATCGAAATTCTTGATCAATGGAGGAACAATATCACCATTTTTGTTCAATAAGATACCAAAGTGGATGATCGACTCATTCCATACTAGAAAGAATCGTAGGAAATCTTTTAATAACATAGATTCCTATTTCTCAATGATATCCCACGATCCAAACAATTGGCTGAATCCCGTGAAACCATTTCTCAATCGACTTCGATTCTTGAATAATCAATATCACTTCTGCTTCTATTGTAACAAAAGATTCCCTTTTTATGTGGAAAAGGCCCGTATTAATAATTATGATTTTACGTATGAACAATTCCTCAAAATCTTGTTCATTCGCAACAAAATCTTTTCTTTTTGCGATGGTAAACAAAACATGCTTTTTTGAAGAGAGATACTATTTCACCAATCGAGTTACAAGTATCTAACATATTAATACCTAAGGATTTTCTGCAAAGTGGCGACGAAGGGTATAACTTCTACAAATCTTTCCATTTTCCAATTCGATACGATCCATTCGTTCGTGGAGCTATTTACTCGATCGTAGACATTTCTGGAACACCTCTAACAGAGGGACAAATAGTCCATTTTGAAAAAACTTATTGTCAACCTCTTTCAGATATGAATATACTTGATTCAGAAGGGAAGAACTTGTATCAGTATCTCAATTTCAATTCAAACATGGATTAGATTCACACTCCATGTTCTGAGAAATATTTACCATCCGAAAAGAGGAAAAAACGGAGTTCTTGTCTACAAAAATGCATTGTTAAATTTATGATTCTTCTTAAGATGTTTATTCCGAATTAGTACAAACCCTAATTATGATTTTAGGGATTCCTTTATGAAATTTGTATGAACCCTAATCATATTTTTTCCCAAATTTGTATGACCCTTTATTATGAAATTTAGGGATTTTGTGTTTTTCTGCCAATGGTAAATTTTTTAAAGTTTCAAATTTATACAATGTTGCTTATTTAATTAAAGTGGTATGAGTTTTGTTATGTTTTGCAATGTAATAACTGTAATTTGTGAATATAAATTTTATCCTTTTTTAAACAGGTGAGAGGTGATACATTTATACTAGTAAGAGGAAATGAAAAACAAATCCTTAAAGTTTCTAGAGTTACATATAATGAATTTAAAATCCATTAGAACGTGATCCAGGAAAAGCAAATCAAATTTGACAATACCCACAAAATAAAATTGATGAGGTACGAAGAGCTTATATAAAATGGTATTCATGGTTTGATATCATGATATAATAGCGAATGGTAATCATATTTTTTTGAATTCTACTATTATGTGTGTTTGTTTTAAGTAAAGGAAATGAAGAGCTTTTCTTTTTAACTAAAAAAATTTTATATATAAAAAATTTAATTTGACATCCTTAAATTTTTTGTTCAAGTTCTATTATTACTAACAATATTATCTTAATGTCCTCTAAAAGTCTTTCTAGAATTTTCTTAATCACCAAAACATCATATATTGCTATTTCTAAAATGGGTCTTTACCAGTTGGGAGAGGAGGTTCCACATGTGGTTGTGTTAGGTCTTTCCTGAACAAAAACAGTTTTGTATTTTTTAAAAAGGGTTTTACAAATATTAAAACATACAATTTATCCCAAGAATTTAAAAAAGAAACACTAGGGTCATTATTCACATTCATATAATGAATCTAAACACAATTTAACTATCACCTACTCAATGGATTTTGGAACTCCATCCTATTGAATCATGAATAGCACATTAAAAAAAAAAACTATTTGTGTGGTAAACTTATAAAACCCTGAAATTGTGTACACAAATACACAAGGGATACATATTTTATATTTTAAGAAATTAAAAAAAATGATATTTAAATTGTTTGTAATTGAAACTCTTTTTTAAATATTTTGTTTAAATAAAATAATTAAAATATCTTTTATTTTATATTTTTGTATAAACTAATATGATCTTTTTAAAACATTTTATTTTTCTGATCTAAACAACTAATTTTTCTTCAAAAAGTTTTAAATTCACCCAATAAAAAAATTGTCCTCTTAAATCCGCATCCGACACTAGATTTTTGTAACTCATAGTGTAATACTCATGCTTTCTATTTATCTGCTAATTTTGAAATTCTCAAAGTTCATCCATCTCCAATTTGATTTTCCTTTTCATGTTTAACTTCTGCTCTTGTATATTTGAATAATAGTTTTCATGTATTTTCTTTTTTGTACAAAAGGATGATCATTAGATTCATGGTTCAAGAAAATATGAACTTCAACACTTAAAAGACAATTCCTTTAACTAATTCCTGAACAACTAAAATTAATCCACAAGGATAATAGATAAACTAATTAGAAATGAATGAATTTATAGAATATTAGAGATTTTACATTAGTTAAAGATAGAATCAAATTATAATGTATATAATTAATTGTAACCTTTATTAAGATAGTTTATGAAGTTGAGTTACAATTAAACTTCACTTTTTAAGATGAACAAAGAAGAATGTAATACTAAGATACCAATTCATCTATATTTCAATATAAAATCATGTTATATATTTTTGTACATATTTAATAAATTTGTATTAATTTATTTTTCAATATTTATATGTTTTTTAAGAGATCTACCTGATAAGGAAAACACCATAAACATATTAAATTAAAAAAAAAAACATGTCATAGATAAATTTACATTTGATTTAGAAAACTTATTTGGAATTGGAGTATTGTAGAAAATTAGTATAACAGAGTACAAGAATCACTTGGAATAAAACTTCCCAATTAAAACTTCAAAAATGATTGTTAATCAGTACATATTACACCTACAGAAAATATATTATACATTGGAGAAATATTACAAATACTCTTTTTCCTTAGTTGAAAGTTTTTAAAAATATCATTCTTAATAATTCTCTCATCTCTTTGTCAAAATCACTATTATGTAATTATAATTATGAAAATTTCGCAATTCGCATTTGTTTTCTTGGGCTCAATTGATTTGAACGTTCAAAGTAGGTGGGCCTTTTGGGAACAGTAATGGGCCAATCTGGCACCCAAAACAAATTCCACTGCCCTGAACTTGCGTTTGTGCGCTCCTTCTCGCTGCACTGCTTCCCCAATCTTCTTCCTGGTGATCAAGGAATCAAAATCGAAACAGGTAATTTCGCAAAAGTATAATCTTTTTACGTACCCATTTTCGTTTTTGTTTTCACAGTTCCTTCAATTGCATTTCCATTTACAAAAGACTTGTTTGTTAACTTATGCTTCATATACAAAAATGAATTGGGTGGTGTCTATGACCCTGTCTTTGTTGTTTGTAACGTTTCATTTTACGGTTTGGAAATAACAGGCGTGTTGTGGAAGATGACTTGCATTGTTAGGGCTGCATTGAGATCCAATTGCAGTTCAAGTGTTTGTGCATTTGTTCAGAGAAGTCTTGGCCACCCAGTGAGGTGTTTCTCCACTGAAGCTCAACAGCCACCTCTGAATTCAACTACCCCTCCTCCATTCTTTGACGTTGAGCATTCTGGTACCACCTTATTTATGCACTTATTTTCCCATTTCTATCGCTCTTAGACTTGCTTTAGCTTTTACGAAAAAACTGTTCTACTGCAGCTCGAGGTTATAAATTCCTTGATATTGTGGCTGATGCAGCCACAAAAATGTCATAGACTCCATAAACCTTGACATTGTGGCCAAAATTGTGGTCACAGTTGCCGGGTAATAGTAAAATCTTGTTGCTGCTGTTACTTTTAGGACTCGCTCGGTGGCTAGGATATGATATAATCGGATAATATAACTATTAAATAATAGCCGTTTTAATCAGTTGTTTGGTTTAGTGGTATAGGGTAATTATTTCTATCATAGCAACTATCACTAGCACTACATGGTCACTACTACCATTAGTGTCACTACATCTGTCATCAAAAATGCCACCCTTATTGTCATATCAGAATCACCACTCTCACCATTGTTGCTATCACTCTCTATCATCTACCTTGTTAAGAATTCAATGTGAGTTCAAGTCCTACATTAGGTCAAAATGAGTAAAATGACTAGTATATAAGTTGAAAGAACCATAAATCTATTACCTTAATGTTTTATGCTAGAAGTGGTGTTCTTGTCTCTTATTTGAGCTTAATCACGACTCATTGGTGATGATTCTTTCGGCGTCTTCCCTTAGAAAAACCTCACAGTTGTCACCATCATTCCTTTATTATACTGTCATCATTGTTACTATCGTGATTATCACTTCCATCTTTGTCATCGTGCTTACCATCTCATTATTATGTTGTTGTCACTGTAACCATTTGCAGTGACATCACCACTAACGTAACCTATTAGTATTTGGTCCTTATCATGGTATGCACCAAATATCATATATGATTAGTGCTTTTCTTGCTCTTATTTTATCATGTTCCTATCCTACTTTTGTATCTCATCCTACCATATCCTGACCACCAAACAAGTCAAGAGTAGTAGTATGTTGTTATCGTTCTTATTTGGAGTAGGAGGAGGTTCTTGTTTCTATGAGAGTATCAATACCTTTAGGCTATGTTGGGAGTTGGGTTTTGGAGAAGAGTGGGAGGGGTAAACTAAACAAAAGACTAGCATTAAGTGTTTTTATTCTATTGGGTTTGAAGGAGAAGAAAGGGTGATATTTTAATTTAAATTAAGAGACTTGTGTAATATTTGTAACAATAAACAAAAGATTAATATATTAAGTATGTTAATACATTAATTTATTTCTTTTGTTGATAAAATTATCAAATTAGAGATTGTTTATTAGAAAGAAAAAATTTGTGACTCCATTCTTTCCCATCCTAAACCTAACTCCGAAACACGGTATGTTAGGATGGAAAATTTGGAAGAAAAGAAAAAAGGTGGGCTTATCATTCATTTTTAAGTAATAATGATTTATTCAAATGAGGAATGCTGTGTTAGTTTATCTTGTAACCTTCTAATTACTGTGTATATAGTTCTTTAAAGTTTACTTGGGTCCTACATGAGGCCCATGGTAGGGGAGAGGAGATAAGAGTGAGAAAGGAGGAGTGCATCCCTTTCTCTCTAATTGTTAATTTCAAATAGGTTGCTGTATATTTTTCAAATAATTGGGATGCCAGGCAAAATCCTCCTTCTCCATGTTGTCATCATCATTATTGTCATTGTTTTAAGTTTTTGCTCAGTCCTCATGTCTAGTCATGTGTATTACTAACATTCAAAAGCCAAATAGTTTTCGGATTTGAGAATGTGAAAATAAAAAATGCATAAAATTATAGAAATTTGACATACAGTAAATATCATTGATGCCAGTGACTATATTTTTGCATACGTTTGGATTTTGAAAATAAGATGTTAGGTTTCTAACCAATTCACTGCTAGCTATGTTATTTAAATAATACCTTTCAACACTTTACAGTTCTTTTATTTTAAATAATTTCCATCCAAGGTAATGACTGTTTTCCTTTCTCTTTCTTTCTTTAGGAGTGACATATGGTAGGCTGTTTGGTATTCGTAAACATGTACTGAAAACAGATATCATCAACTTCCTTGAAGGTTGTAATTTGACTCTGGAGGATGTTAAATTGGATTACAACCGTAGCCTTATTCCAGTTTCAACGTAATGTATTCCATCTTTTGTCTTGCTTTGGGGTTATTGTGAAAGTTATTTTTGTCATAGAAATTTAATCAGTGCATTTTCATGCCTATCACAGGGAATTGCATTTTCTTTTCTTTTTCTTTTCGGAAAACAAAAGAGAAAGTTCAATTTAATTATATACTTGTTTGTTACATGTCATGCTCACGGAATTTGGACTTTCAATCCCTAAAATCCTATAAAACAACCAACTTGTCAGGAGAGGATTGTCCAAGATATATATAAGTTCTATTTAAGTCATACTTTTAGTCACTGTGAAACTAAACAACATAAAAAAAAGCACCATTTTGAACTGTAATTAAGGTGTCGTTCCAAAATATGGAGTGCTAGATTTTTTCATACTCGTCCTGTTATATGAACCCATGGATTTCATTAAAGACAAGTAGAAATAGTCCCAATTGCTGAGGTAAAATCAGAATACAGGAAAAGTGAATAGATAAAAAGTAGCTTTTTGAGGGTGTGCTGCCTTCCTTTTCAATCCTTATCCAATTATTGAATACCTATTTCTTCCTTCCCTTTTTTTCTAACTGATTTACTTATCTTTTTCTTCCTCAATTGCTACAATTAGCATTTCGTTATTACCTCGATTCATCTACATGACTCTCCGTAATCATCTACATAGCTAACATCCTGAAAGTGAATTATCATTGTGTTTTTTTAAATGGGCCTCATCTTAGATTCTATACTTGAAATTATCATTTAAATGTTTTGGGTATAATCAGGTTGTTGCAATTCCCTTCTCGTTCTTCGTATGACAACGCTATAAGGGTGATTGTAAGGAACGGACGCTTGTACAAATTGGATAGGGTATGCTGCTCTGCTCACATGTCTTTTTCTAAAATCAAATAGCTTTTTATGTTTGTTTATAGTTGGAAACTGTTTGATATTTGTTCCTTTTTCTAATATCAGGCTGATCGATCCCAATGGGACATAGTAAAGCCATATGATGGAAAAACTGTCAGTACAGATTCTTACCTATCTTTGTTTATCTTGGTTTTTGAATAGTAATTAATTTTTGATGGTTTGTAATATATTTAAAGTGCCCAAATGCTGAAACTGTTAGATGTTGTGTTTAGAAAATTTTGATCGAGTAAAATAGAGAGCATGATGTAATTCAGTTATTCCCCATAATCATAAGGTTCTCTAATTGTTCGATTTTTAAGTTCTGAGCGGATCACACCAATTTGGAGGTAAATTCTTAATAGTTGTAGTCTTTTATATATTACTACGTCTTTATTCTTTGTTAAGAGTGCAAATTATTGTTTTTCTGTTTTCCTTGGTAAATGAAAAATTTAAAACATTGGTCCATTTTGTTGACTTGTATAATTAAGGAATGTTAATTGAGCACATTTTACAAGAATTACTTGATATTAAAGTACCAAGGATAACGGAAAAGGATCCGAGAAATGTAATTCTATTGTATGAGGAACAATAGGAGAATAAAAATTATTCATGAATGTCTAAAAATCTGAAGCTTGAACCATCTCAAATAAAAAGTTTATTCCCTTAGATTTTGAAAGTCTAGGGTGTTGTTATAGTCAGGATCAAGCAACGAAATGCAATCTCATGTTATTGTTTTTTGTTTAAAAAATAGAGTATGAAAAAGCATCACTGTAAAACATGATCCCATCTGTTAGATGATATAATATTGTGTTTAGTAGTTGGGCTCAGCCCATTATGTATTTCTGGTTTTGGCCCATTATCAATATAAATAAACTATCCTTTGTGTAGGGTTTACACAAGGGAGATTAATTCCAAAACCCTATTTCATCTTATTTTACATGGTATCTAGAGCTTAGGTTAGTTTACTACAGCCACTGTCCAGCCGCTCATTGCCGCTGCTTCTGCCGTTGTCACCGTCGCCTCCGCCTCCGCCGTCGTCGCCGGAGCTGCAGTTTCGATCGACGACCAGACGGTTTTGTTCGTCTCGGCCAGGCGACTCCAACGCCGCAGAGATCGCCTCCATCGGAGTACTCACGCGCCTCCACGCGCGTCGTCGGTCGTTTTCTGCGCCGATCAACTTCGCCTGAATCGCCTTCTTGAGCTCTTTCTGGATCTGTGGTTATTGTTTCAATCTGAGCACCTTGAATTTTTAGGGTTTCTCCCTCTATGGCTTCTTCCGCTGCCAATTCGGGTGTGTCGTCTTCAAGCACTCTGCTGTCAGAACCCTCTGTTTATACCAACTACGTCAATGTGCATTTATCCATTTACAAGTTGGATGGCACAAATTACACGACATGGGCATTCGATATCAAACTTTGGCTCAAGAGTCAAGGATATGAAGATCATCTCACCCAGAGTGTAACTACAGTTGCTGGAGATGAAGTTTCCCGTTGGACGAAAATTGATGCCCAATTATGCATCGTCATTAAGTTCACCATTAACTCTTCGCTGAAACAAATGTTTCGTTCATATGAAACATGTTCAGACGTTTGGGCACAGGCCAAGTTGTTATACACCAATGACACTCAGCGTCTTTATGGTGTTTGTCAGGTATTTTG
>Ga0099823_1002751_pt1 | contig 16152 bp, 13 predicted proteins | sample CowpearedBW_FD_76831 | JGI IMG/M metagenome (GOLD analysis project Ga0099823, IMG submission 76831) | Root nodule microbial communities of legume samples collected from California, USA - Cow pea red BW | ecosystem: Host-associated > Plants > Roots > Nodule | place: USA: California | collected...
GCCGACAGCATCAGCACCGGCAGGCGGCGCCAGCGCTTGTCGCTGCGCAGTTGGCGGCAGAACTCCAGGCCGTCGCCGTCGGGCAGCATCAGGTCCAGCACCAGCAGCTCGAACTGGCCGGCCTCCAGCTCGGTGCGGCCCTGCGCCAGCGAGCCGGCGAAGCTGACGTCGAAGCCGGCGCTGATGAGGTAGTCGCCCAGCATCGCCGTGAGGCGGGCATCGTCGTCGATCAGGAGCAGTCGTGGATTCATCGGTCGTTGCGAGGCGGCCGCCGCCCGGGCCGGATCGGCCTGGCCGCGCGCCGCGGACTCATCGAAAGTCTGAAGCATAGCCGTCCTCTCGCGAATCAGCGCTCGGTGAAGGGGGCCGGCAGCGGGTTGTCCGGGTTGCCGCCGCGGCGGTCCTTCATGTGCTGCATGCGGTCCTTCATGTGCGCCTTCATCTTCTCGCGCTCCTGCTTGCGCAGCTCGGCGAGCTTGGCGCGCTGCTCGGGCGTCAGCACGCGCGACGCGTCGATCATCGCCAGCGTGATGCGCTTGGAGGCGACCTCGCGCTGCGCGGCGATCTGCTGGCGCAACTGCTCGACGGCGTTGGCATCCACCGTCGGCGCGGTGAACAGGGCCTCCATGCGCTCATGCAGCTGGCGCATCGTGTCGCGCTGGCCCTTCAGGTCGTTGCGGGCGGCGTCGAAGATCTGCTTGAGCTGCGCGCGCTGGGCGTCGGAGACGCCAGCCTCCTTCAGCAGCCGGCCATGCATCGCGCCGAAGCCGCCGGGGCCGCCGAAGTCCGGGCCGCCTCGATGCATCGCGTGCGGCGGCGGGGGCGCGTCGGCGGGGACCGGCTGGGCCTGGGCCGCCAGGGCGGCCATGCTCATCGCCGCGGCGATGCCCAGCATCTTCAGGGGGCGGGAAAAGCTCTTGACCATCTCGAATCTCCAAGTGCGTTCAGGGATGGAGGCATCGTCGAGCCCACGCGTCAACTCGCCGTGGGCGCGCCGTAAAGAATCGTGAAATGAATCGGCGCCAATGAAAAACGCCCGCGGCGTCCTCTTGAAAGAGCGCATCGCGGGCGTCATTGAAGGGCTTGCCGCAGTCGCCGGCCCGTCCTTGATCAGCGCATCGATCAGGTGATGGGCTTGAAGCGCACGCGCTTCGGACGCGCGCCTTCCTCGCCCAGGCGCTTCTTCTTGTCGGCTTCGTACTCGTGGAAGTTGCCATCGAAGAAGAACCACTGCGAGTCGCCCTCGCAGGCCAGGATGTGTGTGCAGATGCGGTCCAGGAACCAGCGATCGTGCGAGATCACCATCGCCGAGCCGCCGAACTCCAGCAACGCCTCTTCCAGCGCGCGCAGGGTTTCGACGTCCAGGTCGTTGGACGGTTCGTCCAGCATCAGCACGTTGCCGCCTTGGGCCAGGGTCTTGGCCAGGTGCAGACGGCCGCGCTCACCGCCGGAGAGCTGGCCGACCATCTTCTGCTGGTCGTTGCCCTTGAAGTTGAAGCGGCCGATGTAGGCGCGCGAAGGCATCACGAATTTGCCGACGATGATGTTGTCCAGCCCGCCCGAGACGTCTTCCCACACCGTCTTGTTGGCGTCCAGGCTCTGGCGGCTCTGGTCGACGAAGGCCAGCTTGGCCGTCTTGCCGATCTTGACCGTGCCCGAATCCGGCTGCTCGACACCCTGGATCATGCGGAACAGCGTCGACTTGCCGGCGCCGTTGGGGCCGATGATGCCGACGATCGCGCCCGGCGGGACCTTGAACGACAGGTTGTCGATCAGCACGCGGTCGCCGAAGGACTTGGTCACGCCTTCGAACTCGATCACTTCATTGCCCAGGCGCTCGGCCACCGGGATGAAGATCTCATTGGTCTCGTTGCGCTTCTGGTATTCGACGTCGCTCAGTTCCTCGAAGCGGGCCAGACGCGCCTTGCTCTTGGCCTGGCGGCCCTTGGCGTTCGAGCGCACCCACTTCAGTTCCTCCTTCATCGCCTTGGCGCGGGCGTCCTCGGACTTCTGCTCCTGCTCCAGGCGCCGTTCCTTCTGGTCCAGCCAGTCGGAGTAGTTGCCCTTCCAGGGGATGCCATGGCCGCGGTCCAGTTCCAGGATCCACTCGGCGGCGTTGTCCAGGAAGTAGCGATCGTGGGTGATGGCCACCACGGTGCCGGGGAAGCGCTGCAGGAACTGCTCCAGCCACTCGACCGATTCGGCGTCCAGGTGGTTGGTCGGTTCGTCCAGCAGCAGCATGTCGGGCTTGGACAGCAGCAGGCGGCACAGCGCGACGCGGCGCTTCTCGCCGCCGGACAGCACGCCGATGTTGGCATCCCACGGAGGGAGGTTCAGCGCGTCGGCGGCCAGTTCCAGCTGCAGGTCGGTGTTCTCGGAACCGGCGGCGGCGATGATGGCTTCCAGCTCGCCCTGCTCGGCGGCCAGCGCGTCGAAGTCGGCGTCCGGCTCGGCATAGGCGGCGTAGACCTCGTCCAGGCGCTTCTTGGCGGCCAGCACGCCGCCGATGCCTTCCTCGACCGCCTCGCGCACGGTCTGGTCCGGATTCAGCTTGGGCTCCTGCTCCAGGTAGCCGATCTTGATGCCGGGCATCGGGACCGCTTCGCCCTCGATCTCCTTGTCGACGCCGGCCATGATCTTCAGCAGCGTGGACTTGCCGGAACCGTTCAGGCCCAGCACGCCGATCTTGGCGCCCGGGAAGAAGGACAGCGAGATGTCCTTGAGGATGTGGCGTTTCGGGGGAACCGTCTTGTTGACGCGGTTCATCGAAAAGACGTATTGAGCCATGGCGATGGTTGTTCAGCGTTTCGTGGGTTGACCGGAGGGGCCTTGCGGCGGCGGATTCGAGAGCGCAGGGGCTGACGTTCTGCGGACGCTCGGCCCGGCACGGGCGGCGGGTCGCCCGGGCAATAGTCATGCATTGTCGCAGCTTCCGCTCATGCCCCTAAACTCGACCGCCCTTCCCGTTCACGAGATGCCCACCATGCTGTTCCGACCCATCTCCGTCCGTCTCCGCCGCCAGGCCGCCCCGAGCGGCTTCAGCGCCCTGCCGCTGGCGCTGGCGCTGCTCGCGGGCGGCGCCCAGGCGCAGACGCTGCGCTGGGCCAGCCAGGGCGACATGCAGACCGCCGACCCGCACGCGCAGAACGAGATCGTCACCAACGCGATGAACGGCCAGGTCTACGAGCGCCTGGTCTCGCGCGACCGCCAACTGAACCTGGTGCCGGGTCTTGCCACCGAATGGACCCAGCTCAAGCCGACGCTGTGGCGGCTCAAACTCCGCCAGGGCGTGAAGTTCCAGGACGGCACGCCCTTCACGGCCGACGACGTGGTCTTCTCGATCAACCGCGCCAAGGATCCGAACTCGCAGATCAGCGTCTACGCGCAGGCGGTGGGCACGGTGCGCAAGGTCGACGATTTCACCGTCGAGTTCCAGCTCGACAAGGTCAATCCGATCTTCCTGCAGCACCTGGACACGCTGTTCATCATGAGCCGCAAGTGGTGCGAGCAGCACAACGTCGCCAAGCCGCAGAACTTCAAGGACAAGCAGGAGACCTACGCCGCGACGCATGCCAACGGCACCGGCCCGTTCATGATGGTGAGCCGCGAGCCCGGCATCAAGACGACGTTCAAGCGCAATCCGGCGTGGTGGGGCAAGGCCGAGGGCAACGTCCAGGACGCCGTCTACACGCCGATCGCCAACGACGCGACGCGGCTGGCGGCGCTGGTCTCGGGCGAGATCGACTTCGTGCTCGACCCGTCGCCGCGCGACATTCCCAAGCTCAAGCAGACCACGGGCGTGAAGGTCCAGGAAGGCCCGGAGAACCGGATCGTCTTCATCGGCATGGACCAGGCGCGCGACAAGCTGCTGTACGGCAAGGTGCCGGGGGACCGGAATCCGTTCAAGGACCTGCGCGTGCGCCAGGCGCTGTATCAGGCGGTCGACATCGGCGCGCTGCGCACCAAGCTGATGAACGGCCTGAGCCTGCCCACCGGCGGGCTGACGCCGTCGCCGCTGGGGGCGTTCAACGATCCGCAGCTGGAGACGCGGCTGCCCTTCGATCTGGCGGCGGCGCGCAAGCTGATGGCTGACGCCGGCTACGCGGACGGCTTCGAGGTCACGCTCGACTGCACCAACAACCGCTACATCAACGACGAGCGCATCTGCCTGGCGCTGGCCTCGATGTGGGCGCAGCTGAAGGTCAAGGTCAAGGTCAATGCGCAGCCGCGGGTGCTGATGTTCCCGAAGCTGGAGAAGCTCGACACCAGCCTCTACCTGTATGGCTGGGGCGGCAGCATCACCGACGCCGAAGTCGCGCTGACGCCGCTGATGCGCAACCGCGGCGAGAAGGCGGTCGGCCAGTACAACTTCGGCAACTGGAAGGACGACAAGTTCGATCAGCTGGCCGCGCAGTCCAGCGAGGAAGCCGATCCGAAGAAGCGCGAGGAACTGATCAAGGCCGCGCTGCGCGAGTTCCGCGCGCAGGTGCATCTGATCCCGCTGCACCGCCAGATGATCCCGTGGGCGACGCGCGCCAACGTGACGGTGACGCACCGGCCGGACAACTGGTTCGAGCTGAACTGGGCCTCGGTCGCCGCGAAGTGAGCGGACTGACCCCTCGCGCCCGCCTCCTCCTCACCGCAACGGCGGATCGAACAGATACCCGATCCCCCGCACCGTCCGGATCAGCGGCGCGCTCGGATCGTCGTGGAGCTTCTGACGCAGCCGCGAGACCATCAGGTCCACGCTGCGCTCCAGCGCGGTGACACCGTCGCCGCGCGCCAGGTGCAGCAGTTCCTGCCGCTGCAGCACGCTGTGCGGCCGCTCCAGGAACGCGCGCAGCAGCTTGTATTCGCTCTGCGACAGCACCACGCAGAAGCCGCCCGGCCCGCTCAACCGGCGCGTCATCGGCTCGAGCCTGAATCGCCCGAACATCAGTACCTCCGCCGCATCCCCTTCACGCGGCCTGAGCAGCGCCTTGATGCGGGCCTGCAGCTCGCGCGGCTCGCCGTCCTTGGGCAGCACCGCGTCGGCGCCGCGCTCCAGCGCGAGCACCCGCTCCAGCGTGCTGTCCTGCTGCAGCAGCACGACCACCGGCAGCCGCGAGCGCTGCCGCAATCGCGTCAGCGCCGCCCAGCCGGTCTCGCGGGCGTCGCTCGGATCGATCAGGGCCAGGTCCACCGGCAGCAGCGGCACGCGGTCCAGCAGCGCGGCCTCGGCACTGTCCGTGACGCGGAATCCCCATGCGCGCATCAGCGCGGCCAGCCGCAGGCGGGCATGCGGATCGGGATCCAGCAGCAGCAGGTGGGTGCCGGCGGCGGCATCGGGAAACGGGGCGTTCATGGGCGCTGGGACAAGTGGACACACTGGCGCGAGACTATGCCGCCCCCGCCCCGCTTGAAGGCCGATCTGCACCGGCCTCGCGGCCCTTTTTACCCGCGGTTAACCGCACCGAAACACGGCTGCGGACGCCGACACGCCAGCCTGTGCGCGGGCTGTCGGCGAGCTTGCGGCAAGCTGTCCGCCGCCGGTGCGCATTCCTGCGGTTTCCGCAAGGCCCCACTCGAAAGGCCGACTGACCCGCTCGGCTACAATGCCTGTCAACGCCGCGACTCAGTCTTGTCGCGGCTTTCATGTTTCTGAGCTCACGCTCTCCCACGGCAGCTGAAGACTGGCGCCAGGCCTCACCGGCCGGCGTGCTGCACACAAAGCCCGATCGGGCACGAACAAAGCAGCTTATGAGTTTTGACGCACTGGGGCTTTCCCAGCCCCTGCTCCGCGCGATCGCCGATGCCGGCTACTCGACCCCCACTCCCATCCAATCCCAGGCGATTCCCGCCGTCCTGACCGGCGGCGACCTGATGGCCGGCGCCCAGACCGGCACCGGCAAGACCGCCGGGTTCACGCTCCCCGTGCTGGAGCGCCTGTCCGCCAGCAAGCCCGTGCGTGACGCCAAGGGCCGCATCGCGATCCGCGCGCTGGTGCTGACGCCGACCCGCGAACTCGCGGCGCAGGTCGAGGAAAGCGTGCGGACGTACGGGAAGTACCTGCCGCTGACCAGCATGGTGATGTTCGGCGGCGTCGGCATGCAGCCGCAGATCGACAAGCTGCGCAAGGGCGTGGACATCCTGGTGGCGACGCCGGGCCGCCTGCTGGACCACGCGCAGCAAGGCACGCTGGACCTGTCCAAGGTCGAGATCCTGGTCCTGGACGAAGCCGACCGCATGCTGGACATGGGCTTCATCCACGACATCAAGAAGGTGCTGGCGCTGCTGCCGGCCAAGAAGCAGAGCCTGCTGTTCTCGGCGACCTTCAGCGACGAGATCAAGGCGCTGGCCGACCGCCTGCTGGACAACCCGGGCCTGATCGAGGTCGCGCGCCGCAACGCCACGGCCGACACGATCGCGCAGCGCATCCATCCGGTCGACCGCGACAAGAAGAAGGAACTGCTGGCCCACCTGATCACCAAGCACGATTGGCATCAGGTGCTGGTGTTCACGCGGATGAAGCACGGCGCCAACCGCCTGGCCGAGTTCCTGGACAAGCAGGGCATCACCGCGATGGCGATCCACGGCAACAAGAGCCAGGGCGCCCGCACCAAGGCGCTGTCGGAGTTCAAGAGCGGCGACCTGAAGGTGCTGGTGGCGACCGACATCGCCGCGCGCGGCATCGACATCGACCAACTGCCGCACGTCATCAACTACGAGCTGCCCAACGTCGCCGAGGACTACGTGCACCGCATCGGCCGCACCGGCCGCGCGGGCGCGCAGGGCGAGGCGCTGTCGCTGGTGTGCGTCGACGAGGAAGGCTTCCTGCGCGACATCCAGAAGCTGATCAAGCGCGAGATCCCGCGTGAGGTGGTCCCCGGCTTCGAGCCGGATCCGAACGCCAGGCCCGAGCCGATCGTGATGGGCCGCATGGTGCTGAACGGCGGCCTGGGCAAGTCCTCGGGTTCGCCGCGCCCGGCGGGCGGCGGCGGTGGCCGCCGCGGTGGCGGTGGCGGCGGTGGCGGCCGTTCCCAGGGCCAAGGCCGTCCGCAGGGCGGCGGCCAGGGCCAGCCGCGCTCCTCGCAGGGCGCGCCGGGCGGCCAGCGCGCTGGCGGCCCGTCGCAAGGCCAGCGCCAAGGCGGACAAGCTCAGGGCCAGGGTCAGCGGCAAGCGCAGGGTCAAGGCGGCCAGCGCCAAGGGCAAGGCCAGGGTCAAGGCAGCCGTCATGGCAGCCAGGGCAACCGCCCGGCCGGCTCCGCGCTGACGCGCCCGAAGTCGACGTCCTGATCCAGGATCCCTCGCGATGAAACGGCGCCGTTGAACGGCGCCGTTTTTCATTCCTGTCGCCGAACGTGCCTTGGGCATACTCGCGGCCACCGATCGCCCCATGAAGACCGCGCCCATCGTCCCCGCCCGCGTCGACTTCTCCGACGCCGCCGCGCCGCGCTCACCCGCGTTCGGCGACACGTATCACGGCCAGGCGGGCGCCTTCGCGCAAGCGCGGCATGTGTTCCTCGACGGCAACGCCCTGCCCGGCCGCTGGCAGGGCCGCCGGCGCTTCGTCGTGCTGGAGACGGGGTTCGGCCTGGGCAACAACTTCCTCGCGACCTGGGCGGCCTGGCGCGACGATCCCCAGCACTGCGAGCGGCTGGTGTTCCTGAGCGTCGAGAAGCACCCGCTGGCGCGCGAGGATCTCGCGCGTGCGCACGCCTCGTCGCCGGAGCCGGCGCTGGCCCGGCAGTTGCTCCAGGCTTGGCCATCGCTGACGCCCAACTTGCACGCGCTGGACTTCGAAGGCGGCCGCGTCCGCCTGATGCTGGCCTTCGGCGATGCGCGGGAGTGGCTGCCCGAGCTGGTCGCCTCGGTGGACGCCTTCTTCCTCGACGGCTTCGCGCCTGCGAAAAACCCGGACCTGTGGGAGGCGGCCGTTTTCAAACAGGCCGCGCGGCTGGCCGCGCCGGGCGCGACCGCCGCGACCTGGAGCGTGGCGCGCGGCGTGCGCGACGGACTCGCGCACGCCGGCTTCGAGGTCACGCGGCGGCCGGGCCAGGCGGGCAAGTGGCAGGTGATCTCGGCGGCCTTCGCGCCGCGGCATCGCGCGCCCGTGCCGCCGGGACGGGCAGCGATCGCGCCGCTGGCGAAGGACGTGCTGATCGTCGGCGCCGGTCTGGCCGGCGCGGCCTGCGCGCGCGTGCTGTCGCGCGAGGGCCTTCGCTGCACGGTGATCGAAGCCGGCGCGACAGCCGCGACACAGGCCTCGGGCAATCCAGGGGGCCTCTTCCATGGCACGCTGCATGCGGACGATGGACTGCATGCGCGCTTCAACCGCACGGCGGCGCTCGCGACGGCGCGCGAGCTGCGCCGGCTCTCCTGCGCCCTGCCCTGGCTGCAATGGGGCCTGCTGCGCGTGGAGCGGCGGCCGCAGGCGCTCGACGACATGCGCGCGCTGCTCGAGCACTGCGGCCTGCCACCCGATTACGTCCAGGCCCTCGATGCCGCCAGCGCCAGTGCTCAGGCCGGCACGCCGCTGGATCAACCGGCATGGTTCTTCCCCAGTGGCGGCGCCGTATCGCCGCCCGCCCTGGTGAAGGCCTGGCTCGATGAGGCAGCCAAGACCGAGGGCTTCGAACTGCGAGTGAACACGCGAGTCGCCCGCTTGCATCGAGACGACGCCAGCGGGCGCTGGACCGCCCTCGACGCCGCGGGCGATGCCATCGCGTCAGCGGACGCCGTGCTGCTCTGCGGCGGAATCGGCAGTGATCCGCTTGTCGCCGAGTGGACCGCGGGACCCGCATGGCCGTGGGTCTCGCAACGCGGTCAACTGAGCCTCATCGAACCGCCGCTCGCCGCGGGCCTGCCTTCCCTCGCGATGCCCGTGGCGGGACTGGGCTATGCGCTGAGCCTGCCTGACGGGGCGCTGTGCTTCGGCGCGAGCGCCGAAGCGGGCGACATGGACGCTTCGCTGCGCGACGCGGACCAGACGCAGAACCTTGAACGGCTGAAGCAATTGCTGCCCGCCGCCGAGCTGCCGGATGAGCTGCCCCTCGCGGGGCGCGTGGGCTGGCGCAGCCTCGTGCCGGATCGGCTGCCGATCGTCGGCGCCCTGCCCGCCATCGTCCCTTCGCAACGCGCCGAGCAGGTGCGCTTCTGGCCGCGGCAGCCTGGGCTCATGGTCGTGGGGGCGCTCGCCTCACGGGGTCTCACCTGGGCGACGCTGTGCGCCGAACTGGTGGCCGCACAACTCACCGGCGCTCCATGGCCCGTCGAGGCCAGCCTCGCCGAGGCGCTGGACCCCGCGCGCTTCGCCGCGAAGCGCCAGCGGACGGGGTGAGCGTCGTCACTCACCGGTATCCACGGTGATGGCATCCACGGCAGCCGGAGCAAGGCCCAGGCGCCCGCGGGCTTGCGACGTCACGAGTGGCATCAGGGCCGCCACCAACGTCGCCACAGCCACGACAGCACTGATCGTGATGCCGACCGACCAGCGCAACGAGTTGACCCCGATCTGGTGAATCTCCGCACGCATTGCGCCGAAGCCCTCCTTCATCTCGCAGCGCAGATCACCGCGCAACTGCTCGAGTTGCTCCCGCGTCGCCAAGGTCGGAATGACCACGCGCCATTGCGTCTCCAGTGCCTGGACGCGCGCCGCGATCTCCGCGTCGCGCTGCCATGCCCGCTCACGCTGCCCCTGTGGATGATCCTTAGTTTCCATCGTCTTCTCCATGAGCTGGCAGCGCCAGAGCGGTTGTCTCATTCACCCGCGCTGCTGAGAGCAGCAGCGGCATCAGGGCCGTCGCCAAGGTCGCGAGCGCTACGAGGGCGCTGATCGTGACGCCGACGGACCAGCGCAACGAGTTGACCCCGATCTGATGGATCTCCGCGCGCATTGCGCCGAAGCCCTTCTCCATCTCGGCGCGCAGGGCCCCCTGTCCCTTCTCCATCTCGGCGCGCAACGCGCCCTGTCCCTTCTCCATCTCGGCGCGCAACGCGCCCTGTCCCTTCTCCATCTCGGCGCGCAGCGCCCCCTGCCCCTTCTCCATTTCGCAACGCAACTGTTCAAGTTGCTCCCGGGTGGCCAAGGTCGGAATGACCACCCGCCATTGCGTCTCCAGCGCCTGGACGCGCGCCGCGAGCGCCGGATCCACGCGCTCGAGACGCTCGCGCATCGCACGCTGGTATTCAAGACTTTCCATGACTGCTCTCTCCGCGATGACAGGTGCCGCCTGTCCAAGGCAGTCACTCTGCCACTGCAGCCGCCCTCTGGCTTCCAGCCTTCGGGGGGATCGATGGGGGATTCGACGAAGCATTGAGGCGCGTCAACCTCAGCGCCATTTAAGTTCTGCCGCTCGCCGGCCGATAGGGATCGAAGGCCCCTCCCGGGCGCCGGCGTCCGCACGGGCGCCTCCAACGACATCCAACTCTCGGGGACATACATGATTCATCTCGTCGCGGGCCGCACGATCGGCCAGCGGCTCGGCGTGGTGCTGGGCCTGGTGCTGCTGATCGCTTTCGTCGGCTCGGGCCTGAGCTACCTGGCCCTGGGCCGCGTCGCCGCCGAGACCAACGTGATGCTCAACCAGGACCTGGCCGCCGAGCGCGTCGCCTCCGACTGGTACCGCAACATCACCAACGGCGTGAACCGCACCAGCGCCATCGCCGTCAGCGCCGACCCCAGCCTGGCACAGTTCTTCGCCGCGACCTCTGCCGAATCGACCAAGCAGTCGGGCGAACTGCAGAAGCAGCTCGACGGCTACATGGTCACGCCCGAGGAACGCACGCTGTTCGAGACGCTCAGCGACGCCCGCAAGGGCTACCTGAGCACGCGCGACGCGGTCGCGGCCAGCAAGAAGGCCGGCGACGCCGACAAGGCGCGCGAGATCTTCGATCGCGACTTCCAGCCCGCCGCCGCGAAGTTCCAGCAGGCGATCCAGGCCATCGTCCAGCACAAGCGCGCGCTGCTGGACGACGCCGCCAGGCAGCTGGAGGCCACCAACAGCCGGGCGCGCTCGGCGCTGCTGGTGTTCTCGCTGGTCGCGCTGGGCCTGGGCGTGTGGTTCGCGGTCACGCTGACGCGCTCGATCACCCGGCCGCTGCAGGGCGCCGCCGAGGTCGCCGACGCCATCGCCCATTTCGACCTGACCCGGCGCGTGCCGCCAGGCGGCCGCGACGAGACCGGCCAGTTGCTGGGCTCGCTCGGCGGCATGCAGTCGCAGCTGCTGAAGCTGATCGGCGACGTGCGCGGCTCGGCCGAGAGCATCGGCACCGCCAGCGCCGAGATCGCCACCGGCAACCACGACCTGAGCGCGCGTACCGAGCAGACGGCCTCCAACCTGCAGGAGGTGGCCGCATCGATGACGCAGCTCACCGGCACCGTGCGCCAGACCGCGGACGCGGCGATGACGGCGAACCAGCTGTCGAGCTCGGCGGCCGAGACCGCGCAGCGCGGCGGCTCGGTGATGGGTCAGGTCGTCAGCACGATGGGCGAGATCAGCGACAGCTCGCGCCGCATCGCCGACATCATCGGCACCATCGACGGCATCGCATTCCAGACCAACATCCTGGCGCTGAACGCCGCCGTCGAGGCCGCCCGCGCCGGCGAGCAGGGCCGCGGCTTCGCGGTCGTGGCGGGCGAGGTGCGCTCGCTGGCGCAGCGCAGCGCCGAGGCGGCCAAGGAGATCAAGTCGCTGATCGGCGCGAGCGTCGAGCGCGTCGAGTCGGGCTCGCGGCTGGTGCAGGACGCCGGCGGCGCGATGACCGACATCGTGGCCAGCGTGCAGCGCGTGGCCGACATCATCGGCGAGATCAGCGCCGCGGCGCGCGAGCAGAGCGACGGCATCAACCAGGTCAATGCGGCCGTCGGCCAGCTCGATCAGATGACGCAGCAGAACGCCGCGCTGGTCGAGGAATCGGCCGCGGCGGCCGAGAGCCTCAAGGAGCAGTCGCAGCGCCTGGCGAGCGCGATCTCGGTGTTCCGGCTGCGCTGAACGCGCGAGCGGCTCAGAAGGTCAGCGTCTTCACGCCCTGCGCGGTGCCCAGCAGGCAGACGCCAGCCTTGTTGCGCGCGAAGACGCCGACCGTGACCACGCCGGGCCACTGGTTGACGTCGGCCTCGAAAGTGGCCGGGTCGGCGATCTTCAGCCCGGTGACGTCCAGGATGTGGCAGCCGTTGTCGGTCACGCAGTCCTTACGCAGCACCGGCGACGCGCCCATCGCGGCGAAGCGGCGGGCGATCTGCGCGGCCGCCATCGGGATCACCTCGACCGGCAGCGGGAAGCGGCCCAGCACGTCCACCAGCTTGCTCTCGTCGGCGATGCAGACGAAGGTCTTGGCCAGGTCGGCCACGATCTTCTCGCGCGTCAGCGCCGCGCCGCCGCCCTTGACCATGTGGCCCTGGCGATCGATCTCGTCGGCGCCGTCGATGTAGACCTGCAGCGACTCGACGCTGGACGCGTCCAGCACCGGAATGCCCAGCGCCTTCATCCGCTCCGTGCTGCGCACCGAGCTCGACACCGCGCCCGCGACGCGGATGCCGCTCGCGGCCAGCGCGTCGATGAACTTGTCGACCGTCGAGCCGGTCCCCACGCCCACCACGGTGTCCGGCGTCACGTACTGCAATGCGGCCTGGCCGACCAGGGTCTTCAACTCGTCTTGGGTCATGGGAGCTTGAGAGGGGGAGGGAAAGCGGAAGGCGGGATTATTGCGCCGCGAGGGTGGCGGCCGCGTCAAGCGCCGCGGCGCTCCCGGCGCTGGCGCACCGCGGCGGCGAGCCCGCGCAGCAGCGGCTCGGTCTGGCTCCAGCCCAGGCAGGCGTCGGTGATGGACACGCCGGGCAGCAGGTCGGCCTTGGTCTGGCCCGCCAGCAGGTCCTGGCGGCCCGGCTGCAGGTGCGACTCGATCATCACGCCGGTGATGCGTTCGTCGCCGCCGGCGATCTGCGCGCCGACATCCTGGCCGACGTCGATCTGGCGCTCGTACTTCTTCGACGAATTGGCGTGCGAGAAGTCGATCATCAGCTGCTCGCGCAGGCCGGCCGCCTTGAGCACCTCGGCCGCCGCCTGCACCGAGGCCGCGTCGTAGTTGGGCGCCTTGCCGCCGCGCAGGATCAGGTGACAGTCGTCATTGCCGCGGGTCTCGAAGATCGCCGCCAGGCCCATCTTCGTCATGCCCATGAAGGCGTGGCTGGCGCGCGCGGCCAGCACGGCGTCGGCGGCGATCTTCACCGAGCCGTCGGTGCCGTTCTTGAAACCCACCGGGCAGGACAGGCCCGACGCCAGCTGGCGGTGGCTCTGGCTCTCGGTGGTGCGGGCGCCGATCGCGCCCCAGGCGATCAGGTCGGAGATGTACTGCGGCGACAGCAGGTCCAGGAACTCCGTGCCCGCCGGCAGACCCAGCGCCGTCACGTCCAGCAGCAGCTGGCGGGCCAGGCGCAGGCCCTCGTTCATGTGGAAGCTGCCGTCCAGGTGCGGATCGTTGATGTAGCCCTTCCAGCCCACCGTCGTGCGCGGCTTCTCGAAGTAGACCCGCATCACGATCAGCAGGTCCTGCTTCAGTTCCTCACGCAGGTCCTTGAGCAGGCGCGCGTAGTCCATCGCCTGGCCGTGGTCGTGGATCGAGCACGGCCCGACCACGCACAGCAGCCGGTCGTCGCGGCCGTGCAGCACGGCGCTGATCTCCTGGCGCGCGGTCTCCACGACCTTCAGCGAGCCCTCCGGCAGCGGCAGCTCGTCCAGCAGCAGCGCCGGCGAGATCAGCGGGCGGACCGCGTCGATGCGGGTGTCGTCGGTGCGGGTGTCGTCGCGGGTGGTGTCGGCGGAGCCGACTTCGCGATCGTGCTGCGGATGGTCGAGGTGCTTCATGGCGGCGGCGGCGCGCCCTCTCGGGCGCGGAAAACGCGGAATGGAATCGCGGATTATCTGCCTGCCCGCGACATCGAGGCCAGACCCACCGCCGCCGCCGACATCACGAAGCCCGCCAGCGCCAGCGCGCCCAGGTGCTCGCCGAGCAGGGCCATGCCCATCAGCGCGGACACGCCGGGGATCAGATAGAACAGGCGCGCCACGGCGCCGGCCTGTCCGCGCCGGATCATCACGAACATCAGGCTGAAAGCGCCGATCGAGTTCACCAGCCCCAGCCACAGCGTCGAGCCGATCAGCTCGGCGCTCCAGTCCGGGCCGCCGGGCTCGCGCCACAGCGCCAGCGCCGTCACGGCGAGCGCCGAGACCGCCATCTGGATGCCGCTGCCGGTGCGCAGGTCCATGCCGGCGCAGAAGCGCTTCTGGTAGAGCGTGCCGGCGACCAGTCCGGCCAGGCCGAGCAGGCCCGCGCCGCAGGCCATCCACGCGCCGCCGCCGAGCGGCCGGTCCGCGATCACCAGCGCCACGCCCGCCGCGCCGCCCAGCATGCCGAGCCACTGGCCGGCGCTCATGCGCTCGGCCAGCCACAGGTGCGCGCCCATGGCGGTGGCCAGCGGCATCATGCCGATCAGCAGCGCGGCGACGCCGGTGGGCAGGCCCCACGCGATCGCGCAGTAGACGCCGGAGAAGTGCAGCACCTGCATCAGCAGCCCCACCACGCCGAGGTGGACCCAGGCGCGCGCCGTCCTCGGCCAGGGGGCGCCCGTGGCGATGGAGACCGTCAGCAGCACGACCGCGGCCAGACCGAAACGCAGCGCCAGCAGCGTGAATGGCCCCGCGTGCGGCAGCGCCAGCTTGCCGGCCACGTAGCCCGTGCTCCAGAGCAGGATGAACAGCGCCGGCAGGCTCAGCGCGACCAGCGCGCCCAGGCCATCCGGCCGGCGCGCGGCGGATGCCGGGAGCGTCCGGCGGCCGGCTGGCGCGAGGCGGTGCAGGCCGGAGGGAAGCGGTCCTCGAATGGCATGGGTGGATGACGGCATGGCGGACTCCAAGGGCGAAGGCGATGGAATGGACTCTAGAAAAGCGCCACGCGGGACACAATCCATCATCGATTCGTTTTAGAGTTTCCAAACGGAGAACAATTCAGCTGCCCTTCTCCGCCTCTCTTCTGCTTTGAGAAGCCGCAGCCTCTCCGGACCTTCAGCCACGAGGACCCCATGGGACGCCTGGAAGATCTCCACGCCTTCGCCCGCGTCGTCGACGCGCGCAGCTTCTCCAGCGCCGCCAAGCTGCTGGGCACCACCAAGTCGGCGGTCAGCAAGCAGGTGGCGCGGCTCGAGCAGCAGCTCGGCACGCGGCTGTTGCACCGGACCACGCGCAGCATCAGCCCCACTGCTGAAGGCCGCGGCGTCTACGAGCGCGCGCTGCGGCTGCTCGAGGAGGCGCAGGCGCTCGACGCGGAGCTCGCTGGCCAGCGCGAACAGCCGCGCGGCGTGCTGCGGCTGAGCACCTCCACCGCCTTCGGCAACCTGCAGTTCACCGCGCTGATGGCGGAATTCTGCGAACGGTATCCGGAGCTGCAGGTGGTGCTGGGGCTCAACGACCGCTACGTCGATCTGGCCGAGGAAGGCTTCGACGCCGTGCTGCGGCTGACCAGCCGGCCCAGCCCCGGGCTGGTCGCGCGCAAGCTGGCCGACATCCGCTTCGTGCTCTGCGCCTCGCCGGCCTATCTGGCGCAATGGGGAACGCCCGCGTCGGTCGAGGAGCTCACCGATCACCGCTGCCTGCGCTTCGGCTATCTGCACACGCCGGAGCGCTGGCGATTCAGGCATCCGGTCGAGGGGGAAGCGGAGGTCGAGACCGCCGGGGCGCTGCGCTTCGAGAGCGGCCTCACCGCCAACAGCAGCGAATCGCTGCGGGTGGCGGCGCTCGCGGGGATGGGGCTGGCCGTGCTGCCGACCTACGCCATCGGCCGCGACCTGCGCGAGGGACGGCTGACCGCGCTGCTGCCGGAGTGGACGCCGGTGGGCGGGCCGGCGGATGCCAATGAGCTCTATGCGGTCTATCTGCCGAGCAGGTTTCCGAGTCCGAAGGTTCGGGCGTTGATCGATTTCTGCGTCGAGCGGTTCGGCGACACGCCGCCGTGGGACCGGCCCGAAGCTTCATGACTGCCCAGGCTGCTGGCCCACACCCCCGCCCTTGTATGTAGCAAAGTACGCCCAGGCCGCCACAGGCCGACCCGCCCAGGGTAGGCGCTTGGGCGCCATACCGAGGGAGAGCGAGGGTCGTGGCGGCCGACCTCGGTTCGTCA
>Ga0099823_1002752_pt1 | contig 16152 bp, 13 predicted proteins | sample CowpearedBW_FD_76831 | JGI IMG/M metagenome (GOLD analysis project Ga0099823, IMG submission 76831) | Root nodule microbial communities of legume samples collected from California, USA - Cow pea red BW | ecosystem: Host-associated > Plants > Roots > Nodule | place: USA: California | collected...
CCGATCTGGTCCCGGTTCGCGTCGACGGCCGGCCCAAGCGCCTCGCGCGGCGCGTGGTCCGGCGACTGTGGTCGCTCGGTGTCGAAGAAGCCGGCCTGGCGCTGCCGCCTCGCCCTGCGGATGACGAGGCAAGCGGATGAGCAGCGGCACGGGGCTTCGCGTCGTCCAGGTCTGCCTGCTGCGCGATCCGGCCGGGCGGCAGCCCGCGGAATTGCTGCGCGCCTGGCCGACGACCGCGCTCGTCGCCGAGTCAGCGGCCAGCGCTGGCTGCACGGTGTCGCTGCTCATGGCGAGCGCGCATCGCGAGACCCTGGCGCGCGCGGGTGTCGAGCATCACTTCGGTCCCTGGGACCGCGATGCCGGCCCCGAGGCCGACAGGGCGCTCGCGGCAGTCCTGCGCAAGCTGCGCCCGGACGTGCTGCACCTGCATGGGCTGGACTTCGCCGAGGAAGCGCTGCGGCTGCGCCGCCTGATGCCGGACGTGCCGCTGCTGATCCAGGATCACGCCGACCGCCCGCCTCCCGTCTGGCGATGGGAGCGCTGGTGGCGCCAGCGGCTCGCGCTGGCGGGCGCCGCGGGCGTGCTCTTCTGCGCGGCGGAACAGGCCCGCCCGTGGCGCCGCCGCGGACTGATCCCGCGCAGCCTGCCGGTGATCGAGCTCGCCGAGTCGAGCACCGACGTCACTCCGGTGGCGCGCGAGGCCGCACGGGCGCGCCTGCGCGTGCGGGGCGCGCCAGCGGTGCTCTGGGTCGCGCACCTCGATGCCAACAAGGATCCGCTCACGGTGCTCGACGGTGTCGCGAGCGCGAGCGCCGTTCTGCCCGAGCTGCAGCTGTGGTGCTGTTTCCGCGACGCGCCGCTGCTCGAGGCGGTGCGCGCGCGCATCCGCCGCGATCCCCGTCTGGCCGCGCGCGTCCACCTCGTCGGCGCGGTCCCGCATGCGGAGATCGCGGGCTGGTTGTCGGCGGCCGACCTCTTCGTCGCCGGCAGCCACCGCGAGGGCTCGGGCTATGCGCTCATCGAGGCGCTTGCCTGCGGCCTGCCGCCGGTGGTGACCGGCATCCCGTCGCATCGGATGCTCACGGGCCGCGGCGCCATCGGTCAGGTCTGGCCCGCCGGCAATGCCCAGGCGCTGGCACGGGCGCTCGTGGACGCCTGGCCGGCCGACCCACGGGAACGCGCCCGGCAGCGCGAGGCCACGCGGGCTCATTTCGACCGGCATCTGTCGCGCGAAGCGCTCGGCCGCGCACTGGCGGCGGCTTATGCGGCCGCTCACGGCGCAGCGCAGTCCACCGTCCCTGCCGCCGCTCCTGCAACCTCTGCAACCTCTGCAACCTCTGCAACCTCTGCAGCCCCTGCAACCTCTGCAGCCGCTGCAGCCTCTCATGCCGCCGCGCGCCGGAGCCGCTGATGCAGCGCCGCGCCTCGTGGATCCACGCCGGCTCCCTCGCATCGACGCAGGCGATGCAGTTCGGCGTCGCGCTGATCCTGGCGCGGCTGCTCACGCCGCACGAACTCGGCCTCTTCGCGATCGCCTCGGCGCTGACGGGGCTGCTGCACGGCGCCCGCGATCTCGGCGTGTCGGCCTACCTGCAGCGCGCGCCGTCGCTCGACGCGGCCCAGGTCCGCGCGGCGCTCGGCCTGTCGTGCGCCGCCAGTGCGCTGCTGGCGGGCGGACTGCTCGCGCTGGCCCCGGGCATCGCGGCCGTCTTGAACGAAGCCTCGCTCGCCGCACCGCTGCGCGTGCTCGCGCTGGGCCTGGCGGCGGTCCCTGTCGGGGCCGTCATGACGGCGCTTGCGCTGCGTGATGGCGATGCGCGCCAGCTCGCGCGCACCACGGCCTGGGGCAATGCCAGCCAGGCAATCGTCGCCATCGCGCTGGCCAGCGCCGGCGCGGGCGCCCAGGCGCCGGCCTGGGGACAGGCCGTCAACCTGGCCGTGTGCAGCCTGGTGGTGTGGCCGCTGCGGCCGCGCGCGCTGTGGGGCTGGCCTCGCCTGCGCGGCTGGGCACCGATCCTGCGCATCGGCCGCGGCACAGTCGCCGGCGGCGCGTTGACGGCGGCCCAGGGTGCCGCGCCGGCCCTGCTGCTGGGCCATTGGGCCGGCGCCGCGCAGGTCGGGTGGCTGGGCCGCGCCCAGTCGCTGACGGCGCTGGTGCCCGGGCTGGCCGGCATGGCGCTGAACTTCGGCGCGCTCGGACGCTGGGCGCGGCTGCACCATCGGGGCCGGGCGCTCGCGCCGGCGGTCGCTGCCTCGGCGGGGCAGTTGGCGGCCATCGCCTGGCCCTTGCTCGCCATCGTCACGGCGCTGGCCGAGCCGCTCGTGACGACGCTGTTCGGCCCCGCGTGGCGCCAGGCCGCCGCCGCCGTCGGGCCGCTCGCCTGGCTGGCCGCGGCGACCATCGTGTTCAACGGGCTGGGGCCGGCGCTGGCGGCCGTCGGACGGCCGGGCTGGGCCACGCTGCCGCTAGGCGTGACGCTGATCGCCTGGGCGGCCTTCGCCATGGTCCTCGCGGCGACCTTCGGCGGGCCGGACGGCCTGCCCCGCGCCAACCTGAACGACGCGGCCACGGTGCGCTGGTTCGCCGTCTGCTGGCTGATCGCCGGCCTCGCGGCCCTGCCCTGCCAGTTGTGGCTCTGCCGGCGCTGGCTGGGCCTGCGGCCTGCCGTCCTGCGGCGCGCCCTGCTGCCCGGCGCGATCGCGGCGGGAATGGCCGGCGTCGCGGCCCGGCTCGGCGCCGGCGCGGTCCCGGCCGGTGCGCCCGAGTGGCTCACCGTCCTTGCCGGCTTCGCCGCGGCCACGCCCGCGTGGTGGCTGACCGTCCGCAGCGCCCGCGGCGCGCGCCCGGCGCGCCCGGCTCAGCCGGCCTCGGCCTCGGACCGCTTGCGCATCACGATCAGAAAATGATCGCCGAGCTGCCGCAGGCCGGGCCAGCCCGCCACTCGCCGATCGAGCCGCCACAGCCGCTCGTGCCAGCCCGGATGCCGCTCCTTGAAGTCGACCAGGTAAGGCGGCGGCGCGAACACGCACACGCCGCGCACCTGCACGAGCTCGAACTCCGGCGCGAAGTCGCGATGGAACTCGCCCGGCGTGAAGTAGCGCGTCCAGATGGTCTGGCGGTTCATGCCCACCGGCACGGTGCCGCGCTCGTAGCGGACCAGCGCGCGCGCCCAGCGGCCCTGGCGCGCGTAGTGCAGCACTTCCCACGGGCAATGGCGGCCGATGACGGTGAAGACCAGCGCGCCGCCGGGACGCAGCAGCCGGGCGCATTCACGCGAGACGGCGCGCAGGTCCGGAACGCAGTTCAACGGGCCCAGGTTCGAGTAGGCGCCATCGAAGCCGGACGCGGCGGCGGCGTCCGGCTCGCCGGGCTCATCGAGACCATCGAGCTCATCGAGCTCGCGGCCCGAGAGCCGGTGCAGCTCGTGCGCCCCGACCGCCAGCGCCCGCACCCGATCGGCGACGCCGGCAAGCGCGGCCCGGTCGCCGGTGCGCTCGACCATGCGCGGCGACCAGTCGGTGGCCAGCACGCGATGGCCGGCCTCGGCGAGATGGACCGCATCCAGGCCCGTGCCGCAGCCCAGGTCGATCAGCCGGCTGCCCGGCGCGAAGGTGGCATCGAGCCAGCGCCACATCTCGGCGCGCATGTCCTGGATCGCGGCGTTGTTGCCGCGCGGGCCGTCGTAGTCGGCGGCCACGCTGTCGAAGGCGGCCTGCGTCTGGCGCAGCTGGGTCTGGAGATCAGGAAGGGTGTTCATGGCAAGGGGCTGGGCGTGAGGGATGACGAAATGAGGAAAGCGCACGGGGAATGCATGACGAAGGCAATGACGCCGGGAACGCCGATGACGTGCGCGCCCGCGCAGGAGCGCGCGGCATGACGAAGCTGGCGCTGGTGGTCCCGGGCGGGGTGCATGGCTCGGGCACGCAGGACGTGATTCCGGCGGTGCTCGCGCTGGTGGAGCGGCTCGCGGCCCGGCACGAGCTGCATGTGTTCGCGCTGTTCCAGCAGCCCGAGCCGGCACGCTGGGCCTTGCGCGGCGCGCAGGTGCATGCGGTCGGCGGCCGCGCCCGCGCGGCCCCGTGGCGGGCGCTGGCGGCGATCGCGGCCGAGCATCGGCGCGCGCCGTTCGAGCTGGTGCAGTCGCTGTGGGCGGGGCCCTGCGGCATGACGGCCGTGCTGGCGGCGCGGCTGCTGTCGCTGCCCGCCGCGGTCCATGTCGCGGGGGGTGAATTGGCCGCGCTGCGCGACATCGGCTACGGCGGCCTGCTGACTTGGCGCGGCCGCCTGCGCGAGCGCTGGGTGCTGCGCCGCGCCGATGCGGTCACCGCGGCCAGCGCGACGATCCTGACGCAGATCGCCACGCAGGGCGTGACGGGGCGGCGCCTGCCGCTGGGCGTCGACCTGCGCGCCTGGCCGCCGCGTGCGCCCCGGCCGCGCCGCGCCGGCGAACCGCTGCGGCTGCTGCACCTGGCCAGCCTGAATCGCGTCAAGGACCAGGCGACGCTGCTGCGCGCGGTCGCTCGCGCGGCCGCCGCGGGCCTGCCGCTGCGGCTGGACGTGATCGGCATCGACACGCTCGGCGGCGCCGTCCAGGCGCAGGCCCGGGCGCTGGGCCTGGACGACGGGCTGGTGCGCTTCCACGGTTTCCTGCCTCAGGCCGGCTGCCGTTCCTGGGTGGCGCAAGCGGACCTGCTGGTGATGGCCTCGCGGCACGAGGCCGGTCCGCTGGCGCTGCTGGAAGCGGCCGTCGCCGGCGTGCCGGGCGTGGGCACGGCCGTCGGCCATTTCGCCGAATGGGCGGAGCAAGGCGCCGCCCTCGCGGTGCCGGCCGGCGATGACGAGGCGCTCGCGCGGGGCATCCTGCGCCTCGGCGCGGATGAGCCGCTGCGGCTCGCGCTCGCGCGGCGCGCGCAGGCCCTGGCCTGCGCCGAGGACGCCGATCACACCGCGGCGGCCTTCGAGGCGCTGCATGCAGAGCTCCTGGCGGGCCGGAGCCGGTGATGACATCGGGCCGCCGCTCATCGCCACTCGTAGGCCATCGCCTGCTCGACCGAGAAACGCGCCGCCGGCAGGCCGTCGATGCGCCAGCGCCTGACGCGCGCCCAGCGCGGCAGCGATGCCGTCGGGTTGTCCCGTATCCAGGCCTCGGCGCCGCGCGCCGCGCGCGATTGCTCCTTCGCGGCGCGAGACGGCCACAGGCGCGCGCGCACCAGCCGCAGCGCCTCCACGGGATCGCGCGCCCACACCAGGCCGGGGAGCCAGGGACAGAACAGCCGCGAGGTCGACAGGTCGGTCAGCGAGGCCTCACGGGCATGCCGCCGCAGCCAGGGCGGGCAGCCTGGCTCGAAGGCCCGCAGGCGGTGCTCGTCGATGCCGCACGACGGGAAATGGCGCAGGGCCATGCGCAGCGGCGGCAGCGCCCACCAGGCCGGCGCGTGTCCACCCTCCCCCGCGGCCAGCGACGTCCAGTCGGACTCGGTCAGGCGATCGGCCATCAGCGCCAGGTCGTGCAACTGGATCAGCCGCAGCGACCGGGTGCGCATGTTGCCGGCCGCGTGCAGCAGCAGATGCCGCATCAGCGCCGCCCGGCCGGGGTACGGCCGCAGCCCTGGCCGGGCCGATGCGGGCAGGATGCGCGCGGTGATGTCGACCTCGCGCGCGGGCAGCGGCTCGGCCACGCGGGTGTGGAGTTCCAGCTTCACCGCGTGATCGGCGTGCTCGCCGAGATGGACCGGCGCGTGCGGGGCCGACGACGCCGGCAGCAGCGTCAGGTGACGGCCGCTGTCCACGCCGGGCCGGTAACCGAGCCGCGCGAGCATCCGCAGCGCGGTCAGCCGGTCCTCGGGACGCACGAGCAGGTCGATGTCGGCCATCGGACGGCGGCCCGGCGCGTACAGGTTCATGCTCAGCAGCGCCGAGCCCTTGAGCCCGACCACCGGCAGACCGTCGCGGCGCGCCTCAAGGTCGATGCGTTGCAGTGTGTCGCGGATGCGCTGCTCGCGCTGCCGCATCTGATGCCGCTGATCGGCCAGGAAGGCCTGCCAGAGCGGTGGTCCTTCCCAGCGCAGCCGATCCGCGAGCAGGCCGGCGACGCCATGGATGGTCGCCGCGGCCATCGCCACGCGCCAACCGGCCTCGTGCCAGGCCGGCGGCTCGTCCGAGGGCTGCGCCAGTTCGCGGGCCAGGCGCTCGGTGCTCTCGCGCAGCATCGCCGCCAGTTCCGCGGCCGGCGGCAGCGCCGGACGGCCGCCGCTGCGCGCTTCCTGGCGCCCGGCGGCGCGCGTGGCGTCCTTCGCGGCGTCGTTCGCGGCGTCCTTCGCGCCCTCAGCGCGCGCCATGCCGTTCATGCTTGTTGACATTGAATTCCTTCCATCGATGACTGCCATGCGAATGACTCCCCTGGGCGATCCGGTCGACCCCTTTGACGAACAGACCTCCCCGCGCTGGCGCCGCCAGGCGCATCTGCTGGGCGCGTCCTTTGAATTCCTGGCCGACGACGAGGCGCTGCTCGCGCTGGCCGACGCGGCTTACGCGGGCTTGCCGCCCCAGCGGCTCGGCAAGGCCGTGCCGCTGCAGGTGCGGCTGCGGCGCGGCGACGCGGCCGGCTGGCCGCCGGACCTCGAGCGCCCGCCCGCCGCGCGTCATCTCAGCGGCGCGGGCGTGGTCGGCGTCGCGCTCGATGCGGTCAACATGGCGCTGGTGATGCCGGAACTCGGCCGGGCGCTGGTGACGGTCTCGCCCGAGCTGCTCGCCCGGCCGCGCGACGCGCGGATCGAACTGGTGGAATGCGCCGTCTACCAGCTCGCCGCCCGCGCGCAGGGGCTGCACGCGCTGCATGCGGGCGCGGTGGCGCTGGACGACCGCGCCGCGCTGCTGATCGGTCACAGCGGCGCCGGCAAGTCGACGCTGACGCTGCAGGCGATGCGTCAGGGCCTGGCCGGCGTGACCGAGGACGGCGCCTTCCTCGACCCGGTCTCGCTGCGGGTGCTGGGCGTGCCGGGCTTCCTGCACCTGCGCACCGACAGCCTCGATCGCATCGACGATCCCGCGCTGCGCGCGCGGCTGGCGGCCTCGCCGGTGATCCGGCGGCGCAGCGGCGCGGAGAAGGCGGTGCTCGACCTGCGCGGCACCGGACTCGCGCTGGCGGGGGATCCGCCGGCGCTCGCGCTGCTGGTATTCCTGTCGCCGGAGCCCGCCGCCGGCCCCGATCCCTGGCGGCCGCTGGCGCCGCACGAGGTCGCGGCCAGACTGGCCGCGACGCAGCCCTACGCCGCCTGGCGTCCCGGCTGGGCGGACACGGTCGAGCGCTGTGCGCATCTGCCGGCCTTCGAGCTAGGTCGCGGCCGCGATCCCGGCGACAACGCCGCGCGGCTGCGACTCCTGCTCGGCGCCGGCGCGGCCTGACACCGGCGCGCGATGGCGGTGCTCGCGGCCGAGCAGCACCTGCCACTGGCGCCGCAGCCGCGTGCGCTCCTGGCGCAGCCGCGCGGCCTCGGCATCGCTAGTCGCGTTCGAGTTCGCGAGCTTCACCTGCCGGTGCAGCAGGTCGCGGAAGGCGCGGTAGAAGCCGCTCGTGTAGCGGCCCTGGAACATCATGGCCAGGTCGCCGCTGTCCTCCCAATGGGTCTTGGCGCCGAGCTGGGCCTTGACCTGTTCATGGAAGGGCGTGCCCGGCAGCGGATAGGACACGCTGACGCCGATGTCGTCCGGGCGCGTGGCCTCGATCAGCGCGCGGGTGGCGCGCAGGTCCTCGATCTCCTCGCCGAGGTAGCCCAGCTGGATGAAGAAGCCGACGCGGATGCCGCGCTCGCCGAGCCGGCGGCGCGCGACATGCAGCTCCTCGACGGTCGTGCCCTTGTGCATCGCGTCGAGCACGCGCTGGCTGCCGCTTTCCGCGCCGATCCAGGCCTCCTGGCAGCCGGCGTCACGCAGCGCGTCGGCCATCGCCTCGGTGATGAGGTCGGCCCGGGTCTGGATCGTGAATGGCAGACCGCCGCCGCCGGCCGCCAGCGCCGCGGCGAAGCGGCGCACCCAGTCGGCGCGGAAGCCGAAGATGTCATCGGCGAACCAGACATGGTCCGGCGCCAGGCGTTGCCGGAGCCAAAGCATCTCGGCGGCGACCGCCTGCGGGTCGCGCGGCTGATAGCGGTTGCCCCAGATGGGCTTGGCGCACCAGGCGCAGCGGAAGGAGCATCCCTTGGAGCCGGCCATGTTCAGGCTGAAGCGGCCATGCGCCCCGCGCCACACGGCGCGATAGCGATCGACGTCGACCAGGTCCCAGGCGACGTCGTCGACGGGCGTGCGCGGTGGCGCCGAGGGCGGCGATTCGTCCGCCCCGAGCCAGAGCACCTGGCGGCCGGCGGAGACGTCCGCCACGGAGGCGGGCACGGGGACTGCGGCGACCGCCTCGTCATGGCGGCGGACGGTCTGCCCGCCGACGCGCGTGGCGATGCCGGACAGGCCCATGCAGAGCTGCTCGACGGGCGCGTGGAGATCTCGATCCAGCCGCGCCAGCAATTGGCGCAAGGGCTCGAGTCCTTCACCGATGAGCACGACCTCGGCGCCGGCATCGAGGTAGGGATCGGGGTCATCGCTGGGGTCGGAGCCGGCGACGAGCACCCGCGCGCCGCGGCGCCGGGCGGCGGCGGTCATCTCGCAGGCGGCGGCCCGCATGCGGGCCAGGCACATCTTGCTCAGGTAGTTGTAGTTGTCCTCGTAAAGCACCACGACCTGCGGCAGCTGCGCGCGCAACTGGGCCTCGAAGTCGGCGGTGCCGTCGGCCAGCATCGCGTCGAACAACGCGACCTCATGGCCAGCACGGCGCACCTGCGCGGCGACTTGCAGCGTGGCCAGCGGGGGATAGGGCTTGGCGCGCTCGAACTGTTTGGGATCGAAGCGAAGGAAATAGGAATGGCCGATCAGGATGGACAGCATCGCGCTCCCGCGAAAGAGAACCCTCTGGACCTTCGCGATGGAGCGATGGCGCCGATGCGGCGGGCGATTTCCGGGAAGGGGCCGCTGGCCGCTTCATGGGTGCTCGTTCGGTGCGCAGAAGGTTGCGGGAGCGGGAGGGGATACGTTTTTTTACTTGTGCCGCGTCGGCACTACTTTCGGGCGGGGAGCGGCAAGTCACAGCGCGCAAGAAACTTGCGCTGCGTCGAGAAGCTCTTGCGCAGAGACTGGCATGCGTTCTCCGATGGTCACTGGCCGGCTGAAACCGTCGTGGCCTCGCCGGGCCCGACGAACATGAACAGGAAGTTCGGCTTGGCCAGATCCACGTAGGCCAAGTCGTCCCAGAATTCCGTTGTCCAACGCTGCGCTTGCTGCCAACTCGCATGCACCGGCATGTCGTAGCGGACGATCAGGGAGTCCCCTTCGTCGAACAGGGAAAGCACGGCAGAGCCCGCGCGGCGCATTTCCTTCCTCAAGGCGAAGTGGGCCGCGAGATGCAGCATCACCGCCTCCAGTTCGGACAGGTCATGCGCTACCGGCAAGGGCCGCACCATCACAGCGACCAGCCGGCTACTTGCGCTGCTCGACGTCACCACCCGCTCATCCGTCATCGACCCATTCATGATCATCGCCACACCCTCTGCCAAGCGAGTCCACGATTCGAAGGCCACCAGTGTCTGCGTGCCGTTCACAAAAGAGAGCCCCTCCGAAGGGCGTTTCGACGGGGGATGCTGATCTCGGTGGGTCACTCCCCCCGCGCATACTGAGGAAGGTCATTGCAGCTTGAGCCGTGATGGGGTCAGGCCTTGCGCCCCTGCTCCGGACTGCTTTCAGAACAGCGACTGCTGCCCCTCCACCTTCGATGGCGGACGGAACTCGCTGAAGTCGAACTGATGCCGTTCGCGCCCCAGTCCCAGCCGCTGCGCCGCCTTGCGCAGCCGCTGCTGCAGCAACTCCGCCCAGATGCCCTCGCCCGTGAAGCGCGTGCCGAAGCGCGGATCGTTGTCCTTGCCGCCTCGCATGTCGCGCAGCCGCGCCATGATGCGCGCCGCCTTGTCCGGTTGATGCAGCCGCAGCCAGTCGTGGAACAAGGGCGCCACCTCCCACGGCAGCCGCAGCGGGATGCTGAAGGCCTTGGTCGCGCCCGCCTGCACCGCAGCCTCGAGGATGCGCTCCAGCTCCGGCTCGTTGAGGAAGGGAATCACCGGCGACACGCTCACGCCGACCGGCACGCCCGCCTCGGCCAGCGCCTTGATCGTGCGCAGCCGCCGCTGCGGCGAGGCCGCGCGCGGCTCCAGGATGCGCGACAGCTCCGGATCCAGCGAGGTCACCGACAAATACACCGACACCTGCCGCCGCTGCCCCATCGGCGCGATCAGGTCCAGATCGCGCTCGATGCCGCTGGACTTGGTCACCACCGAGAACGGATGCCGCGCCTCGGTCAGCACCTCCACCACCGCGCGCGTGAGGCCGAGCTTGCGCTCGATCGGCTGATACGCGTCGGTCGCCGTCCCCAGCACCAGCGGCGCCGGCCGGTACGCCGGCGAGGCCAGCGTCTCGCGCAGCCGCTCGGCGGCGTTGACCTTGGCGATGATCTTGGTCTCGAAGTCCAGGCCCGGCGAGAGGTTCAGGTAGCTGTGCGTCGGGCGCGCGAAGCAGTAGATGCAGCCGTGCTCGCAGCCACGGTACGGGTTGATCGACAGATCGAAACCGATGTCCGGCGACTGATTGCCGCTGACGATCTTCTTGGCGTGCTCCTCGATGATCTCGGTCCGCGGCGCGACGTGTTCCTCGACGGCCTCCTGATCCAGCGTGCCCCAGCCGTCGTCGTACTGCTCCCGCTCGACCGATTCGAAACGGTGCGGCATCGCCCAGGCGCTGCCCCGCCCCTTGAGGGCGTCGGCCTGGATGAACAGCGGTGGAGCGGCGATCTTGGGGGGCTGCGGCATACTGTCAATTTATACAGTATCGGCGCCGATTGCCAGTGCCTCTCGGGATGTGCGTCCTGGGCGCGGGCGATCCCGCACACAATGGCCGACTCCTTCACGACCCCGGACATGCCGACGATGGACCCGCTCCAGGACCTGCTGCGCGCCGCCCTCGCAGAGATGACCCGCGGCCGCCATGCCCAGGCCGTGGCGCTGCTCGAGCCGCACGCCCAGGTGGCCTCCAACGAGCTGCAGCGCTATCTGGGCGAGTCGCTGCGCCGCGCCGGCCGCGTGCAGGACGCGATCGGCCCGCTGATGCAGGCGCTGTCGCTCAAGATCGATGACGTCGACGCCTACCTGCAGCTCGCCTTCGCGCTGCAGTCGCTGCAGATGAAGGCGGAGGCCGCCGAGTGCTTTCGCACCGTCGCCACGCTGCAGCCCGCCAGCGTCATGGCCCAGGCCTATCAGGCTCATGGCGACCAGCAATGCGCGCGCTGGCACGACTTCGAGGCCAATCTCCAGGCGCTGCGCGCGGCGCTGAGCGCCAAGCCGGACGACGCCGGCGACGAATTCGGCGTCCCCTTCGCACTGGCCGCCCTGCCCCATGCGCCGGCGGAGCTGCTCAAGATCGGCAGGCTGAGCGCGCGCTTCCTCAGCCGAGGCCTCCGCGCGCTGCCGCCGGTGCAGGCGATCGCGAAGCCGCGGCTGCGCATCGGCTATCTGTCCTCGGACTTCCACGCCCACGCCACCGCCGCGCTGATGGTCGAGGTGCTCGAGCAGCGCGACCGCGAGCGCTTCGAGGTGCTGCTGTTCTCGCACGGGCCCGACGACGGCTCCGCGCTCCAGCGCCGCATCCGCGCCGCCTGCGAGCGCGTCGTCGAGGTCGGCGATCTCGATCCGTCAGGCATCGCCGCGCGGATGCGCGCCGAAGGCGTCGACATCGCCGTGGACCTGAAGGGGCACACCGCCGGCAGCCGCTTCGCCGCGCTGGCCGCGCGGCCGGCGCCGGTGCAGGCCGCCTGGCTCGGCTTCCCCGGCACCTGCGGCGCGGACTTCATCGACTACGTCATCGGCGACGCCATCGTCACGCCGCTCGAGGACGCGCCCTTCTATTCGGAACGGATCGCCCAGTTGCCGCGCTGCTACCAGCCCGGCGACGCGGCGCGGACCATCCACCCGGTGCCGCGCGCGGAGCTCGGCCTGCCCGAGGACGCGATCGTGCTGCTGTCGGCGAATGCGGTCTACAAGATCACGCCGCCGCTGTTCGATGCCTGGATGGCGATCCTGCATCGCCTGCCCGGCGCGCTGCTCTGGCAGCTCAGCGGGGGCGAGCAGGCGGACGCGCAGTTGCGCCTGGAGGCGCAGCAGCGCGGCATCGCGCCTGAACGGCTGGTGTTCATGCCGCCCACGGGCATGGAGAAGCACTGGAATCGCCTCGCGGCGGCGGACGTGGCGCTCGACACCTGGCCGTGCAACGGCCACACGACGACCAGCGACGCCCTCGCCGCGGGCGTGCCCGTGGTGACGCTGCGCGGGGATGGCTTCGCCTCGCGCGTCGCGGAAAGCCTGCTGACGCAGGCCGGCTTGTCCGGACTGGTCTGCGACTCGCTGCAGGCGTATGTCGAGCAGGTCTGCGCGCTCGCCACCGGACCGAAGCCGGCGATCCGGCCTTGGATCGACTCCACCGGTTTCGCGCGCGATCTGGAGGCGCTCTATGAGCGGATGTGGGCCCGCGCGGTCGCAGGCCTGCCGCCAGCGGAGCTGCCAGCCCAGCCGCTCGCTGGAGGCGGCGCCGGCAGCGCTGCAGTTCAGAAGGTGTAACCCGCCGCGATGTAGGCCACCGGCGTCGTCTTGCGGCGCGTCAGCGGGCTCTTCGCGGCATCGCCGACCAGGTGCTGCGCGCCGACCGAGCCCAGCACGCTCCAGTTCTTCGAGAACTTGTGCTGCCAGCTCGCGCTGGCCTCGACCTGGTAGAAGCCGGACTTGGGCGTGAACACCGCGTAGCCGGTGCGCGCGGCCTGCGCGGCCGTCACGCCGTGATAGGTCTGCAGGTACTTGGCGTCGCCCGCGTTGGCGCCCGCGCTCAGCACCCAGGTGTCCTTGCCGTCGTCCAGCAGCTTGGCCGACACGCCCAGGCCGTAGACCGCGCCGTTCTCGCGCTTGGTCAGCGGCTGCTCGGTGTGGACCTGCAGGTCCAGCCACGGCAGCACTGAATAGCCCACCGAGAAGTGGCCGGTGACGCTGCCCTTCACGTCGCCCATGCCGTTCAGGTATTTGCTGCCGCTGCCAAAGCCGGCGCCATCCTTCTTCTTCTCGTAGCGCGGGCCGCGATAGCTGATCGCGGCGCTGTAGCTCACCGGGCCCAGCCCGCCGCCGTAACCGGCACCGCGCAGCGTGCCGATGAAGAAGCCGCTGGGGTGGGTGTATTCGGCCGCAACCAGCGGGGCCACGAGCGTCTCGTCGGAGCCGGCATAGCGCGTCGTCACCGCGGCGCCGCCGCCAATGGTGAAGGTCGATTCCGCCGGGGGCGCCTTGGGCGGCGTGGCGGCCGGCGCGGCGGTGGAGGCCGCGGTCTGCGCCCGCACGGCGCAGGAGAACAGGCTCAGGCAGGTCAGCGCGGCGGCCAGCGCGGCGGCGCGCGGCAGGACGTGGCGGAGGAACAGCTCGGAGTTCAGGGATTCAGTCATGTCGACAACTCGGTAAAGGAACGGGACCTGAGGGAAACGGCAAGGGCCGGATTGCGGATGCAGTGTCGAAAGCGCCCATGAAGTGAACCTTTGGGCTGCATGAAGAAAGCATGAAGGCGCGCCGCGCATCGCCCATGGCCGGGCCGGCGCGCTGGTCCAATGCGCGGCATGAAGATCCTTCTCATCGAGGACGACCTGGACCTGGGCAACGGCGTGCGCATCGCGCTGGCCGATCAGGGCATGGACGTCGTCTGGACCCGCCAGCTCGCCGCCGCCCAGCGTCAGCTGGACGAGCAGCCCAGCGACCTGGTGCTGCTGGACCTGGGCCTGCCCGACGGCGATGGCCTGCATCTGCTGACCAAGCTGCGGCGCGAGCACGGCACGCTGCCCGTGCTGATCCTGAGCGCGCGCGACGCGCTGCAGGATCGGCTCACCGGGCTGGATTCCGGCGCCGACGACTACCTGGTCAAGCCTTTCGAGCTGGCCGAGCTGCTGTCGCGCATCCGCGCGCTGGCGCGCCGCAGCTACGGCTTCGACGGCGAATCGCTGTCGCTGCGCGGCGTGCTGCTGCACGTGCCGACGCGGCGCGTCAGCGTCGACGGCCGGCCCGTGGACCTGACCGTCAGCGAATACGAGTTGCTGCGCCAGTTGATGATGCGCGCGGGCCGCATCGTCACGCGTCGCACGCTCGAGGAGCAGGTGCTGCCCGGCGGCGCCGGTAACGCGAGCAACGCGCTGGACGTGCACATGGCCAACCTGCGCCGCAAGGTCGGCGACGGCCTGGTGCGCACCGTCCGCGGCGTCGGCTACGTGATCGACCAGGAGGCCCCATGAACCCGGAGGCTCCATGAGCGCGCTCGTGCCGCCGATCGGCGAGCCCCACCCGCGCGGCCTGCTGCACCGGCTCGCACGGCTGCCGCGGCGCGTGGTGCTGTCGGTGCTGCGGCCCAGCCTGGTGCGGCGGCTGCTGGTGGCGCAGATGGCGCTGCTCACGCTGGCCTGGGTCTGCGGCCTGGCCTACCTGCTGAGCGCTGGCGGCCGCGCGATCCTGCTGCTCGAGTCCACGCAGATCTATCCCACCATCATGGCCATCGCCGACGACCGCGGCGGCACGCCCGAGCGGCGCCAGCGCCAGCTGGACCTGCTGCACTCGGCCATCGTCGAGGACTACCGCACCACGCCGGACCGGCAGCCCTCCTTCACCGTGACGCGCGGCGCGCACTTGCTCTATCGCTCCCCCAATGCGCCGGACCTCCAGCCGCCCGCGGACACCGGCCGCCTGGTGCGGATGCAGGCGAACGGACGCGGACTCGGCGCCCGCAGCGAGGCCGGGCCGGACGGCCTGCGGGTGACCTTCTTCGCGCCCGATGATGGCTGGAACGTGCTGCGCACCGTGTACTCGGACGGCTTCTACCTGTGGCCGCTGCTCACCTGCCTGCCCTTCCTGGTGATGCCCGCCTGGCTGTCGATCGTGATGGCGATGCGGCCCTGGACCGCCGTCGCGCGCGAGGTCGCGCGGCGCGGGCCGCAGGACCTCGCGCCGCTGAACTACAGCGATGGCCACCGCGAGCTGGCGATCATGGTCGACGCGATCAATGGCTGGATGCGGCGTGTCGAGAGCAGCGCGCAGCGCGAGCGCACCTTCATCGCCGACGCGGCGCATGAGCTGCGCACGCCGCTGGCGGCGATGCTGGTGAACGTCGAGGCGCTGCGCGCGGCCACACATGACGAGCGCGAGCGCCAGCTGATGACCGGCGTGCTGAGCAGCGGCCATCGCGCGACGCGGCTGGTGAACCAGTTGCTCTCGCTGATGCGCAGCGACGCGGCGGCGACGGAGCCGGTGGCGGACGTGGAGCTCGAAGGCCTGCTGCAGGACCGGCTGGCCGCCTTGGGCGGGCTGGCCTCGGCGCGCCGGGTGGAACTGGAGCTCGCCACCGAGCCGGGCCTGGCCGTGCGCGGTCAGCGCGGCGCGCTGGAATCGCTGGCCGACAACCTGGTCGAGAACGCGATCAAGTACGGCCCGCCCGGCGGCCTGGTGCGCGTGGCGCTGCGTCGCGATGGCAGCGAGGCCGTGCTCGCCGTCGAGGACCAGGGCCCCGGCATTCCGGAGGTGCTGCGCGAGCGCGTCTTCGACCGCTTCTTCCGCGATCCGGCGCAGCGCGAGCCCGGCAGCGGGCTCGGCCTGGCGATCGTGCGGGCGGTGGTGACGCGGCACGGCGGCCGCATCGCGCTGGCCGGCGGCACGGGCCGCGGCCTGCGCGTGACGGTGCGGCTGCCGCTGTCCGCGTCAGGATGAGCGCCGGCGCGCGGTGAGCCACTTGTCCGAGCCCAGCGGCTCGCTGCACAGGCGGATCTCGCCGATGCTGCCGAGGAAGCCGTTGGACGGCGCGCCACCGTAGACACCGCCGCCCACGATCATCCGATCGGTGGCGCTGGTGACGGCGATGCCATTCGTGTTCGACGCGTTGCGCAGGATGGGCGCGCCCTCGACGTACATGATGGTGCTGTTCTGCGCCGGGTCATTGACGATCGCCACATGGATCCAGCGCTCGGTGATGATCTCGCCGGAGAAATTGGCGGCCGG
>Ga0099823_1002757_pt1 | contig 16148 bp, 9 predicted proteins | sample CowpearedBW_FD_76831 | JGI IMG/M metagenome (GOLD analysis project Ga0099823, IMG submission 76831) | Root nodule microbial communities of legume samples collected from California, USA - Cow pea red BW | ecosystem: Host-associated > Plants > Roots > Nodule | place: USA: California | collected...
GAAGTTTTCATAAGTGTAGTATGATATTGCTTGTACATTCTACAAAAGAGAAGCAATATTTGCATCGTTCTTGTTTTTGTAAGTAGACGATATCTTTATAGTATAAAAACGAAGTTAGAAAACCATTTTATATGATTAAATATGTTTTTAATATATATTTATGTATATTTACACAATTTTTAAAAATAATTGTATATATAGCAGGTTAGACCCATTTTTTTCGAGTTAAACGCGAAACAAGTCAAAATAAGACAAACTTGTTCGTTTTGAGAGTCCTAAATGAAAGTATGTTTTCATTGAATAATCACTTTATTGTATGTATTCTCTTACTCAATATTTTAAATTTTTGTTGGAATATTTTGAGTTGGCAAAATTTCGTGTATGCCACGCAATATGGACACCAATTAAAAAAATGTCAGATATTAGTATATCCTTAATTTTTAGTCATATTTAGTGTTAGAGTTTACTACTAGTCTTAGTATAAACAAAACTTATTGCAACAATAATTAATTATTTCAAAAGCTATCATTACCGTACTTTTAAATTGTTAAACTTGATTTAATAACATATTTGCATTAGGCATAGAAACAAGAATAAAAATGAAGGTAGTAAAAAGTGATCACATGAAAATTGACATTTTAAAGTATAGTACTCTCTAAATGTTATATAAATGTTGAATTGGAAAATGATGAATCCTCTCATGTTCATTTTATGATCAAGTTATTGTTGAAAACAAGTTCACATTTACATCAACATATGTTAATTGTTTTTCTTGTAAGATTATACAATTAACGTTATACTAATAATAATTAATGAGGCCCCAGTTTCCATATTCATAGTTTTTGCAAATTTACTAAAAATTCTCTGTTAACATTTATATCTCCCAAACAAAGTTTTTATAAATATAGATATATATACTGGAAGGAAAACCGTTAAATATGTGAAATGCAAAATAGAAGGTGAACCTCTAGTATAGTTTTTGTGTGGGTTGTGAACATTGTAACCCTTACTCTTTTCTCATCCATCGTCTTCCATGTTCTCTCAAGGAAAAACTAGTTTTAACACAGACATAATAAGAAACAGGTTTTATTAATTCATTCATGCACACACATATGTTATGGATGTTATATCTGATGTTCAAAACAAGACATTGGTATGCCAAAATCCCTACAGCTTTGGGCACGAGAATGTTTGGCAAGGAGGCAATCCGTTAGAATCCCCCACTTGTCTTTTATTTATGCAGGTCTCTCTGATGACCCTAGTAACACAATTAACGGACATATGTCTTAAACCATTAGGCCAATCCTCTCTAGTGTCCCAAATTATTGTAAGCTTTCTTTAAACTTGATAAATGAAAAAAAAAAATGTTCTTTATTCATTTTTATTAAGTAAATAGAAATGGTAACAAACTGTGCATGGTGGTAACAGGGAGGAATGTTGTTTGGCCCTTCAGCTTTAGGGCACATAAAGGTTATACACCATTTGTTGTTCCCGGTAAAGGGTTCTGTTGTGCTTGAAACAGTTTCATATTTTGGGCTCATGTTCTACTACTTCTTATGGAGTGTTAGATTAGACCTTTTCACTGTGTTGAAGACAGAAAGGGTAGCTTTGGTTCTTGCTATATCTGTATCCATATTTTCATTGGTTATCCCTACGGGACTCTCATTCCTGTTGAAGAACTATGTTGCAATGGAAAAACAAGTTGCAGAGGCACTTCCATATATTGGTATCTCACAAACCTATACTATATTCATTAGCATAGCAGTGCTCTTGACGGATCTGAAAATCCTGAATACTGACATAGGACGATTAACCATATCAGTAGCTATTCTTACTGATATGACTGGCTTCTTTATGTCAGCAGTTACTTTTTCAATAACGCGGTGTACGGAGGGTGATATTTTGACAATAATATATTCTATTCTATCCTCAGCTTTATACGTGCTTCTTATTATATGTGTCATGAGGCCAACCATACTTTGGATGGTAAAGAACCCGGGAAAAGGTTCAACTAATGAAATTTGCGTTGTTTGTATCTTTATCTGCGTTATCCTTTCTGGATTTATGAGTGAAGTAATCGGACAACATTTTTCCATGGGACCAATACTTTTAGGGCTGTCTCTTCCAGAAGGGCCACCCATAGGAACATCTATGATGAAAAAACTGGAGACAATGTGTATGGCTTTCCTTAATCCAATCAGTCTAGCTGTTAACGGATTGCTGGTTGATATATTCAACATAGACATGGATTCTCTGTGGAGTATCTGCATCATTCTAGTTGTCGGTTTTTTTGTAAAGATTGGTGCTATCATGTTGCCGGGATACTATTTGAATCTATCCATGAAAAAATGTTGGATCATTGGTCTCCTTCTAAATGGAAAGGGTATATGTGAGCTTGTCTTCTTCAATATGTGGTTGGGAAGTGAGGTATGTATTTCACCTTCTTTTCAAACTTCCTTAAAAACCTTTTATTAGCCTTTTGTTCTTTGTATGCCAGGTAATAAATGAAGACCAGTTCTCTATCATGGTGATCTCTGTTATATTAGTAAACGTTATCTTAGTAACAGTCGTAAAATTCATATACGACCCTTCAAAACCGTATGATAATGTAAGAAGATGCACAATTCAGCATACTAGAGGAGATTCTGAGCTCCGAATTATGGTGTGCATTGACAACAAGGAAAACCTCCCTACAATCCTCAACCTGTTAGAAGCCTCCTATGCTGGTAGAGATAGCATGATTGAGGTTACAACGCTAGTCCTAGTTGAGCTTCAAGGAAGAGCAAGACCTATTCTTGTGTCTAACCAATCCCATGAGAGTACACATGGAGTCGTATACGAGTCAAATCAAATCGACAACGCGTTGAGGCAATACGCACAACAAAATGAAGAACATGTCTCCATTAAATCTTACACTTCAATCTCCTTGTTTGAAACGATGCATGATGATGTTTGTAGAATATCACTAGAAAGCGGGGCCAACATTTTGATCATGCCGTTCCATAAGAGGTGGGAAATTGATGGCACTGTTGAGGTTGCACATAGGTCCATCCGAGCCATGAACATTAAAGTCCTCCAAAAGGCACCATGTTCTGTGGGAATTCTAGTCGACAGGGGCATCTTGGGAGCCTCTCCTTCACTCTTGGGGGCAAGAGAACCGTACTATGTTGTCGTGTTTTTCATTGGTGGTGCAGATGACGTGGAGACACTGGCTTATGGCGCTAGAATGGCTAGGCATGAGTGTGTGTGTGTAACTGTGGTTAGGTTTCTTCTATTTGGTGAGGAAAATTCTAAGGACAGAAAACGTGACAGTGATCTTATAGATGAATATAGATACCACAATGCTGGAAATAACAGGTTTGAGATTTTGGATGAAGTTGTGAAAGATGGGATAGATATGTCTATATGCATAAGAAGATTAGTGGATTATTTTGACCTTGTGATGGTGGGAAGAAGACATGCACATAATGCTATGCTTCAAGGACATGATAGTTGGAGTGAGTGTGAAGAGTTAGGGGTTATTGGGGACATGCTCGCATCACCAAATTTTGTGACCAAGGCTTCAGTGTTGGTGATACAACAACAAAGAATAAGAGGGAGAGTTATTAAACCTGGTGTGAATTTGAATCAGGTGCCAAAGGATCAACCCATGCATAATGTTCCAACTAATAACAACACATTAAGTCCTTCATGTACTATTTTGGTGGACAAGCATGATAAAATGTAAATACATTCCTATTCATTATGGAAATCAAGTTAATTACTTCAAACAAAAAGGAATGAAAAATTAAAATTCATCGTGAGGTTATACTTAATGCTAAAACACTATGGTCACGTAACAAAATATAGGGGGTGGACATGGATCAGACACTTGGATTCAAATAATTGGATTAGATTTTCAACTCAAATCCATTTTTTTAGTAAAACTAGTTTGATTTTTTTTTTAAATCCAGATCCAAATATTTGGATCAAGATTTAAATCCAGTCTAAATATTTGGATCAAGTTCAAAATCCATAATCTTTTTTTTTTTTATAAAAGAAATTTAAATTGAATTTTTTAAAATTTGTGTCCTTAAGGTCAATATGACTTAGTTTGTACAGGTCGTCGGGCACGACTCGTCTGAGTCGTCAAGCCGACCCATCCTAGTTCATCTGAGTCTTTGGGTCCGTCGGGCCCATTTTGGCCATCGGCTTTGCCTAGCCCGTTCGGTTCTTCGAGCCCGCCTGACCCTTTTAATTCTTTAGGCACGTTTGGGTCTTCAGGTCTGCTTGACCCGTTCGAGTCTTTGGGCCCGCCTAACCTTTTTTGGTCATCGGGCTCGCCTGGCCCGTTTGGGTCTTCAGGTCTGCCTGACCCGTTCTGGTCTTCGGGCTCACCTGACCCGTTTGGATCTTTGGAATTGCTTGACCCATTCGGATCTTCGGGCCCGCCTGGCCCGTTCGGGTCCTCGGGCCCGCCTGGCTCATTTGGGTCTTCGGGCTTGTCTGACCCGTTTGAGTCTGCGGGTCCGCCTGACCCGTTCAGGTCTTTGCACCCACTTGGCTCGTTCGGGTCATCGAACTCACCCAAATTTTCAGGTTGTTGGACCCGATCGACTCGTCTGGTTTGTCGGGCCCACCTAGCCCATTCATATATTTAAGCCCGTCCAACCTCTTATGGTCGTCGGGCTCACCTGACCCTTCAGGGTCGTCGGTCCTGTCCGGTCCGTAGAGGTCGTCGAGTAAGGCCTGTCCGAGTCTGAATTTAGCATAATGCATCTCAACCTTTAGTCTAACCCAACTAAGAATTTAAACGTAAAATTTGAATTGAATTTTTTGGATTATCTATATTTAAAAATCTTAATTTATAGAATGTATATCTAATCCATAAAATATATAAAATATAAATTAGATTGAAATCCATATCCATTAAATGAATTTTAAATGGATTGGATTTTTAATAAAATAGATTTTAAATAGATCGAATCAGATTTTTTTGTTATTATACCACCAATGTCTTAAATAGTGTTTGGATAGAGAACTGTTTTGGAAATAAATAATGGGTTTGGAAGTGGATAAAAAATAATTCATTTTTATAAAATTATTGAAATTTTTTATGAAAATATTTTTGGATAAGAAATTTAAAATCTTAATAAGAATATGTATTAGATTACTTAAAATTAAAATATCTAAAATTTCATCTAAAAAAAAGTAAGACTTTAAAGTTGTTACTATCCTATTTTTTTCCTCTGTTCTTAATATTCACTCGTCAATTTTATTTTTGTTGGAGTTTTTTTTTTTCAAATATTTACCGCAAAAAAATCCTTCTCAATCGTTGTCGATGAAAAAACTACTGAAAAAATTCAATTAATAATATCATAAAATTAAATATAATTAATATTAGTATAAATAATTGTGGTTGATATTAAAAAAAAGTAATTTTAATCGACGATACTGAAGAATTTTTTTTGTTAATGTCAATTGAAAATTTTTGTATGAACTTTGAAAAAAAAATAGTATTAGTCAAGACTAACTAACTAAAAAATTACTAATATTAACATTTTGAAATTATTAATAATATATTAATATTTAAATAAATTTTTGCATTTCTTGATAAATAAAGTATTTTATTTGAACAAGAAAATTTTAAAAAAATTGAATTATGTATTTAGTTTTAGCAGCTTTCTTTGTCTGGGTCACTTACAGAGCAATAAAAGCAACTTCAATGGAATACCTATTATCTCCTCAAACCATGTTGTTGTTAGCTTCATTTCAATATCTTTTTCTCAACCTTCTACAATGTTCTACAGAGGGTACCTTCTTCTTCTTCCCCAATCAAGTTTCTGCCTTTTTTATTTTAAAATTTTAAGTTTAATTCTCTATTTTCTATTTTGTTCTTTACGAAATTTGAACTATTTTCGCTCTCCGAACAATTGGGAGTGAGAAAGATGAGAATTATTGGAATGGGATGTGGTGATGGAAATGAAAATATTGTTGCAGGTGGTAAGCTTTTCTTTATAGATCACGTGATTGGATCGTCTCCTCCTTTGTTTGTTTTTGCCTTAAAAATGTAACTTTTCCAGAATTCGAGAAAAAACAAATATCAACCAACGAAAGAAATCAAATCTTTGTAGCTCATGAACTATATTGCTATTCCTAACAAATAGTTATGAACATTTATTATTTTTTCTATCCACTTTTGCATACTAATCAATCTCAGAGGCGCATATAATAAGAAAACTCCCTTAACTTATATTAAAATAAATATGAAGAAAGAAAAAGAAAATAAACATAAAATCCGAATGTTCCATGTTTTTTCTAAAGATTTTTTTTTTAATTATGAATAATGAATTGTGTATTGTCCTGATAAATCTTTGTATAGATGTAATTATATTTTTAAAATTAAAAGAATTCAACTATATGTTAATGCTTTATGGAGGGCAACCTTCTAAGAAGATGACGAAGCAAACAAATACTTAAGTTATGTGATAATTATCTAACAATTAACTTAGTCACAAATTTGGACATAGATCTCCTAACTTTTGGATTCTTATTTAAAAATTATTACTCATTAATGTGAAACAATAATAATATATTGAAAAGTGAAGTTAGATAAACTGTTCTCAAATTTATATATATATATATGATATTATATTAACATATGAAGGTGATGATGTTTTAATATTATTAAATTAATATACAAAATAAATTTATATTTATTAAAATTAAAGTAAAACAAATGAAAGAAAATAAAAAAAAATAATTATTGTTGGATAGAAAAAAAAAAGAAGAAAAAATAGACCGTTTATAAAAGACATGTTAGAATAACAGTTAATTTTTAAAGTTTTAATAAATTATTATACTGTAAAAGATAAAATTGAAATTATAAAATATATCTTTTTATATTTAGTTATATATATATATATATATAAATTATTATATTATTTTACTTATAAATTTGTTTGACTGTTGGATGCATGTTATCATATTATTAAAATCAAGTGGAAACTGGTTAGCTTTTAAAATAGCAGGGTGTCAAAATATCAACTAGTTAATAATAATACTTTTTGTTATTTTTTATTTAATATTTTTGTTATTATTATTACTATTTTATTATATTATAATACATAATAATATAATTGATTATGTTTATATAACATAACTGATTATCATGTTAATTATAATTGATTATAGCGTATAAGCAAAGAAAACAAAGGGCAAAATTATAATATAATTATTTTCAGTCGGCTTTCATCTTATTTATGCTTATGTTTAAGGAAAGAACAAAAAGTTCTCACGCGCAATTCTAGACATGAATAACCGTAGCAAAGCATATTTTTAATGTTCGTACATTTTTATTGTTGCGAAAGGAAGTTGGGAATGCCGAGAAAGTGGTGAAGCAATGGTCGATGTAGACTTGTCGTGTCTCAAACGTGTGGCTAAAATAAATCACACTTCAAAAATGTTTTTTCTTATGACTCTAAAAGGTGTTCATTGGGGACACGATAACCGAGTTCACAATCTTAAAAAACAAAAAGTACCCTTTTTGAGTAGTGCAATTTGGGTGTTATGTTACTTGGGTTTGTCCAATTATTGTTAAGAAACAAAAAGTTAGTACTTTTAATCGAAAATAAATTATATGAAATACCTATTTTTTAGTTTTAATAGTTGCCTTTGTTGTCTTCCTGTAGTGAAAAAAAACTAATAACAAGTTAATTCAGTTTCTGTTCACGAAAACATTAAATATGGTGTGTTTTCTTTTTTCAAAAGAAAAGTGTAAGGAATCTTAAGATGGTAGCTTAAAAAGTTGGCGAGAAAGAGCAAAAAGCTTACACATAATAAAATAATAAATAATAGCGTTACGCTTGAAATTGGCGTAAACGTGTATGGCAAGTGATAGAGGAGCATTAAATTCGATGCTACCCTCGCCCTAATTGAACAGAGCAAATCCTCTGATACTGTTGTTTTCCTCAGGTTATCTCATTCATTCTCCTTTGTTTCTCATCTCATTCTCAACTCAACCATGTTAACATCATCTTCTTCATCCTCTTCCCAAACCCTCAGAATTGGCATAGTTGGATTCGGCACCTTTGGCCAATTTCTGGCCAAGACAATGATAAAACAAGGCCACTCTCTCTCTGCAACTTCTCGATCCGATTACTCCGACATCTGTCTCCAAATGGGCATTCACTTTTACAGGTAACTCAATACACATTTTTTTTTATGTTTTCTTCCAAAAACCTCACTCACTACTTAAGATTTCTATTTTCAACCACATATGTTTTATCCACAAAACCCAAATTAAAACCTTTCTCGGAGAAACCAAGTTCAATTTCATTCAGATTACATCAATATGTGCATACCATGCATGTGGTCTAGTTTGTACCACTACACCCATTTACCTCACCTTTCCCAGTGCGGCATTTGGATACACAAAAACCATTTTTATGTCGCATTTGTATGTTAAACATTAGTATTATTGTTGTTGTTGCAGGGATGTCAGCGATTTCCTTGCTGCTGACATAGATGTGATATTGTTGTGCACATCGATATTATCGCTATCCGAGGTTGTGGGGTCAATGCCACTCGCTTCCCTGAAGCGCCCAACACTGTTTGTTGATGTTCTTTCAGTGAAAGAACACCCGAGAGAACTTCTGCTACGAGAGTTGCCACTGCACTCAGACATTCTCTGTACTCACCCTATGTTTGGACCTGTCACCGGCAAGAATGGATGGAAAGGTCTCACTTTCATGTATGACAAAGTTCGGATAAGAAATGAAGATATCTGCTCTAGTTTCATCCAAATTTTTTCCAGTGAGGTAGGTTAATAGCATCAACAATACACATCAATGACCAAAGAAGAAAGAAAAAAACAGAGTGTGGAAGCTAAGTAACTTTAGACGGTGACTCTGCATCTGATAAATCAAGATATAAGATATATCTAACTATACTCCTACAAGCAAGGTTATATGTCCCCATCATGGAATAAAGTATCAATTCTCATAAACATGGTCATGGTCATTATTGAAAAATTAATGAGTAAACAACTCAATCTTCAATTCTCCCCAGTAGCTAGTATGAACAGAGTCGATATAAGTTTGGATCATCGTTGGGTGGTTTACAAATGAAGTCAAAAAAATCAGTTCTGAATCCTTGCATTTATTGTTTAGTGATCCATTTCCTTTTTTTTTTTATTACGCCAGGGTTGCAAGATGGTACAAATGACTTGTGAGGAACATGACAAAGCAGCTGCGAAGAGCCAATTTATTACACACACAATTGGCAGGTATGTAGCCTTTCACCAATCTTAATAAACCTTCGACAAACACATAAATTCTCACTGGATGAAACTCTTTTGTGGCTTCTTCATCAGAACATTGGCAGAAATGGATATTCAATCCACACCTATTGACACCAAGGGCTTTCAGGAACTTGTTAAATTGGTATGCTTGTTATATCATTTCCCCTAATTTCTCTAAAAGCTTTCCTTCGTTTTTTTTTACACTACTAGCCACAGTGTAATATGTGCTGTTATTTAACAAATTGAAATTACTTGCAGAAGGAGACGATGGTAGGAAATAGTTTTGATTTGTTCAGTGGATTATACGTGTATAACAGATTTGCCAGACAAGAGGTATGGAACTGCCAGCCAGATGCTTAAACATATATCAGGATTTATTTTTAAATCTTTATTAACTACTAACCAATCACTTCAAGATAGACTCACGGATTGCGAAAATTATGCAGCTGGAAAACCTTGAACGTGCCTTGCAAAAAGTCAAAGAAACGCTGGTTGAAAAGAAGAAAGAGGAGCAGGGTCAAGAAAAGATATGATTTTATTTATAATTTTATATGATAGAGATATATTCTCGAACAATCAAATTTCCTCTTGTTCCAGTCATAAATTATTCCCATTTCAGTTTTACAGTTACCAAAATGAAGTCAACTAATAAACCAAATACACTTGCATATGTTCGATCTTGCTATAAAAATGTTGGACGATCTTGTTCCCAGCATATACTGTGATTTCATGAAGCTAAAAAACAGATATTTAGTCCTCAATGTCACCATTTAACTCAAGTTTGTTTCATTTAATCAACTTCAACTCCCTTAATTTTAAGCCAGATCTTAACTACCACTTCCTTTCCAAATAAACCAATCAGAACATTCTCTGGGGTCTTGACATGAGCTTTCTGGTATCCTAATCAATCTATCCGCAAAGTGTGTATTCCCTGTTGGATTGTACAGAAATAATCTAAGCCAAAGGTTACTGCAAAGATATAGAAAAGTTCACTGCCCCGTTATAAATTGATAGCGTAAAGGTGTACAAACGTCAAACTCTATGAGAAAGTTCAAAACAAGTGCTCCTGATTTTTTATACCATATTAACAAGACTTACCAAGACATAAATACCTTTAGCAAAGAGTAGGTAACAACTTGTATTGGTTTCGATTTGCGTCACTTTTATCTATTCCACTTGTTACATTTATAAAGAAAAATATTATATTCACCAATCTGTGAAATGGGAAATATCAAAACGTATACAAGTGAGCTGTCCAAGGAATTGTACAGAAGCTAATTAACAAGAGACAGCAAGAGATTATGATGAAAACAATAACCTATTCCTCTGTGCCTACATTACCAGCTTTTCAAGAATAATACAAATTACCAAGAAAAAAAATGTCGCAACGTATCGTCACCTCATTTATTTTTCTATCTCATCAATGGTGGCTTCTTCTGCTTCGTTGCATAAAATTGCAGCACTATTCGGAGAATCTGAGGTTGGCGACTCTGTCTTTCTAACTTGCAGGCCAGTAAAGCGCGCTAGGTCAATCCATTGCTGCAGCAATTCATGAAAACATCAAATTTGAAAACTCCAGTACAGATTTAGACATTAATGTACAGATGAATATTTCACATAAAAATGAATTATACTCCAGTGGTTTCGAAGCTAAGCCAGTTCAAATTATGGCACTTTAGAAAACCAAAGATGTCATTGTTTATTTTTTTTCTGTATTTTGGTATTTCACTAACTATAGTCAAAGAGCAATATTGGTCATTCACTAACTTCAGAAAAACAAACGACTTATATTTCCGCGAAATTAAGAATATTAAATGACTTTATAAATAATACTTGAATTTAGGAAGTCTAGTTTTCAATCATAAATAAATGAAATCCGCTAACAGACGAGGTTGGGAACATTAAGCATTTGAAAGTGAACAAAAGCAGATTAAAGATAGGAAAACAGACAGACCTGGGTTCCCCAATAGGAATTGACAGTCCGTGCTACAAAAGAAAGCATATTTACAAAGAATGTCTGGGAAGCAAACTGTTCAGAAATCCGATGCTCCACTAACCCAGCAATTACCTGCCAAAAAAATATTATAATTTCCGTACTAATGCAGAACAGATTAGATTTTAAATGGATAGGTATATATAGAATATATAATATAACCAAGGATGTAGCCTCAGATGAATTAGAGAAAATTACAAAATCATATTATATATATATGGGTATTTAGTAATATAGTATTTGGTTGGAAAATAAAGGAGGGGAAGGAAGGCAAAGATTTTATAATACTTTCTTTTTTTGGTTTGAAGATTTGGATGAATAGAGAAGAGAATAAAGGGGAGGAAAAATCCCTAATTTACATTCGGAGAATTTGGAGAGAGGAGAAAGTTTTACACTAATTGGAGTAACTATCCTTCATTTTCTACAGAAAATGGGTTCAATCTTGCATTTGTCACATATCAATAATAACCAAAATTTTATACAGCGACAAGTCCACTACATACCTGATAACGGAGATTTGCAGAAATTCCAAGAAAGCAAGCATATATTACAGCTGTTTTGAGTACTGGTGACCTTATAATCTGTTGTTCAGTGACAACGGCTGGATTAAGGAATTTACGGATTCCGTATAGAGAATTTGATGAAGCCACGGCTCCAATGCTTGAAATAAATCCAACACTAGCAAGTTTTAGCCCACCAAATACAACTGATGCAATTCTATGATTGAGGTTCCAGTTTGTCCCTGCCAGATTCTTTTGAAATGCATTGTCCGGGATGGAACCTAGAAGTCCCATTAGAGAACCAATGTTGTCAGGTGCTTTCATCTCATCAGCATATGAAAGGAATGACAAAGTTGGTGCAGGAAGCCACACTGTAAAAAAATCAACTACTGATCCTCTGACAGTGTCTGTAATAACGTAGTCAAGCTCTTGGAAAAAATTATCTTTTCGCTTTTCATATTGCGCCAACAATGTAGTTGTTATTGATATGGCTTCTTCTATGGCTAATCTGTGCAAGAATTTGGGATCTGCCAACAATCTTTCCCTGAAACCCTATATAAAGAAGAACCGGATGAAGGGGTAGGAATATGAAGGTAACAAAGTGATGAAATTTTCTCATGATTAAAAGCAGAGTATTTTTCGAATAAAAAATTTACCTGGAAACGGTGAGTGAGTTCTGAAATCAGAGGATACTGCTCTAGATCAAAGAAGTTCTGCAAAACCTCTGGAGATACTAAACCAAGATCAATTCCCTTTTGAAGATCCTAAAATCAAAACGAAAATACAACCCTTCACAATGACAACCAATATTCGCATACCCTATTTAATGTTAAATCAAAGAAAAGTAAACAGATGCATAGAAAAAATAACTGCATGTAGTAGCACACCAACAATCAAAGAATCAAACGCAAGTATGCAACTAATGCAAATTTAGTATCATCAGTGACTGTTCAATTATTCTCCAAAAACCTTGGAACCCATGTATGCCAAGATATACACCAGGGTTACTTTATTTTAAGGGTAAGAAAACAGAAATAACGACTTCATTATCACAATTAACCCATTGGAAAAGTTTTGAAGTCCTTAAATCATCGTATATTGTTGCGCAAAGAATCTAACCTCAAAAGGAATATGAATTTAATGGAAGAGTAAGATAGCACAGAGAAAGAGCTACAAAATGATAAACGTTAAATTGAAATCCCCCGCACAGTTGGTTGAGCTGCATAGTTGGTGTAAATTGAAACAATGCAAAACAGAGATATCAATTAAAGGGACTAGGGACCCTTTTTGCATATTTCATATGAAGTTGAAACTATTTTATTTGGCAACAATTATAAAAAGTGCTTATAATTTTGACTTTTTTTCAGCTCCTACTCAAAGTAGCTTCTAAAAATCAATAGATATGTTTAGAAGTGATTTTCATGGAAAAATTTGAAACAAACAGGCTCTAAAATGCTCATCAAATACCAAAGTTATATTACATACAAAAAATAAAATAAAATTTAATAGGTATAGACACAAGACTCCTAGTAAAAGCAAAATCTCTTGTTTGTATCACCTAAATGGACAATGAGAGGAAATAATAAAGGGCCAAAACTAGGAAGGAGAGGATCTACAGAGCAAGAAAAGTAATAATCAAGCAAACTAGTGACTGTAAATGCTAGCTAACCTGTGGTAGGGCATCTCGCCTCCGCCCAGCAGCATTCATTACGCGAGCAATCTCAGCACGATCAAAGCAATTTCTACTACAGGGTCTGGCAGCAGAATACCACAAAAAATCAGCCACAGGAACTTCTCCTTCTCTGCGAATGAATTGTCTTTCAGGGTCAAGTAATATAACTACTTGGTTTTTCTTTTGTATTTTTCCTGAAATTCTAGCTGGCACCCCGGTTCCTCTAGATCCATACGTAACATGGCTTGCACCAGTCACAACAATTAACATACCAGTGGACCCTCCATCAAGCACATTTTGTAAGATAACCTGGGACATACAATACTCATCAACTACTTTAGCCTGTGCCGAAAGGTATGAGCTCGGACCAAAAGGAATAGACAGATTTTGAGTACTATCGACTGAAGGTCTACGTGAGATAGAAGTAAAGCCCGATACAAAGCCCGAACCAGCTGGAGGAGCATAAAGTTTACGTTCAGCCTTTGTAAGCCCACGAATTCCTTCTGCTTGGACAGTTCTTAAGATCTGTTAATGACAAAAATGATCAAACCATAATTATCATCTTTATAAGTCTTGAGTCTAGACCTAGCAATACAAGAAATGAGCCTAATCCTACAGGGTAGAGTTGGTTAGATGAATCAATTGAAACCTTTCAGCTCTATCAAAAACCAAATTTTAAGTAAAACATCTAATGAAAAATCGATTTAATGCTCCTAAAGTTTTCTCAGGTCGTCCCCTATCAACAGATTATCTTCCCTTAATGACCAAACTATCTAAGGAAACTTTCCATAATCGTCATTTTTTTAAAATAAAGTGTTCATTTGACCTTTTGTTTAATATGGGAACTTGAAGATTAGGAGCTTTTCAGGGCTTGTCTTTTATACATTAAATATTTATAGTCCTAATGCAAGTAAAATCGTTACAGCTTCCATTTTACTAAATATCTGCTCCTACCTTTTCAACTTGTTGTAAATCAATTTGACATGCACGTTGATTATCTAACATTTGCCAATTTCTCCTAATTAGCCACAACCATAATTTTCAGAGACAAAATAAATATTTGAAAGATTATCATGAGTTTGGGAAACAAAATTGACGTACCTTCAGCGGAGTACCACAAGCGACTAGACGGATTCCATTTTCACGACAGTAGTTCAGAATAGGTTCATACTCCTGCCATCTTTGAAGTGGCCAATGCAACGTATAAGACTTCAAGGTGTCTCCATCTATCCTGCCATGAAAGTTGAATTTTAGTACAAACAATGCAGAATCACGGAAAGCAGTCTGACAAAAGAAGCAGAGATCAACAGAAATATAGTGAGCCAGGAAAGAGAGAGGCAGACAGAAATCTTTAACCAACAAAAAAGTACTTTTCAATCATTAACAACAATGGAAAACTTCTTAATTCAGGTAACAAGACATTCTGAAAAACAAATAAGAGCATAGCAAACATCACTAATGAAACAATTTTAAAGTCGACATGTCATTGGAGCATACCATACCTCTAATTCCATGGATTAATATTCACTTTAACAGGAAAACATTCAGATTCACATAACTAGAAGATTCTTCCTCAAGTCAACAATTGTAATAATAACAACAAAGCACCCCCAATTTACATGTTCGTAATCAACTCCATGCTGTTTGCTCCACTCAATATCTCGTTTATTTAACTTCTTCCAAAAGAATGGAATTCACGAGTAGATTTTAGCTCAGAGGACAAATTAATTCATTTTGCCTTCTTATTTTCTGATCCTATAACTACTCACTGAAAAGTTAATCCACACAGGACTCACGCAAGAATCTAAACATTAATCACAAATTCAAAGGCATTATTACTTCTTCTCCATATACTGGTTGAGCGGTTCCTGAAGATTAGAGGGAAAAGCTTCCAGCGCAAGAGACAGTTTTTTTTCCTTCTCCGAACAGCGCCTATGCAAATTTTTCACAATCTCAAGCTCCAACTCCCTATCGTCTCGAACCGGAACCTGTTCCGCTTCCCCCAAATACACCACTCGCGCATTCATCAACTTCTCCCACACCTTCCCTTTCTCTTTCCCTATCGCCAACGGTTCCCCTATCACCGCCGCGTCGTAAATCCTCGACGTTATCACTTCCTCCTCCTCCTTCTTTTTCGCCTCCTCCAGCTTCGGCGCTGTCGGAGCCAATTCCGCCGCCTTCTCCTCCGCCCTCGCTGCCGCCGATAACAGAACCGACGCGCCGGCAGCCAGGAACGGTACCATCAGCACGCCGCGCCGGCTGCTCCGAGGTTGACTATAATCGCCACCGGAGCCGCTCGGATTAGAAGCCGCAGCGACGCGTGTGGAGTGGCGAACGGACAGGTGGACGCGGCGGAGTTTCGCAGTCCAGATGCGACGGAATTCATTGGCGGCGGCGGCGGCGGCGGCATGGAGAGATTCCGCCGGGGCGGCACGTGAGGAAGCGGTGGCGCGAAAGAAAGGCACGTGCGGGAGTGGAGTAGCGAAAGAAGAAGCCTGAGTGTGTGGCTTCATTTGCTTTCAGTTGGGGCCTTCTCACCAACCGCAAGGTTTAAACTTTGTCACTTCACTTTTTCATTCTGCCACCACAACAACGCCACACCATGCATTACAACAAAAGGATTCGTTTATTTTCAGCCTTTCAATATTGCATAATCATTAGTATTGTATTTATTTTCGAAAAACTTTTTTCTTAATATATATA
>Ga0099823_1002760_pt1 | contig 16137 bp, 6 predicted proteins | sample CowpearedBW_FD_76831 | JGI IMG/M metagenome (GOLD analysis project Ga0099823, IMG submission 76831) | Root nodule microbial communities of legume samples collected from California, USA - Cow pea red BW | ecosystem: Host-associated > Plants > Roots > Nodule | place: USA: California | collected...
CAAAAAAAACCCTCCCCAATAACGTGCAGTCAATCAGCATCAACCCAATAACTGGCTAAAATAAATTGAAGCAACATGATACACCTTCAGGAAAGAAATAGAAGAGTACAAAATAGACAATTTTTCTTCATAAGACAGTATAAAATTAGAATCAACGTGTAAATCATGTCAAGCCAGCACTTGCCCACCACATACCTGTAGCTATCCTTGAAAATTCTTTGTTTAGATTGTCTTTGTAAATTTATATCTTTGATTGGGCTTCTGTGCTTGTGCAGCATTCTGTTCTGTTAATAGAAAATCATTAGATATATAAGATTTTTGTTTGTGTTTTCTCCTTATTTGTGTTGTAGGACTGGATTGTGCAGTATGATCCACCTGATGAACCTAAGGTACCTTTCATTTGCGTCGTAGCTTTTATATGTTTAGTGTAAGGTATGACATTTTTTATTTGTACTGCTACCAGGAATATATCCACAGGGTCGGTAGAACAGCTCGCGGTGAAGGCGGAAAAGGAAATGCTTTGCTTTTCCTAATTCCTGAAGAATTGCAATTTCTCCGCTACCTGAAGGTCAGTTTTTCTTATTTAACAGTATGGATTAGTGAGCGGGCTGATGCTGAATTATAATTTAGTTTATGCATGTACTTATTCAAGAAAGTAGGGTTTCAAAATATATTCCTCCAGGAAACCGTGATTTTTAAGCCTAGAATATAATGTAAGTGGGAAGAAGTGGTTGCTACTCCCCCGGGCCAGGCCCCAAGACTCTAAGCCCATTTTGGTAAATTATTATACTCAGTTCTCCCTAATAATTATAATTTTACATTTATGCTTAATTTCAGGCAGCCAAGGTCCCTGTTAAAGAGTATGCATATGATGAAAAGAAGGTTGCAAACGTACAATCTCACCTGGTACGTTTCTTTCCTTATACTTATTTAAAATGTGTTTTATATGTTAATCAACTGGAATCTTACCAAGGATTATCCTATAATATCTCAGGAGAGTTTGGTTGTCAACAATTTTTATTTGAACAAGATGGCGAAAGAAGCCTATAGATCATACATATTAGCTTATAATTCACATTCCATGAAGGATATATTCAATGTTCACCGTCTTGATTTTCAGGTACGGCTTTCACTTCATGTTACTTTTTGTATATTTGTATTATCGTTCATCTCTTTTAGAACTACATGAATATGAACTCCTACGGAATACATTAGTTTAAGTTTTTTTTTTTATTGGCAAGACACGTCACTATTTTTATCTTTTCCTTTCATTTTGAGGATAGGGGGCAAATGGGCATATTGAAATAGATGGCTGGTAATAAATTACTGGAACATTAATAGTTAAGGAAGGAACATAGAGATCAAATCAAAAGAAGTTTGAACAGTTAAAGGATACATCATATCATGTTAGACACACTCTAAACTGAGAGACTTAATGGTTTTGATAACCTTTTCTTGATAATGAGATGCACATAAAATGGGAAAAGAAAGAGTTATTGCTTATAATTCATATTATTTGAATAGTATGAATGTATCATACAGTATGATAATCACCAATTTCGGGACTTGAGCAGGCTGTTGCATCTTCGTTTTGTTTCTCAAACCCACCAAACGTTACACTGAACATAAACAGCAGTAAGCAAAGGAAGAAAATGCGTAAAGTTGATGGAAGTAGACACGGATTCAGCGACAACAATCCTTATGGAAAGAGAAACGCAGACGACAAGCGGCAGTTTGTGAGGCACTAGCAGTGGACACGCTGCTTTATACTGTGGGTATCTTTGCATCTTCTTGCTACACCCACAAAATTTTTGCATATATACCCGAAATTTTGTCACAGATGTATTGTGTTGTAAATTAGTCAAACATTTTTATAAATTATTGAAGCCATTAGTTCTTCAGCTTAAAATTTGTATGCGCATTCTTGAACGGTAGTATTCATGAAATTTTTTATCATTAACTATCACGAGTAGATTTTGAAGAGCAAGGAATAATGCTAAAAATGTTTTCTTTAGTCTGTACTGCTTTCAGTCTCAAAATAAGAAAAAAATAATAATTCTTTGATGCTGTTTCAAATATAAGCAAGTTTTAATTGCTTTTGTCACATTTAATAAGATTACTTTATTTAATAGAAGTTTTATATCTAATGACTTGTGTTTTACATCAAATTCCAATAAAAGGCAGTTTGAGAAATTTAATGACTTTTTAAATCAAGTGAGACAGTTAAATGATATTAAGTAATTTTAAATTATTATAAATTACTTTTTTTTTTGTTTATAATGGATATTGGAAGAACTACTTCAGAAAATCTGAATCAGTTAACTCGTATATTTTTAGTTACCATCGTATCCAAGAGGAAAATTTTGGAAAAATATAATTTGAAGTATTATTTCCAAACTTGTATATTCAAATTTCAATTTAGAGTTTTTTCGTTGCTTATTTTTAACATGATTTTTTTATTGAATAGACGAAAACTCACTTAGCCTGTGTAGCTATATTTAACACTCGTAGTGCTGATGGAGTAAAAACTTTTTTACCTCTTGGCAAAAGAGTTATTAGATTAAAGCAACAACGATGATGAATCAAATTCATTGAAGTTAACCAAGGATGTGTATATGAGACATCGTCGCCAATACCCACCACTAAAACTAAACGTGGATGAGGTAAAAAAACCTTTGAGAAGTTAAACACAACAATAAACCTTTTTTTATATTAGTGCAAACCCTTTTTTTATATGAGTATATACTTCTCGAAATATTCCTATGTAGCAAAAGAACTATTGATTACGCCACAATTAATTACTGTTAGACTTGTTAAATAAAAATAAAAATAAAAATAAAATCTTTTGGTTAAATTGTGTTTAAAGATAGCTTTTATACAGTACATTAAAAAGCATGAAATATTTTAAAATATTATTTGTTAAGGTACAAAGGAACATTTTTTAGTTCAAGTAATTAAAAATAATGAAAAGGATTATAAGTTAGAGGTAGATTATTTGATGATACATGTTTTAATTAGGGGTAGAACTTTGTCATGTAAAATCTCATCAAGATTTCACTGTTAAAGTAGAAAAAATAAATAGTTTGACACCCTTTAAAAAACATACTTCCACTTTACAACTTAATAATAATAATAAAATAATAAATATTACTAATATATTATTATCTTGAATTGTTAAATGGTAGAGTATTTTATTTTATGAGTGTCAAAATAACACTACTCATGTCATGTGCAGCCAACATATATCACATTATCACATACAATCTATCTAATCAATTCTACACAATAACTAAACCATTAACAATCATATTAATTTTTCCCTTTGCATCACACCTTCTGAAAGCAAAACTCAAATAACCATAACGGTAAAATTTGTAAACAAAATAAAAATAATGCCGAGGGATGCAAAATATTCATCTATTTCTATGTATCAATACTATTGCTATAACGTCAATTCATTTGTAAAATATGTACAAATAATTGTGTTTTTGAGAATTTTATTTACCTAAACTCATTGCTTGTCTAAAGCCTAATCTAACAATGTTTTGTGTACAAATATACAAATATATTAACAAGTCAAAAATTAGTGTTGATTAATGACAATGTAAAAATGCATAACCTATTTTCTCAATTTTTATATTATTTATTCATGAAATGGAACTTTAATTTAAGTCATTGACCATCTTATCGATGATTATTCTCACTTAGTTCACAAAATGCCCTTGGTTTCTTTTATCGAAAAGAGGATCAATACTAGTTCATGTTATCATCCATTCAGTATCAGAAAGAAACATCATTTTCAGCAGAAGTAAACCAGAATGAGATGTAAATCACATTGAATCATAGGAATAATCTTTACCAACTCAAAAAGGAAAACATTATAACCCCAACAAACATTAACTACTAACAAAGTCCAATCCTTCCAACACTAGCACATGACCAAAATAAACAAAGAAACTGCTACAAATAAACCTAGGACTGTGATAACACACAAGAATCAAACATAAAGCTGAAGGAAGAATGTTGCCATAACAAAAACTGTGGACGCTGTCATGATCCTCATAGGAGTAAGTTCAGCAACTCCACTTTTTGAATGTGGCTTTGGTGCAGTGCCATTTTCATATTGGGGTGAGGGTGTTGCCTCAATATCCAAGACCTTGATGATCATCTTCTGCCCTCTCTCACAGTGACCACGAACACCACTGATGAAGAAGAACAACCCTGGTCTGTCAACCTTGAACACAGTGTTACCATTGTTGGAGAAAAAGAGGGGACGAGTGGATACACATTTTTCATATTCTTCTTCAGTCACCTCCATAACCGAGTCTTTCTCGTACTTGAAAACTATAACAATTCCAAAAGTTCAACAACAAAAAACACTTCATGTTATTATGTGTTTCTTTCAACATGTTTGAATGGAAAACTAAGTTGTTAAGGAGTGTTACTTACGAAGAGTGTCATCAATCTTGAATCTGTTTTGGGCTGCCCACTGATTGAACATTTGAGCATTATCCTTTGTCTTTGGGACAACCCAACCTTCATGGCCTCCAACTTCAAACTCAGTGCAATTGACGCCACAGAAAAGAATGAAGCAAAGGAAAAGTGGGTATGAGGCTTTGAAGGGAACAGCCATATTTGGATTTCAAGATGCTCTCTTTAGTGTAGTGTGTGTGATTTCTTGCTGCCAAAGAGTGAAAGTGTTCTTCGTATAATAATGGGTTCGTCACGTTGGACTTAAAAAGAGACCTAAAGTTGAAAATTGAAGTTGGTTAACGAGGGAGAGGGAGAGGATTGAGGAGCACGTTCTAAGGATCGTGGGTGAGCTTTGTTAGCAAAGGGTGACAATGATCTTTGACTTGGTTTTAACTGTTTTATAAAGATCAAGGTTGTTGAGAGAAATAAGCTGATTAAATAGTGAGATATAATATAAATTATAATTAAGAATTTTCTTTTTGTGTTTTCTCTATGAATTAATTAAACCTAGAAGTCACTTCAAATTTGACTGCATTCGTTAAGTTATGGAGCCTTGAAAAAATAGTTAACAGAAAACGGGCCAGCAAAACATGAAAATAGATACTTTCATAACAGAAAAGAAAAACTTAGGAGAATGCTGATTAGAGAAAAATGAATGTACATCGTAAATTCATAATGCAGGTATTAAAATTAGATGTCATAAATTTGTTTGGCAACAGATGACATCAGTGTTAGTTGTAGCTACTTCTTTCTCTGATGAACTAAGATAACATATCCCACATGAAAACATTAAGAACTCCATTTACAGTGAAAACCCACCAAAATCCATACAAACCTGAACCTCCCAAAGAAGAAACTACAGAGGAATCTTCGTGATTCCCTTCAGTTATTTTGACAGTTGAAAACCCTTCAGATATAGTAATGTTCTGCACACAAGGTTTTACTCCATAAGGCACTTGGTGGTTTGGTTTGACAATGTAACAGAGATTTTCATTATTCCAAGCAGCAAAACGCATTCCCATTTTCATGTAAAACCTCTCTGAGAACTCAAGTCTCCCTGTCAAGTTGTTTCCATTTACATGAAGAGCTCCAAGACATGTCAGATTTTCCAAACTTCTTGAAACATTTCCAGAGAGATTATTGTTGCTGAGGTCCAGAAATCTAAGCCTTTTCATTTTTGCCATGGACTCAGGGACACTCCCTTTCAAACCTATGTTAGAAAGATCCAATGTTTCTGTGTTTAGGAAATTTTCCCACTTGACTCCTGAGAGATCACCCTCTATAGGGTTGTTGGACAAAACCAAATGCTTTAAGGAAACAAGTTCTTTGAGAGTCTCAGCCAATCCACCTCTGAGTTTGTTATGGCTGATATCAAGTAAAGTTAGATTCTTTAGCCTTCCCAGCTGCTTTGGCAACCTTCCCTCAAGCATGTTGTTACTCAAATCAAGCTTTAGAAGTGAATCCAAAGATCCAAGTGTTGATGGCAAAACTCCTGATAGATTGTTCCTGCTTGCATCAAATATTAAAAGCTCAGAAAGTTTTCCATAGTTGGCTGGAACCTCACCCACCAAGTAGTTTCCTGCAAGTACTAGTTGCCTCAACCTGACCAAATTACTAATACTTGGTGGTAGTTTACCTATTAGCCCATTTTCCAGAAGCACCAAAGATTGAAGCTTTCTAAGGTTCTCAATTGTGGATGGAATGGTGCCAACAAGACCAGGGTTTGATCTAAGTGTTAAAGATTCCAAACTGTGTGAGAATTTGTCCCAGTTTGAAAGAGGGAGTGTAACAGGATTTTTGGTAGGGGAAAGGAAGCAACTTGACAGTGAGAGGACTTTTAGGTGCTTCAGATTGAACAGTTGTTGAGGGAATTTGGCATCATGGCTGCACATGTGAGAGTTGTCAAAAACTGGTCCAAAGTTTACAGTAGTCACATACCAGAAGCCATCATCATATTGCTCACAGGAAACTCCCTGCACATAATCCAAAATATACAAAGTTTAAAGTTGTCAGAACACTGAATAGGAACACAGCTTTTGTTTTAGTGGTAACAGTTTAGTATTAAGATAGTACTGTTCCATTGAAAATTGGTAGTGATTCAGACAGAAAAATGAAGCAAACAATGGTATAAGCATTCTGTGATTGATCTTTTTCCTTTGAAAGTTCAAGATTTCAAACCTGTATAGGAGTCCATCCACAAGGATCTGGATAAAGATATGAACCGTTCCACCACTTCCCTACAAACCCTTGAATAACAGAGTATATGACCTCCTTCTCTTTTTTCTTCATTGCGGTCAATGAAGAGTCTTGGCCCTTACCATGACAACACAAAATGAGGAACAGAAAACAAAGAACATAGTGGCACTTCCATGATAAAGATCTCATAGCCATTCTCAGTGTCAAATTGTCAATGCAGAAAATGTCACTCAAGAAAATATGTAGTTTCAAGGAACGGAACAGGAAAAACTCATGGCCAATCTAAGTATATGGGGTGGATCTCAAGATGGTACTGGCTATACCATGCAATAAAACAGAAACAGCAAGTGCTGACTAAAACGTTCAGTGCCAGTGTAACAGAGAATGAAGGGTCTAAAACGAAGCATGTGTTTGTTAGTAAAACTTCCCAAGGAAGAAAAGAAAGTAAAAGCAATCACAATAATGGACTGAAAATGAGACTATAAAATGGAAAGAGATGCAATTAAGAGGGGTTTTTTACTTTGCAGAAAAAGTGATGGAACCAAGAGCCATCCCAAACTATTAGCACATGTTCTAATGAAAAAGTGATTTCACCCAAATTACAGTTACTTAACTAGCTTCTGGGAATGAAATTTGCTTGGGGAAGGTCCACCAAACAAGTTGCAATTAAGAGGTTGATAGCTAAGAATTTCAACTCTTCAGCCTAACAGTGCCAATGCATGTGCTTTTCTGATATGAAAAGCCAACTAATGATACAATATAATAATTTCCTACGGAACTGAGTTCATCTATCAAAAGGTTGAGAGAAAAGAAGGACAAACTTTCAAGCACCTCATTTATCAGTTTTTCAACTCTCTCACTATGGTCAGACTGAGAAGGGTACCTTCTCATTCATTGCCCAAGTGACTAAACCAGAAGTTTTAACATTTTATATTATAACTTATTTAATAAACTTTGTTACCATCTACAAATACTTAGATACATATTATTGTTGAATTCTTAAGGAAGTGTTTTGGAGATTTAAATATAAGAATTTGTACAAGGATAATGCTTGAGATGTGATTATGTAATAATTTATAAAGTGCAAGAGAGTCTGAAAACAGAATATTAGAGTGGGGTAAGGTTGAACTAGGTTGTGTACCCTCTTTTTAACTCTTCTTCTGAAACACTAGTATCAGTCACATGCACATATGCAATATACATGGAAACTATTTACACCAAATTAGAACAATTTTCTATGAAAAATCAAGTGGTAGTTATTATGAAGTACTGCGTTATGTTTCTAACATTTTGTAAGCAATGAGCAATGGAAGCATGTTTAATGGTTTAATTATTTTAGTTTAGCATTGGATAATTGATTCCAGCTAAATCAATTCTCCAGAGTGCAGAAACAACTATTTAAAGTAATTTTTTTTTATCCTTTAATTGATTTTGGAAACCAATCAAATATTGATTCTTCATTAGAAAATTAATTCTAACTACATTACTTTGATACAGAACCAAACACAAATTAGTATATTGATTTTGTAACGTAGTTTGAAAAGGTTAAAAGTAAGTGTTAGAATCACCCCACATTTGACTTTTCTCTTTTTTGAGTGAAGATTTTCTTTTTCCTTTTGTAGCAACTGATTCCTGTTGAGAAATGATAAAACTGGGACATTGGGACAACATGTTATTGCTTTCTAGGAAATGAAAAGTAACCTAAGCAACTTCTATTTTAGTTGGTGAAATAACAATAATTATGGAAGAAAAGTTTGGACCAGCCTAGGGCATAGGACTGAGTACTGAAAGAAAGCCAGCTCACAGTCACCGTCCAAAGTCCTTTTCAATATTCCTTCATCCAAGACTAAGGTCTCTCTACTCTCCCCAGCCATCAATTTTCATATCAGAAGCTTGGCTTTCAAAGTACATGTAACAGGGTAGGGCCTGATTTAATGAGAAATGATATTGTTGAGAAAGTGTGGTCATTGGGAATTAAGGGAACAAAAAACAAATGCTATGTGCCAATTTCACTTATGTCTCATATATCATTGTATCATCAACCCATGGCACTCTTAAAATATGTTTCTTTTGTTGATCTCCTAATTCAGTGAGTTCAAAAATTTCAAGTCCAAAAGTTATATGGATTATGGGCAGGGTTGAAGTGGGTCTAACTTTTTAAAATATTTTTATTGATTTTTAAATATTTTTTAGAAATTGATAAGTTCTTAAAATAAATTGTAAATTAGAAACTGATTTTTAAGTATTTTACATTAATTACAAAATGCTCCTTAATTAATTTTTAATTTTTGTAAATTAATTGGGTGAATGCTAAAGTTAACTTATTTGATGCAATGATTCAACTCAACGTTATTTGATCCAAACTGATTTTGGTTATCTATCTTAAACCGATCCTCCTGTTAAATTTTTGAATTACCTAAAATGAAAATTTTCAATCCATCAACTCATTTTTGTCTGACCTGTTAACCTATTAAATTGACGGGACAAAGGTGAAACAAGACAAACTGACCCTTTTTTTAATTAAATAGTGAAATAAAAATAATTTAAAATATTAACTTGTTTATATTATATTTTTTAAGGATGTAAATATATAATAATATTGTAACTTAAATCATTATGAATAAATTCGAAATATTAATTATGATGGAACAATTTAACATATAAATAAAATAATTTTTTTAATTTATATAATTAAAAAATATTAATTAATTAATTAAAAACGTAAAAATTATTTATATAATTAAATATATTTTTAATATATATATATATAAAAGCAAAATTTTAAAAGTAAAAAATAAGAAAATGGGAGGCCAACCCTAAGTCTGCCTTTTGGCATGACATAAATATAAATAAGGTTTAAATATATATTTAATCCCTATTTTCGTTATTTTTATGCGATTTGGTTCTCATTTTTGTTTTGTGTTCAATCAAGTCCTCATTTTTGTCATATTTTGATCAATTTGGTCCTTTTGGCTAAAGGTGTTTAAATAGTTAATATTTTTGAACAATACACATCACGTGTCAGCTCATGGTTTTTTTGAATTTTTGAATTTTAAATAAATTATCCACGTATCAAGTCATAATTGTGTTACGTGTTAATGTCAGTACCACGTTTCAGTTTGTGGTTGTGTTATTTTTTTTGTTCAATTTATTCCCTATATTTTTTATTTTTGTTTAATTTAGTTCCTATATTTATTATTTTTGTTCATTTTCATCTCAATTTTGGTTAAATGTTTTTTTTTTCTAATATTTATATTCTAAAATATTGATACTTGTAAAATTGATATTTAAAAATATTTCAAATATTAGAAATATTTTAGAAAAAAATTAAACAAATATTTATAAAATTAACATTTAAAAAGAAAATATTTTAGATTTTCATTTGATATCTAAAATGAAATACAAATATGAAATATTTTAGATTTAAATGTCAATTTTACAAATGTTAATATATATTTTTAAAACATTTAACAATTATATTTTAATAATATTTTAAATAATAATATTTTATTTAATAATTGAATATAAGAATTATATTCAATTTATAATTAAATATAATAATTTTTAATTAATTTTTAAAAATAATTAATAATAATGTCAAATATATATATATATATATATATATATATATATAATATTTATAAAAAATTAAATTTTTCTCAATTTGAAAGGGAAAAAATAAATAATACAACCACAAACTGACATGTGACACATTTGTGAATTGACACGTGGACAATTTTTTTTGAAATTAAAAACAAATAATAATTAAAAAAAAAATGAGGAGCTAACACGTGACATGTACTATTAAAAAATATTAACTATTTAAACACAGTTAGTAAAAATGACTAGATTGACCAAAATTTGATGAAAATTAAGATCTAATTGAACACAAAAGAAAAATGAAGACCAAATTGAATTATAACAACGAAAATAGGGACCAAATAATTTTTAAATTTTTTTTATTTATATTTTTAAATAAAATCTTTTACTTTAAAAAATAGTTATAAAATTTGTCATAGTCTATAAAACTTTTATTATTTTATTAACCTTGCAATTGTTTTCTTATGTAATTCTTTTTATAAATATTCTTTTGACCTGAGTCATTACCAACTCAAATATAAACTTAACCGAATTAACACTTTTATAAATATCATTAATAGTAAAACATTGGGAAAAAATCCTACAAATGTGAAAAATAGTTTTATTATCTAATATTCATCATCATTTCTCAATATTACATTTTTTACGCTTCACTTGTTTTACTCATTTCACATAATACTCAACTCTATCAATATCAATATGAAATAACAAGGTAAAATATACTTTTTGTTTTTAAACTTTGAAATAAAATTAAAATTTATCTAATTTTAATATATTTTGATTTGAAAATTTTAAAAATATATTTAATTGATAAATATGATTAAATTAATTATGTATCAAAATTGAAGAATTAAAAATATATTTAATTGATAAATATGATTTTTTTCTTTATTTACATGTTTTTTTATAGATTGCAAATATTATTTATTAAAGGTAGTTCTACGTAAATTGAGTTATTATTAAAATAACTTTTTTAAGTATTTAATATTGTTCAAAATCAAATGCTTTAACTATACGATACAAAGAATAAGAATTTGATTAATGTGATCAAGGAAGAACTATACAGAGAGAATACTGTATAACAAATACAAGAAAATTCAAATTTTAAAAATTTTCTTCTGTTTTTTCACTTTTTAAATAACTAATATAGATCACAAGTCAATTTCCAAATTACTTGAAACTTAATTAAACTTAAACCAAATATAATAATGTAATTTAATTTAAACAAGGATTCTATTCAAGGTTTTTTTTTTTTTTAAGTCAAGTCACAATATGTTATTTATTTATTTTACTTATTTTAAGATATTTTCAAAATTCACAATTGAAATACGTGAATTTAAAAGGATGTAATCTTTTATATTTTGTTAGAAATTTGCATTTACTTTGTTATAAGCACATGTACTTCATTTTTACCGGATAAAAAAATTGGTCACAAAACTAAAATTAAAAGGATGGATTACATTACATATTATATATAAAAAGAGATTTTTTATTTTGGTGTAAGAGAATGTAAATAAAGTAATTTTATTAGTATAATTTGTGAATTACCCCAAATATATTATAAAATATTACAAATTTGTAAAAGAATCGTAAGTCCAGATTTCATATGGAATAATTTAGTATTTTTTTTATTGATTCTCGTCGATCCAAATATTTTCTATCTGAATTTATAATAATAATATCTTCTATTATATAATTTTTATAAAAATATTACTTATTTTATCAAATAATTTTTTTATGTGTTGTAATTAAAAAAATTATTATGTTTTTATTTGATTGAAATAAGGATCTATATTGACAAATATATTAGTTTTTCTTATTTATATTTTCGTAAAATTATAAGATAAAATATCATATTTATATTGTTTTTTTTAATGTGACTCTTATATTGTTTTTATTATTTTTTCTCAATGCGACTCTTGTCGATTTTTTTTAAAGAATTAGTGTGTTTTTTTCATATAAATCCCATTTGGTAAAATTTTTATTGAGTTATACCATATTTAATGTTTTATTTTTTGTGATACTAATTTAAACCGGTTAGACAAGTTACATTAATAATAATTATTCTTTTCATTGATTTAGTCCTTCAAATTAGTTATATTTTGTTTAAATTTTACTGTTTTTTTAAATTTATATTTATATTCTTAAGACAACTCATTAGAAGTATCATTAAATAATTCTTATTAGAAATTAATACTTGATTAACATAGAATTCAATTATTTGAAAACATATGATAAATGAAAATAAAAATAGAAGATTTAATAAGCTCATTCGTCCAAACCACAAATCAGTCCAAGTTTCTCACTTAGATAAATAATCTGAAATTTTGAAGAGAGGCATGTTGCCAACTATTACAGAAAAATACAAAACTAAAAAACTCCATCAAGGATTTAGATAAAAAGTTCCAAATAAAAGAATAAAAGAAATAAGAAACAAATAAAAAAACATTGTAATATTAAACAATTCCAATGTTTTTAAATAAAACTTGAATCAAATACAAATAATGAACCAGAGAAAACTTCTTAACTGCTATATGCAGATCCAAATCTACACCATAGAAGGTTAAACCTTAGACAATTTTCAGATTAAAGAAATCTCAACAAACCAAATTTCTGGAAACATTAAATGATTTAGGGAAAAAATCAGACTACAAATTGAAGACCAAAATATCATGTGAGTTTCGTATTCAAATCAGATAACACTAAACAAAAAGACAATAACACATTGTCAAATTTTGAAAACTGAAACTATTATCACAGAAAAAAGAAGATAGCAATTGAACTCATACATAACAAGAAAAATAATATAAAATAGGCATAGTTAGTTAATGGCATGAAAGAAGACGAAAAAGATGATCCAGCACATATTTATAATCAAGGAAACACAGTTGAAAAAGAGCAACGAAGATCTCAGGTCCCACAGTGCCACACTCTCTACTGTGATTTCCTTGATTAGAAAAATGCGGTGAATCAAAAACTACAACTTGCAACATCACTGACGAAAATATGATTTTATAGAGAAAAAACTAGGGTTGAAACTTTACTGTTTCCCTCTGCTGAACTTTGAGGATACCGGGCTTTTTTTATTCTACCCAGTTCAAGCAATTGTACAATTGGGCCCAACTTTCCCTAATACAATATAACTCTTAAATATATATTTGGTTTATATTTTTTTTATTTTTATTTAATTTAGTCCTATTTTTGTTTTGTGTTCAATTAGGTCTTTGTTTTTGTCAATTTAGTCTTTTTTTACTCACGATTTTTAAATAGTTAACGTTTTTCAAGAATACATTTCACCTTGCGCAAAAAATAAGGGTTATTTTTGTTATTTATAATCAAATTCGTGATACATAATAGTTACATCCATCCATTGGATGACAAAAAAAGATTGATCAGTAAATTTAAAAAAATTGTATGAAAAGTAACAAGAAACTTCCCACATATTTGTTCATTGTGCCCCATTTAGATTGAGATCTTATTTGACTTATTTTATTTTCTAGGCACCTTGAGTATATAGTAAGGGTTGTTTTTTTACTTGTAACCAAATTCGTGAAACATAATAGATACATCCATATGATGAAAAAAAAAGATTGATAAATAGATTTTAAAAAATATACAAAAAGTAACAAGCAAGTCCCCACATATTTCATCATTGTGCCCCACTTAGGTTGAGATCTTATTTCACTTATTTTATATTCTAGGCAGCCTTATAATCAAACTTATATAAGAAGTGCATCCTTTTGGATAATAAATAAAAATTGATCAGTAAATTTTAAAAAATTGTACGAAAAGTAACAAGAAACTTTCCACATATTTGTTTATTGTGTCCCACTTGTGGTACATATGGAGTGCATCCCTTTGAATAATAAAAATAATTTGTTTAATAAATTTTTAAACTTTTTACGAAAACTAATAGGTAGCTCTCCACTTATTTTATTTGCCTATTATTTTCTTTAAGGAAGCCACATAGTGAAAGTAATAAGGGTTGATTTTTGTAACTTATATTCAAACTTGTGGGAAGTGCATCCTTTTGGATAATAAATAAAAATTGATGAGTATATTTTAACACTTTGTACGAAAATAATATGTAGCTCTCCACTTGTTTTTTTATTATGGCCCACTTATTTGTCTATTTTTTTCTTCAAGACAGTCACCTAGGGAAAGTAATAAGGGTTTATTTTTGTAACATATATTCAAACTCGTGGACTTGTGGTACATAAGAAGTGTATCCTTTTGGATAATAAATAAAGATTGATGAGTATATTTTAACACTTTACGAAAATAATACGTAATTCTTCACTTATTTGTTTATTATGCCCCACGTATTTGCCTATTTTTTTCTTCAATGCAACCACTTATTGAAAGTAATAAGGGTTGATTTTCGTAACTTATATTCAAACTTGTGGTACATAAGAACTGCATCCCGTTGAATAATCAAAATAAATTGTTTAATAAATTTTAAAACTTTTTACGAAAACTAATAGGTAGTTATCCCATTATTTGTTTATTATGCCCCACTTATTTGCCTATTTTTCTCCTCAAGCCAATAAGGGTTGATTTTTGTTATTTATATTCAAAATTGTGGTACATAAGAAGTGCATCCCTTTAAATAATAAAAATAAATTGTTTAATAAATTTTAAAACTTTTTACAAAAACTAGTTTATTATGCCCAACTTATTTGCCTATTTTTTCGCAGCCACCTAGTGAAAGTAATAAGGGTTGATTTTTGTAACTTATAGTCAAACTTGTGGTACATAAGAAGTGCACCCTTTGGATAATAAAAATAAATTGTTTAATAAATTTTAAAACTTTTGACCAAAACTAATAGGTAGCTCTCCACTTATTTGTTTATTATGCCCCACTTATTTGCGTATTTTTTTTTCTTCAAGGCAGCCATCTAGTGATAATAATAAGGGTTGATTTTTGTAACTTATAATCAAACTTGTGGTACATAAGAAGTGCATCCTTTCGGATAATAAATAAAAATTTATGAGTGTATTTTAACACTTTGAATAAAAATAATACGTATCTCTCCACTTATTTTTTTTTATTATGGCTCACTTCTTTGCTTATTTTTTTCTTCAAGGCAGTCACCTAGGGAAATTAATAAGGAGGGTTGATTTTTGTAACTTATATTCAAACTTGTGGTACATAAGAACTACATCCCTTTGGATAATAATAATAAATTGTTAAATTAATTTTAAATCTTTCGATGAAAACTAATAGGTACCTCTCCACTTATTTGTTTATTATGCCCCACTTATTTGCCTATTGTTTTCTTCAAGTCAGCCCCACCTAATGAAAATAATAAGGGTTGATTTTTGTAACTTATATTTAAACTTGTGCTACATAAGAAGTGCATCCCTTTGAATAATAAAAATAAAATGTTTAATAAATTTTAAAACTTGTTACGAAAACTAATAGGTAACTCTCCACTTATTTGTTTATTATGCCCCACTTATTTGCCTGTTTTTTTCTTCAAGGCAGCCACCTAGTGAAAGTAAGTAATAAGGGTTGATTTTTGTAACTTATATTCAAACTTGTGGTACATAAGAAGTGCATCCGTTTGAATAATAAAAATAAATTGTTTAATAAATTTTAAATGTTTTTACGAAAACTAATAGGTAGCTCTCCACTTATTTGTTTATTGTGTCCCACTTATTTGCCTATATTTTCTTCAAAGCAGCCACCTAGTGAAAGTAATAAGGGTTGATTTTTGTAACTTATATTCAAACTTGTCTTACATAAGAAGTGCATCCTTTGGATAATAAAAATAAATTGTTTAATAAATTTTAAAACTTTTTACAAAAACTAATAGGTAACTCTCCACTTTATTTGTGTATTATGCCCCACTTATTTGCCTATTG
>Ga0099823_1002762_pt1 | contig 16133 bp, 10 predicted proteins | sample CowpearedBW_FD_76831 | JGI IMG/M metagenome (GOLD analysis project Ga0099823, IMG submission 76831) | Root nodule microbial communities of legume samples collected from California, USA - Cow pea red BW | ecosystem: Host-associated > Plants > Roots > Nodule | place: USA: California | collected...
ATATATAAAAGTATATTTTATTTATATGTATATATACTATATTATATTATATTATATTATATTATATTATATGTTATGTGTAAATATATTATTTATTTATATATATTTTTTAGATTATTTAATAAATTATAAATAGTTTAGTAATTTAAGCGGGCACGGGTATTTGGGCGGGTATATATATATCCCCATCCCCATCCCCATCCCCAGTTGAAAATTTCGGGTATTACCCATACCCATATCCATACCCAGTCAAAGCGGGAATTCCCCGTCAAAACGGGGACGGGTTCGGGTGATACCCACGGGCACGGGTTTATTTGCCATCTCTAGTATAGAGAGAAAAAAATGGACTGTAATAAAATATAATAAACTGAGATATGCACAAAATTGGACTGCATACCAAAGTGAAATCTTCATGAACAGACCATGATCATCTCTGCAACTTCTTAAGCAAACACAAAAAACAAAACGAAAACAAACTCGTTCCAATGGCTCACCACCAACTCATCGACTCGCTCACCTCGCACATCTCCCTCTACCACTCCCAATCCCCAAACCCCAACCCTAACCCTAATCCTAACCCTCGATCCTCCATTCTCAAATGGTTCTCTTCTCTTTCAATTCACCAACGCCAGGCCTATCTAACCGTCGTCGACGGGAATTTCGTCCAGATCCTCCTCCAGATGCTGGCCAAGCTCCGATCTCACGGCCACGGCTCCTTCATTCTCCTCCCCGACCTCCCCTCGCCCAACAACCTCCCCACCCTCTGCTTCAAAAAGTCCCGCGGCCTTATTGCGCGCGTGGCTGAATCCGAAACAGCAGGGCGGGCGGTGTTCGAGTCCGCCCGGTTGTTCGAGTCGCGTGAGGGCGAGGAGGCCGCCAATTCACTGCCGCCCTCGGCGAGGCGGCTAGACGCGCTGACCTTTGCCGAGGGGTTTGTTGGGAATGTGGACCAGTTTGTGGAGGCAATGGACCGGATCTCCGGTGGTGGGTTCCTCCGGGGGGATGAGGCCGAGCTTGGAGAGGATTGGGTCGAGCTGCATTGGCTAAAAGCGAAGGGGTATTATGGTATTGAAGCGTTTATTGCGAATAGGATGGAGGTTTCGATGAGATTGGCTTGGTTGAATTGCTGTGGAGGGAGGAAGAGAGGTGTGAAGTTGAAGGAGAAGATGAGTGCTGCGGGTGTTGGTGTGAATGTATTTTGGAGGAAGAAGGGGTGCGTTGATTGGTGGGCGAACTTGGATGCTGGCACCAGGAGAAAGGTCTTCACCACCTTCTTTATGAAAGCTGCAAAACCCTTGGTACTTCCATGTGAACTTATTGAACTTTTAGTATGATGTGTGAATTGCACAGTGGAGCTTTTAGTGCGATGTATGAATTACATAGTTAGTGACAACTGGTTAACTTATTTCCATTTTTACATTTTTGTTAGCTAATGTGTTGCCAGTTTAAAAGTCAAGTATAAAAAACAAGAACTTATAAGTTTCCATTTCCATTTATACATTCATTAGTTGAGAATGAGAAGACGAGAGAAGTTAGGATATGCAACTTTTTTTTAAGTTATATCAGTTAGTTTTGTTTCTTTCTAAATCTTTTTTTTTTCATGTTTATGTTTAGTAAAAATTAAGCTTCTTAATTTTTTTACAGTTTTCTCCATATTTGTTTGACAGAACTTTTTTTTTTAAGAAGTTAACTCGAATAAACTGGACTAGATACAACCTAAGTTGTAAAATTTGTGGAGAGTTAATAAAAATTGATAATGGAAAACATATATTTGTGGGGAGGCTAAGCAAAGATTAAGGATTCGAGAGTTGAATGCTTTTATATGAGAGGGTGGCAGTTAGTGTTCCTAATGCATGTATTGTAGTTTATGGAGAAAAATGTGTTTATTGTTTCTTTGATAAACGCACTGTGATGGTTCAACATGAATTCATTTTGTTGTGGCATATATGAGTACTGGTAATGTCGTGCTTACACTCACAACTGCGGATTTAATTGGATAAACTATAACTTTATATCTGTGCAAATTTGACTACCTAAAATAGTTTGGAGCAGTGGTTTGAGGAGGGCAAGTTTTTCTTGTTCCATATTACGTTACAAATAAAATCTGAAAAATGTGACTAGTTATTCAAAGTAATATGCAATCATTCTTTCTTTAACTATATTATATTAGAAAATAATTATGATTCTACTAGATTCTTCATTCCTCAAAAGGAAACTTTTGCATTGTCAAAGAAAAGCCTAATATTAAAAACTGATATATTTTGTAGTGAACTTTGGTATGTGCACCTGTGGTTTTGGGATCAAAATGCAGTTTCCTTTTGCTTTTCGTTATAAGCCTTATTGATTTGTGAATATTGAAGGAACTGGTGGCGTTTACTGGTCATGATGATGTTAATTATTAGTACATTCTTTTATAGTCATTTTTGGCTACGTAAGACTAATTAGTCTTTCATTTGTGGGTGGAGAGAATTGCTGACTTCTTAGGGGGGAAGGGGGCTGAAGGAAAAGAAGAGGCTCTCATAAAAATCACCTCTACCTTTATTTTTGAAATTGGACTTATTTCATATTTTAGCAGATGTTTATTGTGGCACGTTGAATTTGTTGTAATGAACTAGAATAATTAAAGATATACTTTGTGTATTGATGGATGGTATCATGGATAGATTCAAAATAATATATTAATTTCTCAAGGAATACTTAGATTTGTCTTTTAAAGTTTTAGATAGCACTTGATAATTAGGAATTTGTGTTTTATCGAAAATTATATTGACTGTAATAGAAATATAGGAATGGGATTGATATGTGTAATATAAAGAGAAGAATACAATGATGTAGAAGACCAAGAAACTCCCACTTTTCTCTCTTTCTATTTTTTTAAATGATTGCGGATATTCTGAGATTTTTAAATGAATCTTTAAATAGTGTAAAAGTTGTTAAAACCAGACTAACCCGGGGCAGGATTTGTTGGGTAGACTAGGTCGACTTAATGTTCACACTGATACCCAGTTTGACTGTCAGGGTCAATTGATAACCTGGTTGGCCCAATCCAAAATTTTTAGTTTTTAATTTTTTTAAATATATAATATTTGTCTTTTTAATTTGTTTATGGAGTTGTGGTATGGGTTTTTGTATATTGATTTGTGTTGTTTTTAAGAATTTTATTTTGGATATTATTTCTTTTACTATGATAATGTTTTGAAATTTGAACTATGGAATAACATTGTCTCGAACATTATTTATCTTTTCAAATATTAGTACTTTATTATGTAAAGTTAGATTGTAATTTATGTTAGACATGTATAATATCTTTTTATTTTTTAATGTTGACCAGGTCAATCAGTAACTCAATGGTTCGGCTATTGACCCATTGACCCAATACGTTGACTAGGTCAATAACCGCACCAGTTTTCACAACATTGTGTAACAAGTTGGATAAAACTTAGTTGAACTAAATGTTAATGTTGCTAACTACTTTCATATTGTTAACGCATTAGATCTCCTTTGCAATATGTAATCTTGGATGTGGTGGATACTTTTCTACTTTCTGTCGACTTCTGAGTTCAATACTAGGGCTTATAATAAGTTATAGTATATTCTTACATGTTATGGTCTATGCTAATATATTTTTGTAGCCTTCTCTAAGTTCGAGGCTGACTTATTTTTCACAAGTTTTCAGACTCGTGATGTTTTGGAAGTGTCAAGTAGTGCCTCTGATGATGAGATTTGCCTATACAGTGCGGGAGTGGATAAATTAATGCAACACAATCGTCCTATGTCAGCTCAACGGATCATCTCATCTCTTCCTGTTGATATGGAATTTGGAACAGTTATTTCACCAGTTTCTTTATGTAAAAAACCAGCTGCTTTAGCCAGAGCCTTCAATTCTTTATTAGTACTTCATGATGTTAATATGATGGTAGCATCAAATCTTAATAGTGAATATGACATAGGAAAGCTTTTCTTTAGTTCTTTGGGTTCTGTCTGTACGATATCTGATTGTATATTAAGAAAAATGCGAGGATTTTTTATGGTTATTTCACTTGACTGCACAAAACTTGAACTATTAGGAGAGGCACTTGAAAAGTCTTCATCAGATAAACCTAAAGAAAAGCTTAGTGTTTCTAACCGGAAAAAGAAGGGACGAAATCGCAATACTAAACGGCAAAATCCTGTCTCAAAGACCTGCACAGATGGTATTTCACATGAAAATCCACTCAAGGTACTAATATTTATTTAAAGAGGTGGCTCAAATAGTTTTATCAAATTAATGCTACCATTTGCAATTCTGTTTTGTTCCATTTGATATTTCAGGATACTGATTGTAAAGGGGATAATAAAAAGAAGACTGATTTAGTGGGATCCAGAGAACTTCCTGCTGTCTGTATGGGGAAGGAGATTTCCATGGAGTGCTCATCATCAACTGTAAAAATGGTTGCAAATATTTTTTCTTTAATCTAATTTATATTTTTTCTTGTAGATATAAATAATTTTTAACAAGGCACTTATCATCAGGATCATACTCAAGGATTGGATGTTGGCACAGTAAAAGTACGGACCACTTCAAGAAGAAGTAGAAAAGAGAAAAATAAAAGTAAAAACATCATCATTGATAGTGCAGGTGGAAATTGTCATAAATCAATTATGCATGCTGCCTCTACCACTGTTGTTTCTGAAGGTCAGGTGGCAATATGTGATAGATTTTTGAATAGTTCTACCATTCAGAATGTCAAAAATGACAATTCAATTGGTAATGACATCCTTACTTCAAATTCAAGCCATTGTAGTAATCTTAGTGGGCTTACTAAGGAGAACAGTTCTACTGGAAAAGTTGAAGGAGAGACAGAAGATCTTGCTGAATCTGGGAATAGTTTAGGGCCTCAATGTTGTTTATTATCAGATGAAAGGAAAACTTTATGTTCTGGATTAGATACTTTTACATGTGATTTAGATTGTAATGCTGTTGTAACTCCTCCTGTACCTGCATTGAAACAAGGTAGCTTCTTCAGCAAGGAAGATACCTGTCATTTGAACTCATTGCGTGTTGCCAAAACCGATATAAAGTCTACTGCTCCTGACAAACCAATTAGAGAGGTTAATGTAAAAGAATTTGGGCGGTTGAATGAGCATGATAGATGTCTATTTGAGAGTAGAAATTCAGCTTTCTCAAAGTGCAGTCCATATGAGTGGCCTGGGGTACCTTCAATTTATTTTCCATCTTTTAATTCACACCTCCCTCCTGCCACGGATAGATTACATCTTGATGTTGGGCGGCATTGGCACAATCACTTCTGCCATCCATTTGTTCCCACATTACAGCAGGCAAGAAATCCTTCTATTGAAGGTGGATGCAACCCAATCCTCTCTCGTCCTATTCCTATGAGTTTTGACTGGCCCCCAGTCTTCCGAGGATGCAGGTCCCCATCACCAAACTATAATTATGACTCTGGTCTTATATCTAGGAAGCAATGCACCTTTTCAAAAGGATTGGCTGTTCACAGTATGCAGGTTGATGCAACTGCTCCTGATGATGAAAGAAAATATTCTGGGGATGCATGGGATTTACCTGACCTAACAAACACAATGGAGCTAGCAGATGAATTTGACAATCACTGTTTATCTGAGGAAGAATATGAGGTTCATGCTGTTTCTGGTATAGATTATAATCAATATTTTGGTGGAGGCATAATGTACTGGAACCCTTCTGATTACCCAGGAAAGGGTTTCTCCAGGCCTCCCTCACTTAGCTCTGATGACAGTTTATGGGCTTTGCGTGAAGCTGACATGAATAGGACTGTGGATGATATGGTTGCTTGCACATCTTCATACAGTACGAATGGTTTAACATCACCCACAGCTGCTGCATTTTGTTCTCCTTTTGATCCTGTAGGGACTGGGACCCAGACTGTTGGTTACATGATGTCAGGTAATGAAGTACCTGGAAAGATATTGCATTCTTCTTCAGTTACTGATCCAGCAGTGGATGAAGATACTTCTGGTTCTTTGGGTAGTGGTTTACCTGGAGAAGTTGAAGGAAAGGCAGGTGATTCACATCCATATCCCATTCTAAGGCCAATAATTATTCCTAACTTGTCAAGGGAAAGGTTTGATCATAAAAGTCCCTGTGTTCCTCCCACCAGGCGGGAGCAGCCTCGCATAAAGCGGCCTCCATCACCTGTTGTGCTTTGTGTACCACGTGCACCACGTCCACCCCCTCCTTCTCCTGTGAGTGACTCCAGGAAACACAGGGGTTTTCCAACGGTTAGATCTGGTAGTTCCAGCCCAAGGCACTGGGGGATGAGAGGCTGGTATCATGATGGAAATAATTTGGAGGAAACATATTTAAGAATGGATGGTGCTGAAGTTGTGTGGCCTTGGAGAAGTAATAATCTTGCAGTACGACCTTTGATTCAGCCTTTACCTGCTGCCTTGCTGCAGGACCGCCTGATTGCATTATCACAGATAGCACGTGACCAGGAACATGTAAGAAAGATCCTTACACAAGTCTTACTTGGTGTGTATATGTTAGTGTTGACTATAGGTTTTCAATTATGCAGCCGGATGTCACCTTTCCCTTGCAACCTCCTGAGTTACAAAGCTGTTCTGCACAGGGTGTATCTTTATCTGTGATGCATGGTATTCTCCATGATGAGATTGACTCTTTCTGTAAACAGGTACTAGGCTTATATGTTGATAATGTTGTTAAACGTACTTTCTCAATTCTCAGTACACTCTTCTGCAAGCTAGTGGATAACATTCTGTCCATTATAGGCTTTTTCCTCCTGCATTGTCCATATTTTAAATTTCTCATAGCTTGTTTTAGTATCTTTATCCTTGCTTTTTTTATCAGTTTTTTATTTGCAGTCCAGTCCTTTGTTAAAATCTTGGCAAATAGAATTGCTATTGAATCTGTAGAAACTTTGTATTTCTTGATATCATCACCAGAAGACAAAGGAAGCTAATCACGTTGCTTATAAAATTTACAATGGAATCCAGGTTGCTGCAGAAAATATGGCCAGGAGGCCATACATTAATTGGGCTGTCAAGAGAGTGACCCGATTTCTGCAGGTTCTATGGCCTAGATCACGGACAAACGTATTTGGTTCCAATGCAACTGGTATGTCCCTTCCGACAAGTGATGTTGACCTTGTCGTTTGTCTACCTCCAGTGAGAAACCTGGTAAATTTTATACCTTTTTACATAATTGTTTACTTGGCATCTCATTATTCAGACAGATTATCATTGTCTGTTTTAACATTTCCAATAAAAAAATCCAGGAACCTATTAAAGAAGCTGGAATACTGGAAGGTCGTAATGGGATTAAAGAAACATGTCTTCAGGTATATTGGCAATAAATGACGCCCTTTTTGCTGCCTACACTTTTGACTCTACATCAATTTGATGTCAATGTTGTTAAATGGAAGTATCGTGCCAGAATGGCATGGGGGTATTTGCTAGCTGCCATATTCAATTTGTGAAGGGAGGCTTGCTATTGCTAGGCTCAAGTGGCTTGTTTATATGGCATAATTTTGGCCCTCAGCATATTCTGCTACCTGGCATTGATTACTCAGTCTGTTGTGTGTTCACATCTACATTAATAGGATTAGTATAAAATTGAGTCGTGACACTTCCCATGAATATATGAAGTGCAGTGTAATGTAAAATAATCTGCTCTTGCCTGTTCATTTGTCTTGTTTTTTTCTCTTTCAAATTTTACAAACTGGTTTATTTTATTTGGAAAAAATAGAAATCACATGAGATGATTGAAAATAAACATATTGGTATGGTAGTAGTTGGTGGTTAGCACCTTTATGCTCCGGAATTCAGACATTAGAATGTTTTGCTTTTCCTCTCAATCTTCATGCACTGTGTGTCACAGATCTTGTGAATTGATCTTTCTGATTCGGTTTGGATGATATTTATTTGATCACATTTTAAAATAATTTCTTACTGTGTTGTTTATTATTCTTGGCTCACATTGACTTTTGGTTTCCATAGTTTCATCAATTTATAACTTTAGTCCCATTATTTAATTGCACTTTTAGTGCTCCAGTTTGTAAAAAATTAAGTAATTCTGGTCCATTTCTTATAGATGATCCAATATTTAGCAAAAAATGTTAACGTGCCTGTCAGTGATAATGATAGTTACTTTTTCTTGTAAAATATTAATGCAATGCTTAATAAGCTTTACATCTGTTATCACCGAAAACATAACATTTTGTCAGCAATCAGATGATATATTAATGTTGGACCATAATTGCTTAATTTTTGCAAACTGGAAGACCAAATGTACTATTTAATCTTATAAGTACCAAAATTACACATTGATTAAACTATTGTGATAAAAAGTGGATTTAAACCTTTATTGTTTCATCTTTCTTTATGATGAAACAATATAGAGATTTCTGCTTTCTAGTGTATATGTATATTTTAGCAATAGTAATACGGAGAATCAAAGATGTTCAGTATTACAGACAATTGATGCTATTATATTTATGTGCCAGCATGCAGCTAGGTATCTTGCCAATCAGGACTGGGTGAAAAATGATTCTCTGAAGACAGTGGAAAATACAGCTGTAATACCCGTCTTCTTTCTTAAGCTTTTAATTGTTAGTGTACTCTTTTTATTTCTGGCCTGGTAATATTCTGTATCTTTTTTCTATCAGATTCCTATTATTATGCTTGTGGTGGAAGTACCTCAGGATGTTATTACCTCCTCGGCTCCTATTATACAGTCATTAAATGAAAACCCACATCGTACTCCAGGTGAACATGGTAGCGATAATAATTCTGATACCATCCAGTTAGAAGATTTGGCTTCGCCAAAAGGCTCCCAAATGAAAATTGATGCTTTGAAATCGAAATCAGTTCGTCTGGACATCAGCTTTAAGACCCCTTCTCATACTGGACTCCAGACTACAGAAATGGTGATTCCCTAATGTCCATATGACTTTTAATTACATAAACTAATCTTGTTTCAGTGGTTATATTTGCATTTTTTCCTATTCTAGTTCAAAATCTTGAATTTTTTTTATTTATTTGGTCAATAATTGCTTTATTTTATTTTATTTCCTAAACCTCAATTAGGAAGTGTGAATACTTTCTTTGAAGTTAATTGACTCAAACATACTAGTTTGTTACACTTGGTTTTTTATTAAATTTTATTTTTTCATAAATTTATATATTAATCCCAAGAGGATACTTAGGGTAGGTGTTTAGGATTGCTCTGATACATAAGTAGAATGCAGAATTGGATTCCTACGAGTGAAGTGGTCCACTTATTTTAACCTTTTTAATGAGGAGAAATGTAACAAGTAGTGCAAAGAAGGTTGTTAGCATATTTATACAGGGTCTTATTGTATATCTTATGTTTCCTCCTGTACTTCCTCTCTAGAAGTTTTTTTTTTTCCAAATAATTCAGCTTGATATGACGCAATAAATTGGATGAAGAGCACCAGATCTGAATAAGTCCAATAGTATGAATTGTTGATATCCACTGGTCTATCAACAAAATCAACTTTTTTAGTGAATGAGTCGTGGTTCTATATTCAGCTTTGATAATATACTTGAGTTCAAATGTATCTTGTGGTTCTTTTATTTTGCCTCTTGTAGGTTAAGGAGTTGACAGAGCAATTTCCTGCTGCTACACCTCTTGCTCTGGTACTAAAACAATTTCTGGCTGATAGGAGCCTTGATCAATCCTACTCTGGTGGCTTAAGTTCCTACTGTTTGGTATGCATGATTACTTACTTCCTTACGGCCAATTTTCATTTCTCAATGAATTATCCGAGTCCCTTTTGTACTGTTGTAGCAAAAATTGGTGTAGCTTTTTATATAACCAATGAAGATTCTTGATTTTATTACATTCTCAGATCTATCAGCTACTGACATGATAAGTGTTTCATATAATCTTGTTCTCAGTAGTCTAGTGATGATGTGGTGGAAAAAAGTGAAAAAAAAAGAAGGTTTTTTACACGGTTTCTATAGGAATTGTTCTTTGGATTCATTTTCTTTTTGAAATCGTGGTGGATGTTGCGTAGGAAACAGTCTAACATATCTAATCGCCTTCATCTTAGACATGATTTGTTTTGGCAATTAAGCTTCTTGAAAAATTGTAGTCTAGATCCGCTAAAACCATATTTGTTTTAATTTTGCATGCAGGTCTTACTAATTATACGATTTCTTCAGCATGAGCATCATCTAGGCCGTCCAATCAACCAAGTAAACTCTAATCATTCTTGTTATTCAAGTCTGTATTTGTGGATAGACTTGGAGGACTAATAATATTTTTCTATCATCATCTGAACTATTCTGAAACTAGTGTAGAATAGAATGCCACAATTTAAATGGATTGAAAAATCATATTTTACTCTTTATTTTTCTTTTAATCAATGAGTATTTAGTATAAAAGAATCAAACTGGGCTATGGAGGGCTGCCATTCTTACTTCCTCAGCTCTTTTTTATTTCAGATATTTTACTGCTACTAAATAAACGTACATTTTTTGGCAGAATTATGGAAGCCTTCTGATGGATTTTCTCTACTTTTTTGGGTGAGAGCACTAGACAAATATATATTTATAATTGCTACTAGAGAGGACTTATATAATTGTACTTTTGTTAGAATTCAATTCAATGTATTTTTCTTTTAGGAATGTGTTTGATCCTCGCCAAATGCGGATATCAGTTCAGGGAAGTGGACTTTATATAAAGAGAGAAAGAGGTTGTAGGTAATGTATAGAAACCAAACTTTCTATCTACAGTGTGATTATCATTCCTTTTCCTATTGCCAAATGAAAATACCTTCTTTGCAGCATTGATCCAATTCACATAGATGATCCCCTTTTCCCAACTAATAATGTGGGGAGGAATTGCTTCCGAATTCATCAATGCATTAAGGTATTGATTACGAATAACTTTTTCATATTTCAGTTGTCATACCTGGCCTTGCTATGTCAGGACGAAAAGAGAAAGAAACCTATGACTGATATTATGCACAAGCTGTTGAACTAAATCTTTCATGTATTTTTTGGCAATAAAGCAGTTCATTGTGGCTTTATTAACCAATAAAGCTGTCTACAAATTTTTCTGCAATGATGTGGCTGAAAGGCCCGAGGATGACAAATGTACTTTGAATAACCACGTGGAATGTGTCAGTTTGTTATTTTCTTAGTCAAAATGTTTAAATGGTTCTTGAAAATTGTGTTTAATGGACAAATTTGGTTAAGGTTTGTGTCAAGCAAGCTTTGTAAATTTACTATACAAAATTAGCTTGTAAGATGATAATTGTTTAAGCTTTATGATCTCAATGTAAGTCATGTCTCTAGTTGATGTAAGCCCGAACACACCCTAAAAATTGTCTGTGGCCAGCCAAGGGTACAGCATAATCGACAGTAAAAGATTAAGTTGCAGTGTACCCACAAGGTGTGATAGAAATGGCAAGTAGCTTGGACCCATATAAGCATATGATACCCACAATTAAGGGGGCTTGTATTTGTTGGACTCTAGTGGTTACATTTATGATATTTTTCTGAGTGTTTTAACTTGATGAAGTTCGTAAAAATCATTGCATATTATTGGCAATTCATGGTTTCATCCATGAAGTTGATCCGATCACCTAATATTGAACTAATGTAAGATTCTGCAGATTATTTATGTTTGTGTTGATTGCGTTGGTTTTATTTAAGTTAGGGCTTTGATGAATTTGGCTTTGCTGGTAGTATTTCTCAAAAGTTATAATATTTGTGCAGGCATTTTCAGAAGCTTACTCTGTTCTTGAAAATGAACTCAAATTCCTAAGTAGTGATGGTGAGTCAAGTTCAAGGCCACCTTACAGACTGCTTCCAAAAATCATTCCAAGTCTTGATAAAGAACATGAAGACTGAAATGTTGTTTTGTCTAAAGGTATAGTTCAAATCACCAATAATCGGTGGCTATTACTAAAGTATTTTTAATTTGATTTTGCTTCATCTTAATCCAGATTTTGTGTACCTTCACTACAGTAGGGAAGTGTTCTCTTTATTCCCCTTAGCCAAAAATTTTGCCACTTGAATTTGGGAGAGGGAAATGAATGCTTTTTCAGTTAAGGAAAATTATTCATACACAACCAGTATTTCACTCATGTTTTATTTTATACTGGTAAATAGTGTTAAACATGTAATATTTGCTTTGAAAGCTAGTAATTTATACCCCATCGTTACTAGTGTGATAGCCTGGCAATACTAGATTAACCAAGTTTTGTACATTCTTAACTATTGTCAAGTGTGAAATTTTGGGAGTGTGTTGAGCCCTTTTTGGTTAACAATGTTGACCATGGACTTAGCTTCTCTGTAGTGCTGTCTCACAAAATAAGTATGCCTCCCACTTGCTGGCAGGGTGAATGAAAGGGCCCAGCCCCTTGTCTGACACTTTAGTTAGCAGTGGAAATTAGTCTAGCCCTTGTTTGACAGGCTACTGAGTAGCTTAATCACCAAAGCATACTAAGCCAATCAATGATATCATGTTATCTAACAGGTGTTGATTGAATTTATTTTATTTATAAATACTGTCGCAGCAATAACCTGCTTCATCTGCATCCATGTTCCTTGAATTATCCTTTGTTTTGCTAACCTTTCTTCACCAAATCCTAGCAAAAGAGACGATGTTAGATGTGTCAATGAAAAATATGGTCAGTCTCTGAAAGTTAAGTTCAAAAGTGTTTAAATGGATATTATTCTTAATAAATTTTAAGTACAAAGAACACATCTCAATATACAATAAATAATTACTAAAGTCAAATACTATAAGAATCGTCTGATTGGTTGAATGTGATTCTAGCATGACAATAGGTTAGTAAGAAGCTGATTCAAGTTGTTCATGAAAAATATATTTGACCTTCTCAGTTTCTAGATGAAATGCTAATGATTTATTTTAATGTTTTCCCTTCCAGTTTGTTATGTATAAACATTCCTTGTAGAATGTTATATTTAGATTGTGTGCATGTAGGTTCTCATAAATTAGAGTTGTTCTATGAATTGCTGTATTTAGTATGATTCTCACCTGAGTGTTTTACTTCCAAGTTATTTTTAGTTATGTATTTACCTATTAAATATGAATGTTTATAGTAAAATTTCTCTGTTAAGCAGGTTCCTGGCTGGTGCAGAATGCTTGCTGAAAAATGCTGTCATTCTCTGCTTACGCAGAGTACGCATGGAAGATGATCAGATAGCTGGCATGACAAATGGAAAATCTTGAACTTGAACAATGTAACATCTTTGTCATGCCTTGACTTGACATCCAAGCCCCGGTTATACCAACTTCCAAGAGATGGATTAAGGACTTTATCCTAGATATTATGGTACTGATTGAGGGTGGTTGATGGTCTGGTCTGCTTGATCATCTCGGTTGGTTTAAGGTCATAATGCTCAACCACTGACTGATTCAGCTGACTTCTCTCCGACATATTGTAAGATTGTATGCACATTTTTTTAATCGGAAGTAGTTTCTGCATCATTTACTTTTAAATATTTTTTCTTTTAATATTTAATATTTTCTTATAGTTGATTTGAGAAGGCAAAGATGGTAATTTGTTGCCCAAGAGACATCTTTGAGTTGTCTTTGTCGCCTGAAGAACTGTGAAGTCAGGCAAGTTTTTTCTGCCCCTGAATCTACCTGAACGCATTTATTTATTTTTGGTATCCTTTGATTGTTATTTTACCTTGTTATTGCTGATATAAGCATTTATACTCAAATCTGCTTCCAACATTTGATTTCTTTAGTATTTGTATACTTTCTTGGGAGTTATTTCGGAAGCCAAAGGGTCTTCACGTTAGTTTTTCTGTTTGATATTTGATATATTTTTTTCTTTTTTCTAAATATGCTAACATCAAAATAGTTTTTGGATATATTAGAAAACCCTCGTATCAAAATATTTAATAATCCATGAGATTAGGATATTCATTCTCTTGCAGCTGGTCGGAATAAAGATCTTATTATTGTCTTACTCTTGATTTATAAAAATGGTATCATCTTTATTTTATTTATTTTTGCTGCTTAGTATTCAAGATATACCAAGTCTTGGTGCAGTGGTAATGTTTCTTTTTTGCATGGTGATTATGGATCCACGTTGCGGAAACAGCCTATCATCTAATGGAGCAGAGAATTTGTACCTTTGAACCTGTTAGATCCTCAAATGGGTTGCGAGATCGGAAAGAAAGACGGGCTCAACAATTTCGCGTGGGTCAAAAGTTCCAAGGTTTACACCTGGAGAAAGACCAAGAGGAAAAGTGTTATTTACTGATTAGTGGACTGTGATGAATGTATGAGAAAAGTTAGGGGCGTGATGAGATGGAATCTTAGTGTCTCATTCTGTTAGATAAATCCGCAAATCTGCTCGTTGCTGGGGAAAAAGAAATCATTCTAGTTCACTGGTAATGTAATTTTCTGTTGTATAGTACATTACCCTACTTTTCGGATTGTCTACAAGGAGGAACATTGTTCATCTTGTTTTGCTTTGTTTTTCACTTCTAGCTTTCTATCGTTACAGGTTGTTTCTGCTGGATAAGCAGGATCGAGCATGGAAGCAACGGTGGAACAAGTTAGACGTACTTGATGGTTTCAGAAAATGTTGAGTAATAAACTGTGCTAGCTGCATCAAGTAATTGTTGTCTTGTTTGGTACGGATTGGAAATGGAGGAATAATTCATATTTTTCAAAGCTCCCAGAAGTTGGCAAAAGTAAGCAAATATTTCTTTAAAAATGAATTACCATTTGGTATAGTCCACTACGCCAATTACCCATTGTCCTTTGTTTCTCGTTGTGCCGATTAAATTGAGTTCAAGAAAGGTTTGAGGTTTAGACAGTAGAACCCAGAATAACTATAACTTGAGTTCTACACAAGGGATCTTTTAGGGTTGAAGAAAGGAATAGTGATTTGAGTCTTGCATACTAACTTTACTATTTCCTTTCATTTCATCACATGGCACCTACCCTGGTCTTTAATCTAGAGTGTTGATGATAGCTCTGTTGCCCCAATATTTCATTTCATAATCTGGAGTGTCCTATTCATACAGACAGTGCAAAAGTTTCAGTAGAAAAAGCACATCAAGCTGGAGTGAGTTAGTATCAAAGACAATTTTATATCGAAATGACCCTAACTGCATGAAACGAATATTCATTACATTTCTAATTTCTTGGAGATAGCATGCATATCTCTTCATAAGGAAGTCTCCTTATGAATGGTTTTAATTTTAAATTACCCAACTCAGTTAGGGTTTTCTAGAACTAAAGAACTTCAAAATGATGCTGTGATAATACGATTCAATTAGTTCATTACAGGGTATATCGTCATCAATTTCCCTTCATGAAGTATATGAGAAAAGGAAAATGCTATGACCATTTTGTTGTAGAAAAAGAATATTTATGTATTTTTTCTTGAAATTAATATGAAGTTTCCTTGATTAAAAATAATATTTAATTTGTAAAATTTTTTATTGTTTTTTGGGTAGTTAAAAATAAAGAAAAGCAAGCTTGAAGAATGAAGTTTAATTTGTTTATTGCAGTGGTGAGAAGAAAAATGTAATGAATGATAAATAAAAGGTTAAAATACCTTTTCGATCCCAATTTTCGTCAAGTTTTTTCAAACAAGTCCTAATTTTGGTTGTGTTCAAATAGGTCCCAATTTTTGTCAATTTTGTTCAATTGGGTCCTTTTTTGCTAAGACCGTTTAAATCATTAATGGCCATGAACAGTGACTGCCACGTGTCATTTTGTGGTTTTTTTGAATTTTTTTGAATTTTTTAAAAAACAATTTTAATTTTTTTAAATTTTTTTTTAAAATGTCCACGTGTCAATCCAGTAGCGTGTCACGTGTCAAAGTCAATGTTCTAAATTCAATTTGGTTCCTATATTTGTTATTTTTGTTCAATTAGGTCTCAATTTTTGTTAACATTAACCAATTTGGTCCCTCTCCAAATTAAAACTAAATTTAATTTTTATATTAAAATTCATATTTTTTATTAAATATCTTTATTTAATATATTAAAATTCACATTATTATAACTTTGATATAAAAATTAAATTTGGTCACATCTTCTATAGGGACCAAATTGGTTAATCTTAACAAAAATTAGGACCTAATTGAACAAAAATAACAAATATA
>Ga0099823_1002769_pt1 | contig 16122 bp, 10 predicted proteins | sample CowpearedBW_FD_76831 | JGI IMG/M metagenome (GOLD analysis project Ga0099823, IMG submission 76831) | Root nodule microbial communities of legume samples collected from California, USA - Cow pea red BW | ecosystem: Host-associated > Plants > Roots > Nodule | place: USA: California | collected...
GAAGATTTTTCTTAAATTCTCTTTGGATGAGATTCAGGTACTTAGAAACAAATTTTTATAACGAAAAATTTAGAGTACTGAAAATGTTAACCCTTATTTTTTTTTTTTAATAAAGAGATTTTAATTGGTTAGTCCACTTTGATTTGTTTCGTTCCGTTTATCAATTTGATGGATAAAAATATGAGATAGTATGTTGGCCTGCTTTTTTTTAATTAAAAATTTAAATAAAAATACTTTAAAATAATTTTTCTATATTTTTTTTTTTAAAGTGTAAATATATAATAATATTGTAATTTAATTATTAACACTTATAAATTAAATTTCAATTATTAGTTATGTTAGAGTAATTTAACATGTAAATACAATAATTTTTAAATTATTTAAATAAAAACATTAACTATGATTTATTTATATTTTTATGTAAACAAAATTAAGAAAAAAGGGGACAAACCAGTTTGGCCAGTTGGTTTGCCATCTTATTCATGTGTGAATGAGAAAAGCTATAATTATTTATACTCGATATATCAAAGTTTACCTAAGTTATTTTTTCCTGAGAGTACCTATCCTACTTGTATATATATGAGTAATGAAAAATAAAATAAAATAAATATTAAAACAAGTGCACGTCCATTTTTTATTTTTATGTTTATCTCTTTATCGTGTAAGTGGATATCATTCATACACACAAACAATAAAATTTGATTTCATGTTTTTATTCTTTATTTTGTTAGATAATGGGCCATGAAAAATGGATATTTATAACAATATTAAAATAAAATAAAAAGTTAGTTAAAATTATTTTCATGATTAGTTAAAATTTAGGCTTAATTTTTTTTTTCTATTTTCGTTTTCTTTGTTAATTTAGTTATTATTTTTGTTTTATGTTTAATTAGATCCTATTTTTTTGTCAATTTTAATAAATTTAATTTTTTTTCAATAATTAATGTGAACGGTAAATGTCATATATATATATATATAATTCTGATTCAAAGTTTAAATGATTTAAAGTTAGAGTATTGAAGTGTTCCATTTATGTTAAAATTATCTTGTATTTATAAATAAATATTTCTTAAATTCTTTTTCAGTGAAATGTTCGAGTAATGAAAACAAGAAAATTAAAACACTAAAAAACAAATTCATAAAGAGAAACCTTGGAATACTAAACAATAAATCCTTACTCAACTTTGTTAAATCCTTATTATTTTTATAACAAAATATCTTCCCAGAGTTGAGATGAATTATATCAAGACCAAACTAAGTTGATCTCAAAATCATTTACATTCGGATTATAAAACCACTTAGTTACTTATTTTAAACTTTCAAACCCTATATAGGAGGAAAAAAATTAAATTAATTATACATTGTTACGAATTTGGATTCTCTGTTGAATTTTTTGTTGTGTTATTTTTTTATTGTCTTTACAATACACTGATTACCATTATTTTTAACGTTTTAAAATATATTAAAAGGAGATTTAAAACGTTAACACAATATATTTTTAATGCTCAACACAAAAAATAAAATAATAGAGAACCTGAACTCATGTTATCGGTTTGAAATTTGTGTTTGCAAGATTTTGGGAGTGTCTCCAAAAGGTAGGTTGGTTCAGTTAACAGAATATTAATTTCTAAAAGATTTTTCAATCTCTAAGTAGGTAAGAGATTTAGGCAGTGTTTATTTACGGGAGAGTAATTGAGAGAATGAATAGATAGGTTTGAGTTAATTTAAAAGTGAATTTTGTGTTGTTTTTTTAAGAAATTTAGAAGTGATAGTGAGTAAATTTATAAATATTTTTTGTTAAAGTTTGTGAAAGATTTGATTGATGTGATAAATTAAAAAATATGTTTTAATAGAAGTAATAATGAGATTACCATTTTGCCCTTAGTTTAATAAGTATTATAAATTAATCTTTGCGTGAGTAAATTTATTTTCAATTCATTTCAGTTCACAAATATTTGTTTTGTTTCATGTTGAATGAAAGTATGACAATTGGGGTCTAAAAAAGAGAGAATATGCACAATGAAAGCATGCTGCACTATGGTTGCACTATGGTATAAAAAAGGGGTTAAATTATATTGTGTGCAAAACCCTGTATCCGATCTGCACTATGTGGATCCAATCTGTATCCAATCCATGCCAAGAGAATCGAATTCTCAACACCACGTATCCGATCCAAACCATGCATTGCACATGAAAGAGAGAGAGGAGAGGGTAAACTTGTAATAACGCAACATAATCTACGCAAATCAACATATAATGGGTGAGATCACTAATCCTATGTATCCCTATAAACGAACATGATATTCACTCTAATTTCCATCTTCGATAATGCACTCCCCTTCAAGTGAACACAACATGAAAGATCTTTATAATAGTAGTCAAGTATAAATGACAATATTATTGAGTTATACTCCATAATCAAGCTCTTTATATAAAAGAGTTAAATATGTTTTTGGTCCCTCAAGTTTCAGTGAAATTTGGAATTAGTTCCTGATTGAAATTTTTGACTAATTTAGTCCTTCATCTTTATAAATATATGAATTTAGTCATTAAAATTATGAATATATGAAACATCCAAGGAATAATGGAAACTCCTGTTTTTTTTTTTTCAAATTATTATCAAATATATGAACAAAATTATTTTGTGCCTAATAACCTTATATATTTGTTCTCACGATTTTGTTTTTCCGATTATTTTTTATACTTGAAAATATTATTTGATTGAAATCCAAATAATTTATTATTGTCTATATTAATTTAGAATCTTAGATTCGGACACCGACCACAATGGTTATATAACTTTAATGTTCATTATGAATAAAAATTGTCGAACTTTGTATTTCATAAAAAAATTAAAAAATTGAAATAGTAATTGAATTTTTTTGAGTTTTTATCTTTCTTGTATTTTTATAAAATTATATATTATTTATATATTTTTAATTTTAAATGTTTATTAATAATTTAATTAATGAACCAAAGATAATGTTTTATTTTTTTATATAAAATATTTTTCATTTTAATTTGTTTAGATAATTTTATTATTAATTTTTTTATATATAAATATGTTTTTTTAAAATATTAACTTATTTATCAAGTTATTAAGAAAATATTGTTATATAATTTTAATATTATATAAAATTATTCATCAAATTATTAAAAAATATTAAATTAAACTTTATATTAATAAAATTATATAATAATATATTTTAATTTTATTTTATTAAGAAATTAAAACTAAAAATACATATATCAATTTGTTAAAAAGTTAAAATTTGTAAATATAAAAAAACAAAATTCTAAAAATTTAAAAATAAATAATATTAACACATAAAATAAAATAAAATAAAAACATAACATATTTTGTATAAAAATATAAATCTCAATTCTTTGTTTAAAATATTTTTCTTTAAAATTGACCTATTTTAATAATATTTTTAAAATATGTTTAAATAGATAATTTTAAAATAAAATTACACTATTTTCTGTAAAAAAACCAAGAAAATATACAGACAAATAAGTTTTTTTTTTTCATATTGTCATAATTAGCCTATCGCGTTTTATCCGAATATTTTGGGATGGACTTTAAGTTTCAGACTTTTTTTTATATTTAATATATAATATAATATACTATATAATATAAATAATGCAAATATTTATGTCATATAAATATCTTAATTTTATAATTATACGCTCTAATCACATGCCACAGACGCTTAACCCTTACACGAGGCACGTGCGAGCACCAGTGTCACCCGCCAACACTTTCCCGCTAATAGTTTCCCGCCAAAAGCACCCTTCTTCTTGGTCTCTTTCTATCTTCTTTTTACTTCATTCGAAGAAATCGAAACCGTGGGAGATTGGTTCTTCACTCTATTTGTCATTCTTTCCTTCAATCCAACCCAAACGAAACCCTAACGTGCCTCAGAGCTTGAGCGAAGATGTCAGGGTGGGACGAAGGAGCCGTCTACTACAGCGACCAAGCGCTCGCCGGAGACGACGGCGCCGGCGCTCGTGGGGAGGCCGGCACCGATTCGAACCACTCCCTCCTCCAGAAATTCAAGGAGTTCATCCGAAACTTCGAGACCGCCAACAACGTTTTCCCTTACAGAGAGAGCCTACTCCACAACCCTAAGTTCCTTCTCGTCGATATGGGAGATCTCGACACGTTCGACTCCGATCTTCCAGCCAAACTCCGCTCTTCCCCCGCCGATATTTTGCCCCTGGTACTGTTGGTTTCTCCCTCTCTCCTCAAACGTTGTCGTTTCCGATTCTGACATTCTTTCTTGCTTTTGTAGTTCGAAACGGCAGCGGCGCAGGTTCTCGTGAGTTTGAAGACGAAGGTTGCTGGAGATACTGGAGCCATGGAGGATCCTATTCCCGGTGATGTTCAGATTTTGCTCACCTCCAAGGAGGATCCGATTTCCATGAGATCGCTTGGGGTATGTGGATTAAATATAATTCAGTTTACAATTTGAAATTTTGTGCATATGATGCTTTTGGTTAAAATTGGGGTGTTTTGTTGTTGAGTAGAGTTGAATTCGTGGAGTCATAGGGGTGTTTTCTTTATACAGGCTCAGTACATATCAAAACTTGTTAAAATCGCTGGGATTACTATTGCTGCCTCCAGGACTAAGGCAAAGGCCACTTATGTTACCCTGATATGTAAAAACTGTAAGAAGGGGAAGCAGGTTCCATGTCGGCCAGGACTTGGAGGAGCCATTGTTCCTCGATCTTGTGATCATGTTCCTCAGGTTTAGTTTGTGTTTATATTCGATGTCTTTCTTTGTTTGGTGTTATATGTTAATGATTTACTTACGGGACAAGGGGCTTCTGTAGCCTGGAGAAGAGCCTTGCCCAATTGATCCCTGGCTTGTGGTCCCTGACAAGAGCAGATATGTTGACCAACAAACTTTGAAGCTGCAGGAAAATCCAGAGGTAGCAATACGCATTTATTTGTTAAAAAATATTTAAATTCTCTTGGAAATCTAACCATATATGGTGTTGTGATCATTGAAGGACGTTCCAACTGGAGAGCTTCCTAGAAACCTGCTTCTCTCTGTTGATCGACATCTGGTTCAGACAGTAGTACCTGGCTCAAGACTGTCAATCATGGGAATTTATAGTGTCTACCAAGCTTCTAACTCTTCTACATCGTGAGATTCATCACTCGTCGTTTTTTTTTTCATTTAATTTGTTTCAATCTCTCATCCTCTCATCTCGAACTGATGTCTGGCTTGAAATATTGTGTTATATGCAGCCACAAAGGAGCCGTTGCAGTTAGACAGCCTTATATTAGGGTTGTAGGCATAGAAGAAACAAACGAGACAAAGTCTCGGGGTCCAGCTGCATTTACACAAGATGAGGTCAGTGGTGAAACATTTATGAATTGATGGTCTCTTCCCTGCCGGGTCCTGTGCAGCCGCATACCCAGGACCCTGAGTTTGCGGGGGATATTATAGATACTGAACTCAGTGGGTTCAAATAGAGTTATATTATAAAAATAGGAATATAATTTAAATTAGAGTTTATTTGGTGGTTTTCAGTATAACAACTACTATTAATCTTTCTAAAAGCACATAAGCCGTTATTGTTTAGGTCCATCAATGGTTCTGTGGTTCTTGTCAAATTTCGGTTACAGTGTAACTTAATGAGTATAGTGTCCGAAGTATTGTACCCCCTCCTACTGCATTCCAGTTATGATTTCCCAACTCTAATGAGTTAAAGAATACTTTTCTTCCCCCATTTTATGAACCTTGACTAAATTTTTAATCCTACATAATGTCATGGTCCCCTCAACAATGATACTCTTTGCAGATAGAAGAATTTAAAAAATTTGCTGCTGAACCTGATGCCTATAAAAATATCTGCTCCAAAATTGCTCCATCTATATTTGGACATGATGATGTCAAAAAGGCTGTAGCCTGTCTTCTGTTTGGAGGGTCAAGAAAGGTATACCGTTGTCTGAGTATCCATTTTTTTATTGGGGGGTAAAACACAGCAATTGATCACATGACCATTTTGTTTTCAAACAGCATTTGCCTGATGGAGTCCGGTTAAGAGGTGACATCAATGTATTGCTTCTGGGGGATCCATCTACAGCTAAGTCACAGGTTAGCTATTGTGTTTCTCCACTGGATTTGAATTTCAGTCAAGTTTTGGTAATTGTATTATTAGAAATTGTTTGTGCTAATGCTGCTTGTTTATGGATAATTTTGAAACTAAAGTGGAAGAATTTTGCCATTCACTTTATAGTTTGTGTTTTTTAATGCGTGTACCATTGCCTTTTATAGTTTCTGAAGTTTGTTGAAAAGACTGCTCCTATTGCTGTTTATACTTCTGGAAAAGGTTCATCAGCTGCTGGCCTTACAGCTTCTGTAATACAGGATAGCAGTACGGTAAGTTCTTTCTCTTTTAAACTGTTTGTATCAGGTAGCAAATTTTCATTATACTACTCCTTAACTTCTAATCATAAGCTTTTACCTTCACCTATCTTGTTTTAGTAGTCTCTGATTTATGTTGTGTACTTCAGCGTGAGTTTTATCTTGAAGGAGGAGCCATGGTCTTGGCTGATGGAGGTGTTGTATGCATTGATGAGTTTGATAAAATGAGACCAGAAGATAGGTATACATTTTTGTCATTTTGTTATGTAAGTCGTAATCGTAAATTTGTGATGAAACTCATATGTTGTTTTTTATGCAGAGTTGCTATTCATGAAGCCATGGAACAGCAAACTATATCCATTGCCAAAGCGGGAATAACAACTGTTCTTAACTCACGGACTTCAGTACTTGCTGCTGCCAACCCTCCATCTGGACGTTATGATGATCTCAAGGTCTACTGTAAACCCTAGTTTATCTGTTTTCATTTTCTAGAAAAAACATACTGTAGTTGTACAAGATACTGATGGAAGAAGCCTTGAATGTTTTTGCAGACTGCACAGGATAACATTGACTTGCAGACTACCATTCTTTCTCGGTTTGACTTGATTTTTATTGTGAAAGATGTCAGAATGTACAGTCAAGACAAGGTACTGTTGTGTACTTTTTGCAATATGCATTGCGTTGCAACTATTGAATGTTCCTTGTTCAGTTAAGTCAAATTTGTTTTCTGTGTTGTGACACGGTCAAAACAAATATTTTATCATATAGACTATTTTTGTATTGTTATTCTAGTGTAACATTCAGTTGTCAACAAATGTGCTGTGTAGAACGTCTAGTTTTGCAGACCATATTCTTTACACGTAAGGATTGATTTGTCTTCAATTGTGGATGATTGGTTTCAGATAATTGCTAATCATATCATAAAGGTCCATGCATCGGCTGGACGGGCTGGTGCATTGATGGGTGAGAGCAAAACTTCTAAAGAAGAGAATTGGCTGAAGAGGTATGCAATGCTGTTGACTTTTCGTTCAGTTATTTCAACCATTTGTTCTTTCAATCATTCGAGAAAATGAGTCTTGACCTTGTTTAAATAGGTATTTACAATATTGTCGAAATGAATGCCACCCTCGCCTATCTGAATCTGCAACTACATTATTGCAGAATCATTATGTGAAAATCAGACAGGTATACATGAATTTATTATCGTTTAGTCTAAATAAATTTGTATTTGGTCTTTAAACGTAGTCGCTAGAAGTTGAAGATTCGTTCGGTCCTTTATTTGTTTCGTTTTATGTCTTGCATAAATTAATAATTTATTGCTAGTAAATGTTGCCATATTTCTCCTGTGAATGCTGATTTGGTGTAATGAATCTTTAAGGAATATAATTCACTTATTTTGTTTTTGGAAAAAAATGTTTATACAGGATATGAGGCAACAAGCGAATGAAACTGGAGAAGCTGCAGCAATACCGATAACTGTAAGGCAGCTGGAAGCAATTGTTAGGTTGAGCGAAGCACTTGCAAAGATGAAACTGTAAGTATTGCTATTATTTTTTATTTCAACGGTCCCCTTTCTCCAAAGCTCTAAGTAAAATTTCTTGGAAAAATATGACTCGGTGCATGTATAGGATATTACTACCTATGGTGCAAGAAATTTCATAATGCATGTCTAAATTTGATCAGTAGTTTTAACAATATGGGAATAATCTAAGTGAGTCAAAGTTTCATATTAGACAGAAAGCTTTATCTTGTGTTTAGATTAAAAATATTGTCAATCTCTTACAAGGATTAGACTCATCTCTCACACACACACACACACACACACATATATATATATATATATATATATTTATAATAACCCATCAGTCAAAACACGTTTGTTCAAAAAATCACATAAAAATGGGTGTCATTCTTTAGTAGCTTTCCTAAACTTTCTATAAATTGGTTGGATCAATGGGCCGACGAATTGAAGTTTTAGTCACCTATGTTTTCCGGTAGAAAATAATTCCATCATTACATGTGATTTTTCCCCAAATGTTTGACTAAACAATATTACTAGTGTTTGTAAAGTTAATCATTTCTTTTTTTCTTTCTTGGAGTGTCTTTTTGTTTATTCTTGTGATGATCCATGCATCTTTCATATAAAGAAATGTACCTTGATTAGTTCTTGCACCAGATCTCATCTTGCTACTGAGGAAAATGTACAAGAAGCAGTAAGGCTTTTCACTGTGTCCACAATGGATGCAGCTAAGTCCGGGATAAACCAACAAATAAATCTTACACCTGATATGGCAAATGAAATAAAGGTTTGTCTTGTTACGAGGGTCATCTTGCTTTTTCCATCTTGCTTCTTATCCTGATGGATTGATTTACATTGTGAGCAGCAAGCTGAAACTCAGATAAAGAGAAGAATTGGGATTGGAAATCACATATCAGAAAGGAGGCTGATTGACGACCTTAGCAGAATGGGGATGAATGAGTCTATCGTAAGTATCAAATATCCACTTAACTTCTCTTGGCTGGCATAATTTATCGAGAGACTCGTAGTTTAGGTATTCATTCACTTAACTACGTTTTGCAGGTGAGAAGAGCTCTTATAATCATGCACCAGAGGGATGAAATAGAGTACAAGAGAGAAAGACGTGTTGTATTTAGGAAGGCATGATATATCTATTTCTCGACACCAGTTAGTTGTATGCAAAATGCAAAGGTATATCATAATTTAGACGAAATTAGAATGACCTTGAAATTAATTAAATTCTCTGTTCTACTGTTTTCTAAAAGCAGTTAATATTTAACGTATAGCGTAATTTTGTGAACTTGTAAACAATTTTTTTATCCTGCAAACTGCAAATACCAATGGTTATTTCAAAACAAATTGCTTCCATCCTTATTACTGATAATAAATCTTACCTTGCCGTCAAATCATGTCCCAGTATTAGTCAAGCCATTGATTGTGGATAACTCTGATCCTGTTTTATGGTAATCATATTTTAAAATAATGTATATCATCATATAAGAAATTCTAGTTGGTAATTTAGCCGTAATCAAGTATAAGATGGAAAAGTAGTGGTGGCTAACACTTTCATATGAATTAAAAATATACAAGGATATATTTAAATGTTAATTTAAGGATCTCTTTCATTTTATGAAAGTAAAAATTTGAACTTCCCTTTTCTTTAGATTCTTAAGTTATACTAAAGGTAAACACCATTTGGTAGATAAATAGACGTTTTTTAGTATGTTAATTTTATTTTATGAAAAAACTGTTAGGATAAGTAAATTTACCATTGTAAGAAATTGCTAATAATTTATACTTTTTTAATTAGTCTCTGATTATTGTTTGAAGAATATCTTGGTAAAAAAAATAAAGTTCATTGCCCTTTTTTTAAATTAACAAAAAAATATTATTGCTATAGAAAGATCAAACAAAATATAAACATTACACTTATAATGGAAATATTTCTCTCTAAAGTAAATGTAAGATTAATAATTATAATGAATTAAAAAAATGTAACCATTAAATATTTTATATTGAATATTTCATTGTGTTCGATAAGTTACTTTTACAAGTTTATAAGAATAAATTTTCATATTACCTATAAACGTAAGTTATCTTATCAAGTTTTACTAGGCAAATAAGATAATATGATCAATTGATCATTGAACCTATCATAAATAAGTATTTTCACTTTTACCATGGACAACAAAATTTTAACATTTTTTATTGAAGGGATTTTTTGTAACTTAAACTTTTATCAAAGTTAATTATTTCAAAATTACTTTATAGAAAATTCCTTTAGAGAAAATTATTTCTAATTTTAATTAAATTTATAATCAAATGTTAAAATAATATAATTTTTATAGATATTCGAATATATCCTAAACCTATTTAGTTAGCCTTGAAAACTAGACTTGAAAAAAACAAGTATAAAATTGAATAAAACACTTTTAAATTAAGTACAGCTAACAGCAAATATGTCAAATCAATTCGGTATTACTATTTAATAAAATCTCCTTTTATTTTTAATTGGCTAATACAAACATTGGATTAATAAAAAATATTTAAAAGGCTAAAATGATAGCCCAGATAGAACATTCACCGATCGATTTAGTTGATAAATTTATTATTTTTAAAATGATATTCTTTCTTATTTATTATTGTTTTTTAACCTAATTAATATATAGTTATATTTTTCAATGAGACAAGTAATGGATATATCTTGATAATTTATAACATTTATTGTAACATCATTACGAATAATTTGGTAAAGAGTCATGTAAAAATACAATTTCTTTTAGATGTCATAAATACAACTGTAAGTATTATTAACTAAGGATGGATTTATGTGGATTTGTGTAGATAAATATATTTTTTTGAGTGGATTTAGAGGATAAAATAAATAGATTTAAAGATGAATTTTGTGAGAATAAATGAATGATTTGAGTGATGTGATAAATTAAAAAAAAATTTATAATAAATAAAATTTGAAAATTACCAAACTACATAAAAATAAAATTAAATAATTTTTAAATAAATAAAAATATTAAATTTTAATAATATTTTAATTTTAATTATTAATTATTATATACGTATCTTATTAATAACAATTATATATATTATTAATTATTATGTTATATATACATATTTATAATTATTAATTATTATATAGATATATTATTAATGACAAGTATATAAATGAGAGTAAAAAGAAATACATATAAGGGGTAAATCGATAAAATGTAGTTTTATTCCTGTTCATAAATTTTTATTCCTCCAAATCTGTTCATAAATAAGAAGATGAAGTTTTCATTACATTTGAAAAATCCATCGTTTCAAATCACAATATTTCACCGCAATCGAACACAAATATAATTAAAAGTTCATCACTCTCAAATCTACTGATTATTCAAATCAGTTGAAACGAACATAGCCTTTAAGAGTTCACTCTCAAATCTACTGATTATTCAAATCAGTTGAAACGAACATAGCCTTTAAGAGTTGGGTTACATTTCAAGTATTAGATAATGGAGGATTGAGAAAACGTCTCGGCATTCGTGCTAGTCATTCACTCTAGGGAATTTTGTTACCATTTCTGGTTACATAGGGTGGAATAATGAAACAGACACAATGGATAGTCTTTTGCATGCAAATCAAGAGGAAGCTACTAATATTAATGTATTATTGATTTTCATGTTATTGGATTAAGAATTAATCATAATATCGAGCGAATACTTAGAGATAATAAAATAAATGCTTATATTTTTCCATAAAATAGAGTTTGAATTTACATGTTGAACTAGAACTAAACACAATTTTTTTAGTTTGATTCATGATTGAATATGGACTTATCTCAAAACTTATCAAAAGTATTAAATCTTAGGTTTTTGTAGAGATGGAGTTCATTCTAAAAGTTCAAATTAAATGAGTTTTTCTGTTAAGCCAGATTCATTACAAATCACAATTCGAATTAAATCACATCTGGTTTTGTAATGACATTATAAGATTTCATGTAAGACATCTCATTTTCTCATCTTTGTCATGCTAGGTTTTAACAAGCTAAAAGGTTTTTCAATGGTGTACAAGGATTTACTAGAAGGTTTAGACACAAAGCTTGTGATATCCTACTGTAATATGTGAGAATTAGATCTTGAATCTGTAAGGCTAAATCTTGTTAATTTTCATGCTAGACAATTGGTTGAGGAGATTAAAAGGTATCCACCCTTTAATGAATTTTGTTAAAATAATACGTGGAAGAGCTTAATTTTCTGTTCCTATTCAAATGTGGCATTGGAAAGTTAAAAAAAGATTAGGATAAATCTTAGTTTATCTTCATTCAAATAATTTTTCTCCATAAAACTATCCTTAACTAACTAATTTTTATATATAACTATAACCCAAGAGTATAACACAATCCACAAACCATGACTAATTATGGCCTGGCAAAAGAACAAAGCACATGAAATCATGTCTACTCAATTATAGCTCATAACTGATAATATACGACCTAAAACAATCTACAATCAGAAAATGTAGTAGTTCCATACCATACACAAGAGAAATCATGTTAAATAAACATCCTAGCGTGATGTCCATACATAAAGCTGCCCTCCACTTGTAGCTCCTACAAGCATCCCAACCTCGTAACAGTTTATATCGAATCTGCAAGGAATGGCAGACATGTGTGGGCTCTCTAACGTCATAACTATTTTCCTTTGAACTGCTGAGACCACATCAACCCCTCTATTCATATTTCCAATGAAGAGATATTTGTCATCCCAACCCCATTTCGCTCTGCAACAGTAAGATCACGCTCACAAAAGTTAGCCTTTTCAGAATAAATAGGCAATTTATAAGGTATATCAAGTTTAAAGTGGCATCACAAATTCGTATTACACACATGTTTCAGTTCATGCCAAATAAAAATTCCTCTCTGCGTGCTAAGAGTTTAAGCGTATTTGAAATGTAAAAACCAGCTCTAAAGAGTTTGAAATACCAGGGTTTGATTTGGAAAAAAACTTTTGCATAATTGAAAATGAGAAGTATGATTAGTTAACCTTCACATACTTCCCAGATACCATACCTGAATGTAGAAAGCCATCTGCCAGTCTGATTAAAATGAGAAATAAGAGCCGTATCCTCCAAGTTAACTCCACTGTGAATACCAATAGTGTTGTCCAAGCTGCATCAAGGGAAGAGATTATATTAACCTCCGGCCAAAATCACAATTACATAAACACCAGGTTCGATACAATTGGATAAAGAAAAAATTGGTATCAAATTGACATGTGCTTCTAAAGTTAGTACAACAGCAACAATAGCCTTTTTCCACTAGGTAAGATAGAGAGTAGTGTACTGAAAATAAAAGATTGCACGATTAAGAACACACAACATAGCACATTTTCAGTATCGAAAAGTCGTAATTTATTTAATGGAACAAACTCCATACCTTGTAGTTGCAAGGCTACTTCCAGAAGGAGAGAAGTAAGCAGATTGGACAGATCTTTTGTGGGTAAATGTCCTCAAGGCTGTGAGATCCTTCCTATTAGTATATCTCAAATCCCAGGTGCAGGCAGTTGCATCAGAGGAACTAGTAGCTACAATGTGAGGGTTTTGACAGTTGAAATCTATGGTGTTAATCCTACTGTCATGCAAATCCCAGTGCGACGAACGTTTTCCCACCCTGTTATCCCAAATAGTCAAACCTCCAGAACCCTCAGCAAGATATAGGCAGTTTGTGTCATTCGGTGGTTGAGAAAGAGCATATATTTTTTCATCACTCTCAAACACCAGATCAAAGATTTCCTTCTCAGCATCCATTAGCCGAAGAACTCCATCATAACAACTTGTGTATATCTGCATATAAAACAAATGACAACATCAGACAATCCTACAAAAGAGTAAGATGTAAATCGTATGAAGTGATTAGAGTGGAAAAGGGGTGAGGACAGTATACATCTGAAATAAAAACATGCCACAGAAACACTGTTAAAATGCATTATATTATATGTTCATGGCAATTGCGAAAAGAAAACAAATATACAATAAGAGAGTTTGAGTCTCAAGTCAACCAATAACGGGTAGAGTTACAAAACAAACTTAACAAATATACAATAATTGTTGCAAAATGAGACAGATCAATACATCACGGTACCTTGGAACAACAATGCGGTTGAATCAAAATCCCAGAAATGGGAGCATTATGAGGACGGTATAAATGAACCTCACTTTCTCCCATATTCCAAAACCCAATATTCCCAAACTTGTTACCCGCGGCAATCATGTTGACACTACTTGAAGGGAAAAAACTGACATTGGTTATCCTTCCAGAAACAACCCGCGCAATATTCTCGGGATCCAAAGACAGAGATTTCAATTCAAGGGAGCCCCCCACATCCCCTTTTGGAACATTGCCATCTTGGGCCATACCCATTAGCGATTCAATGAAGGAACTATCAGAGTGAGCACTTTCACGAGCATTGGCCATGGAAAGGGGACCCAAACTTACGACGGAAGGCGGATCTTCTTTGGAGGGAGCGGTGGGGGCGACGGAATCTCCGTCAAGACCTTCAAAATCTGGTGGAATACCCCTGGTTCGCAGGGAGCGCCTGACTCTGATGACAATTGGGGTTTCGGTTTTAGGTTTCTTTTCCAATTTCACGCGGGTGGATTTGGCTTCAACTCTGAGGATTTCAAGAAACACAGTAAGTCACAGAAATTGAACCCTTTGATCATTGGGAAGTGAAATAAGAGAGAGAAGAGGGAAGAGTGAGTACCTTTGACGCTTGAAATTGGAGAGTTGGGTGGCTCTGGAATGGAGTTTGAGGGCTGCCATCATCTCATCGTTGCGGCGAATGTTCTCGAGTCGCTTGAGCTCGTAGTCGGTGAGTTTCTGTGGCTCCATTGAAGAGAGAGAAAGTTAGGGATTTAGTTTTCAAATCACTCTTTTGTATTTCTTCCCTTTTTTCTTTATATATAGAGGAGAGAGATTTTGGCGCCAACTCATTTTGGCGGGAAAGTATACCGTGTAATAAATAAATAGTTTACTACATTTGTTTGTGTTTGAGTTAGTACTAATGTGGCTTCTCAGTTTCAAAATTCAAACCCATTTTATTAATTTTGTTTCAAATTTAACTAATACTCCAAATTGAATCAGATTAATATGTGCTAATTGGTTTTATTCATGGGATATGTGACTGTCATTTTTCATCAACTTTAACTAATCGAATGTGTGTGAACTTTTATATTATTAATTATTATGCTTCAAATTTTAAATATAAGTACATGTTTTCACAACTTTTATTATTATTATTATTATTATTATTATTATTTAGTTTATATGAATCAATAGCATTAAAATAAATTGTTGATCAGATTATATATAAATTTTAAATAAATAATATACACTGTTTACATATATAATTTTATACTCAATTATTATGAATAGGACTAACTTATTGTAAGGAACAAAAATTAATTAAAGGGTAAAAACTGTAATTAAAAATAGAGCTTGAATACTTTTATTAATAAAAGTCAAACCTTTAACTGGATCATCAATTAATAAGTTATGTTCATGTGAGATTTAAGGACTCAAAATAAATATTTATTTGATTAAAATGGTTAGAATATGAACAAATCATTATTTTTAGTTGTTTGTGTGAAAATAATGTTTCATGTGTCAGTAGAGGTTTTTATAGATAGATATATGAGTTTTGTGTTAGTGACTTATAATCTAAGCAAGAGAAGTTAATATTTTGACTTTAATACTTAGTCTTCATGTTTAATTTGATTTTTATTTTGGTTAAGTGCTTAATTAGGTTATAATTTTTATTAATTTAATATTTTTTCTAACTGTATTTAAATAGTTAACCGTAGTCAGTTCCTAAAAATATGAAATATGAGTTTTTACCTTGTGCATAATTAAAAATAATAATCATCATGTTGAAAACAATAATACTGAACAATTAATTTTGAGCTTCAAAATATTAAGCCGACATACGAATATAAAAGATATATGAGTATATATTCAATTTTAAGTTTTTGAATTTAAATGTAGTTTTTAAAAATTATAGAACTATTTTCATAATCTAATATCTAATACTATATACTATATACCACTGAAACTTTTTTAATAAAATAATATTTCTGCAAAACAAGATTTCAAATTTTTGTTGCCACAATAAAAAAACATTGTGTCAATCATTCAAAATTTTGGAGTTAAAAAAAAAAAAATCAATAATC
>Ga0099823_1002776_pt1 | contig 16114 bp, 6 predicted proteins | sample CowpearedBW_FD_76831 | JGI IMG/M metagenome (GOLD analysis project Ga0099823, IMG submission 76831) | Root nodule microbial communities of legume samples collected from California, USA - Cow pea red BW | ecosystem: Host-associated > Plants > Roots > Nodule | place: USA: California | collected...
TATATATATATATATATATATATATATATATATATATATATATATATTATTCCAAAGTTTCTTTATCTCTCTTTCTCTTTCTCTCTCCTCCTTTCTCACCTAACTCACATTTTCTTCATTTTTTCACTTCATTTAGCTTTTCAATTATCCATATTTATAAGCCATGCACATGTGTCAACTTCTCCTAAGTAATGAATGCATGCATTAAATGTAGTACATGTGCATTAAGTCATCTCATCTTTCCTTTATCATCCTTTTTATTCATTTATTTACAAGTCATGCATGTGTCATTGTCCTCCAAGCTCAAGTCAAAGTCATTATGCTTTCATTTAATAAAGAGATAAGCCTTATATCTTCTTCATCTATTAAGAAGTGAACTTTAAGACTAACTCAACCCCCATAAAACTGGCTTGTAAGGTCACCACTATATGTCCAACAAACACAAATCTCGCTAGAATAGGTTTTAACCATGACTTTAATACCATATTAAGAAGTGAACTTTAAGTCTAACTCAATCACATAAAACTGGCTTGAAGGTGAGATTTTTACCCACTTATATATATTATGAAATTGCCTTATCTCTAATCGATGTAAGACTTCCAACATCATTTAATCTTATCTCATTCTTTCTTTTTTTCTACCTAACTTTCTCTCTTCTTTCGTTTGCACCTTTCTATCACATTCATACATATTTACAAGTTAAAGTTTTAACATTATAAGAAAATATCTCATTAGCAACCAATTTTAATGTCCAAAAGTTGTTAGTCACTATAATGAACAATTTAGATACAAATTTATAAAATAAAAAGTTATTAATTATTAAAATAATCACTATTATGAATAAAAAATTATAATACGTCATTAAATTAATATTAATTATGAAATAATTTCTTTTGTCTAATCATAATCTATTAAAATTAAATCTTGTTTAGGTTAATATATCTCATATGGTATTAGTTCACATGAGCGATTTCATCCTGACAAGCACATAAGTATAATATCGGTTTATACGACCAATGTCACCTCAGTTCATCCAATACATATTTCTAGTGCAATAATAATTACTCAAGATAGAAATTATACCAAAATTCTAGGATTGTGAAAAAACATTATCAAACAAATAAAAACCCAAACAAAAAATGAACAATTTGATAGAACAATTTCTCTTCAAGAGAACTAATAAAGTTGCCAAGTGCTCACACATAATAGAGAAGGAATTAAGAGATGCATAAAATAAGACACTCACTCTAGATTTAATTATTATCTGTTCAAACTTATTCAGGACTTGTTGTCCTTTATATTGTTGAATCTGTTCTTGAAAAATGAAAAACGGGATTAAAAATTTAAAGAGAAGCGGAGAAGATTGCAGAGAGAAAAAGAAGTGAAAATTTTAAAGACGTTTACAGCATAAAATGAAGAAATTGGAAAAAAAAAATGGAATTGGCCAAGGCCCGTGGACTTCACATTTTATGTTTGTCTAATTTATTTATTTATTTAAAAAAAAAAAGAAGAAGAAGCTGTTTCTTTAACAAACAAATATTGACAGCATCTAAGCTAAACATTAAAAAAAAACATTTATTTGTAATACATTATTATTAAAAATTGTTTATGTTTTGATATTATTATTTTATTTCATATCACAAGTGCTAAAGAGAAACTTCAGCTAAACATGTCATCTGTGATTTCGTATACAGAAAGTTTAAAATCATTTTGATAAAAACACAAATATATATGTTCCTGTAGAAAGTGACAGAATATCTGAATATTTTTGACAGCATATTCTCTGACTTATTAAGAAATTACTCGCATAAAATATATTTTCCAAATATACATGTACAAACAAGACAAGTATTTTTTTTCAATATTATTATTAAGCAAAAGATAAAATGTGGATGGAAAGATGAGTTGGAGATTCTACAAATCTTTTGAAGCTTTCTCATTGGTTGCTCCAAACAACACAGTCCCACCACAAACATGTTGTCTTCATAACCACTCATGTCCCTCAGATTTTCTTTCCCCACACATATACTTCATGCACACATCCTCTTCCTAGTTTCTACCATCTTCTGTTGAACCATTCTTGGAGTCTTATTCTATTTAACCAAGTTAAAGGTTTCAACTTTCAGCTGAAGAAAAAAGTACTCGGAAGCCATGGCAGCAACATTAATGGCAGCCTCAGCAAGCACCGGCACTGTCCTTAAACCAACACCTTTCCTTGGCCAAAGTAGAGCAACCAATGCCAACCCTCTTAGAGATTTTGTCTCCATGGGACATGGGAAATACACCATGGTACTTTCCAATTCACACACATATTCATATATTGCAGTTGTTTTCTGTTAAGAGTTTATTACCAAGTTGGAATGTGAATGTTACTTGTAGAAGATTTGTAAAATAATATCTGTAGTTAGATTTGTTAATTTATCAAGATGTAATTTTAATATGTGGGAGTATATTAGTTATCACTGTGTTAGTCATCACTATACTATTTACAGTTTAGAAGAATTTTTCTAACAAGTTATAATTTAGATTTGTTTAGATATTCTGGTATGAAACTATAATAACTTTCTAGCATGGTTGTTAGAAGAAAAGGAGGAATTTTTTCATACTTTTTCATACTTTTGGGTTGTGTAGTGTGGCTTATATGTAGTGTTATCTGTGTTGATGAATGAGCAGGGAAATGAACTGTGGTATGGACCAGACAGAGTGAAATACTTGGGACCCTTTTCAGCTCAGACTCCTTCATATTTGACAGGAGAATTCCCAGGGGACTATGGATGGGACACTGCTGGATTGTCTGCTGATCCTGAAGCATTTGCCAAGAACAGGGCTCTTGAGGTCACTCATTTTTTCTTACACTACTATGAAAATATTTCATAAGGTTTCATGTCAGCACAAACAAAACCATTCATCAAGTTTCTTTAACATGAAAAATACTTGCTTTTCTGACAAAGCATTGTAGGCTCTAACCGGTTTTTCATCTAAACAAAGAAGCAATATCAGTAATGTTCCTTCATACACACCATAAACTGCTCTCTGCAATAAAACTCATATTTCTTAACTGAATCCGTCCCCAAATTTTTTAGTTTTGGATTCAAGCCTTTTGTTTGATGGAGAAATGATTAAAAACATGGCATGTTGAGACATACTGAAATTGTTATCTGAAACAAGGTGATCCATGGGCGTTGGGCCATGCTTGGAGCACTAGGATGCATCACTCCAGAAGTGCTTGAGAAGTGGGTGAGAGTGGATTTCAAGGAGCCAGTTTGGTTCAAAGCAGGAGCACAAATATTCTCAGAAGGAGGCCTAGACTATCTGGGGAACCCTAACCTTGTGCATGCACAGAGCATTTTGGCAGTGCTAGGGTTCCAAGTTGTGCTGATGGGTCTTGTTGAAGGGTTTCGCATCAATGGGCTTCCTGGTGTGGGAGAGGGCAATGATCTGTACCCTGGTGGCCAATACTTTGACCCTCTTGGACTTGCTGATGATCCTGTGGCTTTTGCTGAGCTTAAGGTTAAGGAGATAAAGAATGGAAGGTTGGCCATGTTCTCCATGTTTGGGTTCTTTGTGCAAGCCATTGTCACTGGGAAAGGACCTCTTGAGAACCTTTTGGATCACCTTGACAACCCTGTGGCTAACAATGCTTGGGTCTATGCCACCAAGTTTGTGCCTGGCTCTTAGATTGCTTTTTCCTTTGTTTGGTTTTATATGAATGACATGATGTGGAAGTTTCCTTGTAGATTAGTACACTTTTTATGGTTCATTTTTTAACCCTTTTGTTCATTCATTTGAATAAATGAATGAGATGACACATCGATCTTAAATCAACATAGAAAGTGATTTTTTATAATCTGTAACAAACTTGGAATTGGAAAAAAGAATGCCAAAGTGCATCTGCATCAGCTAGTTTTGAACAGCTTGAAGGTGGTTCCTTGTACTGTGGTTAATCCAGATAAACAGAAACTTTGTTGAATATCTTAAGCCCAGAAGAAGCCCAGAATAACTTCGTCCAAATATATTCATCAATAATAATTTTTGTACTTTAAGACTTTAGAATAGAAAACTTTTACCAATTCCTGGAAAGTGAATCCTTCACTCCTAAAGAAGTCAAGAAGAATAAACAAGAACATTCAATCAAACAAGAACATTCAACCAAAAAAATGACTTTTGGAAACCGAAGCATATTGGCGAACTAAATTTGCTTAAAACCTATTAGTTTCTGTATGCCGTCTTTTTATACAATAGAAGCAGGTTCTTTTTTATGTGTATGATAGTTTTCCGAAATCTGTAACAACTTTTGTTGGTTCTTTGGATGGAATAAAACTAGAAAAATGATATTTTGACAAAAGAATTTTTGACAATTTTTGACAAACTTTCTAATAAAATATTATTTTATTATTTTATTTTGATTAAAAATAAAAAATTAATTAATTTTATTTTATTTATAAAAACTTTGTCAAAAAGAACCTTTGTCAAAAAATTGTTTCCCATAAAACTAAGATCAATTTTATCATTCCTTTCCCTTTGACAATTGTTTGCCATAAAACTAAGATCAATTTTATCATTCCTTTCTCTTTGAGAATCTAGGATGACACATTTAGGTTATATTTTCCAATTTTAATCTTGCAATTTCACATTCAAGAAACATTACTTTTCCTTCTAAATATTTTCAAGATCGACACCCACAGGATTTCCCTTTCAAACAAGCCTTACAATCATAAGAGGAGTTTATAAATCATTTCAAGACCTTCCACATTAATTTTAAGGTTTGTGTTTCTCTCTTTCAATTACTTAAGAGTATTCTCAAGCCACTTATTTTCTCCCTTCATTTGATAAGAAGAGTGTTTTTGCTTCTTCATGCATTTCATTAAAAGCATTAACAAGTTGAGCATTATTTACATGTTTAGAAAAAATTGAGTTACTTACACTTCTTGATTTTAAATGTTGACCCACAAGTAAATATAAATTTTGCTTCTTTTCCACGGTCACTAGATGAAAATGAGGAAGATGCACTATCCTCCTAAACAATGCATCCTTTCTTCTTCTTATAACCCTTGTTTTTTGTCATCAACAAGGTTAGTGTATAGAGATTTTATATTCAATTCTTCAGTGTAAAATTACTTACCTAAAGCCATGACATGGTTGATGATGTATGTGTTGGGAAAACACATTGTCAGCGAAGAACATCACTATCTTTACTCCCAAGAATTACCTTACTAACAAAGAAATATACCAAAGAAAAAATCATGACAGTAGTCTAAAAACAACCAGAGAATAATGCTATGTGAAATTTTGTACAACAAATAGACTAGTCTTTCGTGTCTTTTGACCCTAAGTACACTCACACTCTCCAAAACAAGAATTTAATCCAAACCTCACAACACTCTACTACAAGAGTATAAAAAAAAGTTAAATACAAACTTAAAGTTTTTTTGACTGGGCCAAGGAACACCATAGACTTAGAGTCTATTATATAGTCACCAACACCCACTCCCTAGCTTATCCTAGGTGATGTAGGACTTACCAAGGCGTATTGTTTTCATCAATCCAATAGTATGTGAATCTTTTCTACACATCACATATGGTTTTATCCTACATCATTTTGAACATTTCGTACTCTTGAATCAAATTGTTCTTTCTTGCCCTCTTCACCTCTTTTGTTCCTTCATGAGTGACCTCATAGACTTGTCACATTTCTTTTGTAATTTTTCATATAGAGATCCCATAAAACTTGTCCAAGGTGAGTGCAAAAGCTATTATGTTTCTTGCCTTGACCATGATGAAACTTCAGAAAATATTTTGGAAGTGTCAAGATAAAAGTATATAAAAGATTTGAGAATGTCAAATACATAAAATATACTACAAATTAAAAATATATATATTTATATATTAATTTACATATATAGTAAAAATAATTGGGAGAGAAAGGGGTTTATAAACCTTAGACTTCTAAGCTCTCATTGGACTTACACTGGCCTTGACAATTTATTGTGCTTCCTTGTTCCATTTGTTGTTCAATGTGAAAATTCTTTTTCCTCGTGCATATTGTTAATTACATGTATAGGAGTAAAAGGTCAATTTATAACAACATCACAAATTCCTTTATTAGTGAATTCCTAAAGCATTTGCATTATAGCTTTCTAAAAGTGAGATGATTTTTCGGACATACTTCCGCAAATGTTTGATTTTGTAAAGCCATATCAAAATATCAGGATCTTTATTTTGATTAACTTTTAAAAGCGAATTCTAACAATTGTTAGAAATAAATTGATGGTTTAGCTAAACTAAGAAGGGAGTGAATTAGTTTTGGAACATTTTCAAAATATTTTCCCTTTCTTCAAGTTCTTTTAAAACTAATCTAATTTGAAAAATTGAAGGCAATAAAAATTAAGATTGATAAAATAATTCTTAAAAACAATATAGAGAAGACAAAGGAAGAGAAAGATTGAACAAGTCATTTATGCTAGTTTAGATCACAAATGATCATACATCCCGTCTTAGTTATTCAACCTTAGAATAACTAGATTTCACTAACTTCAAAAGTTTGCACAAGCAATTTTCTAGTGAACTCCATGGCTAAAATATAGTCTTCATGTCATAAAGATTCTCTATGTTATTGGTTTAATCTGACACACCAAAGCCATAGTAGATTCATTCCTTAATGAAGATCTAGTTCTAATATTTATACAACCCAAAAATAACATTCAACACACTATCTAGTGATAGTCAGATAATCATATCAGTGTAGAGATTTAACATAAGTTCATAATATTATGTATAATACTCCATTCTTTTCACAAAATAAAGTAAAGAGTAGTTCCAAAAGATAAAGAAAAAAGTATTTGTTTGCATAATACTATATACTATAGCTATAATAAACTATCTCTAGATTGCCATCCCTCCATGAAACTCTTAGTGTTGCTCCTTCTCCGATCCTACAGTATTCTCTGTTATGTTGAAAATCACGGTCATAGAAAACATATAACAATAATACATAAGAACACACGACGCAAGCTAAAGATAATTTAGAACTTATAAGTTTTAAATAAAAAGAGAATATATTAGCAAATTCCACAGTTACTACATAGTTGTCAAATTCATACAATCATTCATTGTATACCAAGACTCTCACAACCCACTCATGAACTAATAAAAGACACATCCTCTAGAGGACCGATGTATTGACTAGCACCTAAAGACCCTGCATTTGTTTATGCTCTATCACTCCTGTCGCACAAAATCCATAATTATAACATATATGAGCGCCCTGATCCACAAAGCGTGGCAAGGTGAATTCTATATCTCACGAGTTCGACAATTATCGACACCCTTGATTTGAAGGTCCCTCAGACTCTCACAACTAGTTCTTTTCATCTATATGGTTCCAAGTACTAGTAGACTCAAGATGGTCTCTTTTCAGTTCCTATTGCCAATATACCCCACACAAAACTCGTTCAAGATAGTATTCCCTCCCTAGGAATACATGCCTCATCAATTCATCCATATACATCATGATTCACATCAATTATCACCAAAATAGCAACATAGTCACAAGGGAAAATATAGAAAAACACAAAATATGGTAGTAACCGATAGTAATGTAGGACGCCCAACGTTCTCAATTCAGGGGCTCACTAGCAAGGGAGTGTTCAGTAGTATCCTACCTACGCCCAACACTGAGGACCCTTAGAGCTCATTAGAAGATGAGCTCCCAATGGTGCTCAAGTAGCACTTAACATTATGGACCCCTAAGCCTCACTATGAAGTGAGCACCCATCGATGCTAACGTAGCGCCTAACTCCCTGGACCCTAGAGTTCTTTAACTTAATGTTTGGAAGTAGCACCCAACTCCCACTCCTCACCGCCTAAACCCTAAACCACTTAAGATAACGGTGAGAAACGCATAATTCAATATGTGTAATTCATTACAATCATACCTCTATGCATTATAAAATACCTTAGTAAATACTTATTCAAGTTTAACAAGTACCATTATAGTCCATTATTCAAACACAAATATTCATTCTCCGTTCAAAGTCTCAAATCACAAATCAACATTTACAATTTAGTTCTATCCTAAACTAAAAACACATTGAATTTCTGTTGACAAATTCAATTCATCAATTCAACACTCAAACTACAAACACCAAGCAATTAGTTGAAGCCATATAATTCAAAAGGCAAATATCACAACTAGTTTCCCTTACCTCTTTCAGAGCTTTTTACTTAGAGTTTCTTTTTAAGCTCTACATCCTACAAGATGCTCTAAAAACACAACAAAATCTTAGATTAATGATCCAAGCACATCCTTAGGATCACAACAAGACAAGGATTGCTAAATAATATCCTAGGGTCACATGCAAGACCATAAAATCCACGTGCAATCTAATAAAAAATGACTCTAAAATAGGGCATAGATTAAACTTACCCTTAGGAAATTGATCGGCTAAAAATGTTGCCTTTGTTGTTAGGATCACAGAGGTATGTTTGAATCTTGAAAACGATGAGAGGTTGAGTCAAAACTTTAGAGAGAGGGTAGAAAGATTCTATAGAACATCCTCTAGAGAGATAGAGGCACTTTATAAAATGAACTAGTTTCTAATAGAATCCTATTTATATATATTTTCATTTAATAATAAAATATTATAGTGTTCATTTTAAAAAGCCTTTTTTCTACTCTTAACCATTTTCTAGGACTTCAAAACATAATCTTCTCTCTCTTCTAGAATTTAAGAATGAGGTTATGTTGGAGAAAAATTTAGATGGAAAACAAATCACAAAAGATGCAAGTGTTTTTTACTTCAGATGATACAACACTGTGTAGTATGAATTTACGTTTGATATAGCATAAATGATCTCAGATGATAAAACACATAGAAGTAAGCTAATCTCATATCACATGAAAATCTTATAAATGTTAATTCTATGTTGCAAAGAGTGTGTTCCCCTTTCATTTGTTAAAGAAATGCGTTGGTCGAATGACAAATCACATCAGAAGATCTCTCGAGTAAAGGCCTAATGTTTATTTTCTTCACCAAATCCATGAACAAAGCATTTTCAAATTTGGAAGAATTGTCAACTTTGTACAACATTGCAGTTTAAGATGAATAAAGTAAATGCACATTACCCAAGAAGGAAGAGATAAACACATAGCTTTTGAGATGTTGAGAAAATGAAGGAAAAACATTAATTGCTACATGGAGCGCATTAAATGCACCCATAATTATTAAGGTAGTCAGATAAAGAAAGATGTTCATAGGAGTTGAAGTTGCTCAAGAACCATAAAGTATTCCACAATAGGTACTTTCTTTTGTAGATTGTATAAATCCTTTTAAGAAGAAGAAAGATAGAGAGACAACGCCTATAGTGCAAAAATATTACCAAAATTTTCTAGGTCGACAAAAGCTTCGAAAAGTGGACATTACTAATGTTCATCTTAACAACCTATAAGGAAGAGTACTTCAATCTCTTACACATTATTCTATAAAGAGTGATTATTCGGTAAAACAAAGTAAATTAATCAAAGCTTAACTCTTTTTCTGATACACTTCATCAAATAGAATTATCATAAACTGATTGTTTAATATGTAAAATTATTGCCTAAATATTTCCTATCATATGATATTTAAAAAAGTGTAAAAATATTTTAAGAACATAATTCAACCATTCATGTTTGTGTTTTTCCTGTTTTCACATAGGTAAAAAGAATTTGGTGTATATTTGAATTGTTGAAAGGAAATGGTGATATTAAGTATAAGTTGTTACCTATATTCAATTCCATGGCTGATTATAAATATTGTTATGCATAAGAATGATTTATGTGGATTCAAATGTGTTCCATACAAATTGTCATACTATATTATAGTGGTTACCTTTGTGACAATGTGTGGTTACTTATGTGTGGTTTGTGCATGAGTTATTCATGTGAATTAAAACCAACATTGTTGCTTGACGTGTTGACATTATATCGAATTATTTATACTCATATCCATTGGTGAATACTGATTAATGCTTTGATGGTTGATTAAAAGATGTTCAATGTTAATCATAATTGGTTTCCCTTAATTAATCATGTGTTAGCTTTTTGTGTGAATTTATGTACATGCATCCAAATTCTATGGCAAATGAGTGGAAACTTATTAGGTAAAATATGTGGGAAATATGCTTGGAAAAGATTGTGACGTTTTTTATAAAATAAACCCATGGAAAATTACCAACTGAGACAATATAACATTTTTCATAAAAAAATCTTTGTCCAAAATTACCCACAAAAAGTAAAATCGGTGGCAAAGTTTTCCCACGAGTATATTACCCACAAATGTTTTACCATGAGAAATTTATGGAAATAAATTATAACTCATGAATTTTGACAAAAGAAAATTAGATTTTTCTTGTAATGAATTCAAGGTTGAATTTCTTGAAGAAGGAGTGTATGATGACATCATGGATAAGACCTTTTCAAGGACCACAAAGGAAGCTCAAAGTTAGAATTTAATTTTTATATTTTTGTGTAAGTTTTTGTTTAAGGTATTTTTTAGGTCTTATAGTTGTTATTTCTCTCTATTTGTTTGTATGGAATATTTATTAGGCTTCTATATGTTTCTAGTTTTCTTGTAATTAGAGAGTTTCTACTCTAGTTTTAAGATATTGTTGGATGGGTCTTACTAGTGTTTGAATCCATGAATAGGTTCATAATAGACACAAAATTTCTCGTAGTATGAAACATTATCATATAAGACTTGATAAGTTTGGTATGTTTTATAGTGAGGTTGTTTTTGTTTTTATACCTTGGTCATCTATAATCATTGCTTGATAAATCATTTCCTAATATAGTTTTTCGTAATGCTCATATAATCTTCATGATGGTTTTTGCAAGATTACTTTTATTTGCTTTATTTGTTGTGTTTATGTGTTTTAATAGAATGTTGTATTTTCTTTTTCGACATGAGCTATATAAATATAAACAATTTACTATCTATATGATAAATATTGCTGTTTGTTTCCTTTTATTTTTTTCATTGTAAAACACTACAAGAAATTATGATTTACCTACAGATAATTACATACAGATTTAGATTTCTAGGTAATTAAGTATTACATAAAAACTTTACCTATAAATATATAAATTTGTGTTATGTACGGATTTTTTCGTAGGTAACACAATTTTTCTCTATCGAAGTTTTGTAAGTAAATTTTGTACGTAAATTTAGCACATTAAGGCAAAAAATTTTGCGAAGGATATAACCTGTAGGTAATGGTAATAGGATCCATACCTAAGTAAAGAAATTTTTACTTACTGATCTGAGAAGTGCTTGTTTGCTTTCCTATACTCGCTCACACAGTAAGTTCACTCACCTGAGTCTTCATGTTAGTTTCACTATTAACATCAAGTTAAACCTAACTTACCCAATTCTCCATCTTCCTTTGCCCTTACTCATTCGTTCACGATCGTTTGTTGAACTATATATAATGTTCAATCGAACCTTTCGAAAGTGGTTTTACGTTTAAAGATGAGAAATTTATTGCTTTTGTTTAAAATGTATAACTTTTGTTTTAAAATTTGAATGAAAGCCTAATTTTTGTGTTTGGTTTAAGGGGATTTGAAGTTGGGGAGAAATGGACTTACATTGAAACTAAGGAGGGGCATAATGGATTTAGAGTTGTTGTGAAAGGGATTTAAAAACCCTAGGTTCAAGCTCCAATCATTTCTCTACAAGGTAAGAATTTGTAATGTATTTAAGCCGATGTCTTAACGTATTTAGTTTAGTTTGAGCATTATTATTGGTTTCTTTGTTTTACTTCTTTATTAAATATGTTGATGAAATTTGGGGTATGTTTGACTATTAAAAAGGGGAGGTGAGTAGACAAAATTGATTTGTTGTTAGTGTTAATATCGAATCTGATTTTTATATTAAAATTAGTCACTTATATAAATATTGTTAATATTACATTTGGTGAGAATTACGGGGAAAGCAATGAAGGGGCGTAGTGTATAATTATCTCTTAGCATTCGTATTCATTAAAAGCCTTTGTTTCTTTTGATTTGTTAGTTGTGGGAGATTGCTAAAGAGATTCCATTTTCCAAAGGGCAATGATGAAATTGGAATCATGAGGGAACAATGCACATAGTGAGATTGATTTAATTGCTCACATGGTGAAACCTTTAGGCTTTTATAATAGAATTGTACCCAATTGCTTTTGACCTTGTATTGCATCCTACCATATGAAACATTGTAAATGATAAGGATAATGGACCTATCTTCTAGTTTTCAAAAGCTTATATTAGATCCACATGCATGTGTAGTGTAAAATATAAAACAGGTACATGTTTAAGATTCTCCCATCCTGTCAAATTGTTTCTAGCAGCAAATAATTGATGAAGAACTAAACTCAGCTCATGTTCATGTACCCACTGCAATGAAGTCAAACCATACCTTGAGTAAGCCTCACACAAGATTCTTTTTTCAAAATATTTTATTGATTTTATTAAATTTTCGTTGACCCAATATTATCATACTTGTGGACAACTCCTTCTTACAATCCAATAAAATAACTCAGTCAATTGCTTCTACTCATATACATGTAAATTTTCCATTGTGGTTTCGAGAACAAGTATGTATTATCAAGTTCTTCAAATTACTTTATAAATGTCTTATTTAATCATTCCTTCAATAAGTTCAAACACTTTATATTTATAGGTTCATAAAGATCCTTTAAGTGTGAGGAATCAACATCTTGGAGATTCATCACTTGATCCTTTAAGGTGTGTAAAAGAATGGCAGACCTTCTTTGTTAATGGGTACAAATTTCATACTCATGCATGGAGTTAGGGAAAGAGAACGATAAATAGTGGGGTTCATGTAAAAGGGCTTACAAAAAGGGGTGAAGATGATTTCTATGGTGTGCTTCAACACATGTATGAGGTGGAGTACAATTCTTCAACCTTTGAAAAGAAAATTGTATTATCTTATTGTGATAGGTTTGATCTATCAAAAAAAGGTACATGAGTGGATTTGAAATATGGAATTGTGGATATTCAAATGGATAAAACATATGACTTATTTGATCTTTTTATCATTGCACATAATGTACGATAAGTGTATTACGTACCATATCCAGCATCATGCACATACAAACATGGTTGGTGTGTTGCAATAAAGACAAAGCCATAAGTTGTATAGATTCATATGATGTAATAGTTTAAGTGCCATAACAAGTGGAGGAAATATCACATGTTAATGAAGTCATTAAAGTTGAACAAGTTTTCATATTACAAGATTTAAAAATGGATCCTGAAGAAGTGGACCTCATCAATGTAAACTCAATTGAAGATTATATGAATGAAGAAACAAATGAATGAGAGGAAGGCAATAAGGAAGGAGAAAGAGAAAGTGAAGATGACTATAGAGATGAATTTGACATCTCTAGCTCTGAATAGATGTAGGCATGTTAAGTACATGTATGTTAGATTCATTTGTTGTAAAGAACTTGTACCACACAATTAATGTTGAATGTACTTTGATAACATATATTTGTTTGTTTTATTGTTTGTTTGCTCTATCTAAAATATAAATGGTAAAATTTACTTTTTACATGTAGATGTCATCAGGAGGTTTTGACCATCCTCTTCCTTTTCACCATGTGCCAATGAGGGGAAGAGAAATAGGAAACAATAATATCGGTAAAGCTTTTATCTTGTATAAACAACTATCGCAACCGGAATCGCGACAGGAAGGCGAACCGAAAAGGAAAACGGGTTTAAAAAGAGATTTGGAGTCGCCACCATAGTTATTCTGGAAAACTATGGAAAACCATAAAAATAAAACAAGTCTGCGGAAAACCAGATTTTGGATCCAGGAGTCAGTTACGCGTAGGGAAGGTGTTAGCACCCTACCGCGCCCGCCCGAGGGCGGTATCTTTAATTAAAAATGCAAAGTTGATGTGATTTTCAAAATATTAATTTTCCCCAAAAATAACAAGACAAAAATGTTAAAAGAAACAAAAATATTTTTTTTAATTTTTTGGGCCCGACAAGGATTGACCTTGGTCCTACGTATTCTCATTAAAAGATGAGAAATCAGGGTTATGTGGTTCTTTAAAGATATTTGGAAAGCAATTGAGCAAATGATTTAATTTTTTGGAGGTGAACCTGACAAGGACTAACCTTTCTCCTACATATCTCACAATGGAGAATCAAGGATCACGTAGTTCTTAAAAAAGACTTTTTGCTTGAAAATGTTGATATTTTTGTATTTTGAAAATTTTGTATTTTTTTTGTATTTTTGAATTACTTGAAAATATGTGTCACACAATGCGAGCGGTCGGACAGACATTAAAAGGGAAAGAAAATTATTTTTGGTATTTTTCAGAAAATAAGTGTCACACAGTGCGGGCAACCGGACAGACACTAAAAGAGAAAGAAAACTATTTTTGGTTTTTTGAAAATGAGTGTCACACGGTGCGGGCGACCGGACAGGCACAATAAAGCAAAAGAGAATATTTTAATTTTTTAGATTTTTTTCTATAATTTAAAATATTTTTTTTTATTTTTGTCTTTTTTTTTAGAAAATTATAAAAGTAGAATTTAATAAAAAGGATAAAAATGGAAGAAACAAAATGTGAGGATGTCTGAATAATGTGTGAGGTGCATGAAGTAAACACAACAATAGACCCAAAATTAATAAACAAAGATACGGGGGTATAGGACTATCATATATGGGGTAGATGGAGCAAACAGGTGGCGTGAGAAGATTGAAAGTGGGGCTGCGCGGAGCAAAGGTGGGCTGAGCCCAACCCCAAATCAACCCCCACTCTTTTCAGATTAGAAAAAACACCTAGAAGGGGTTACTCCTCCTTCTCTCACGCGTGACCCTCTCCCTCGTCACCATCCACTGGATCGCCGTCGCTTCATCGCACCACCGCATGGCCGGCCAGAACTCGTGTCGACGACGCTGACCACCGCGAGTCGACCACCGAGAAGGAGTTGTCGACGTTCAGACTGCTTTTTCTTCTCCATTCTCCCTCGCGTGCGTGGCAGGGGCCGTTTCTCTCTGAGGACACCGTCGACGCAGCCTCTGTGACCACCACTGTGAACGCCGCAGTTGTCGTGACCAGAGCGTGTTACCGGTGATTCCAAGCTTCCCGAATCGCCTCCCTTTCTTCTTGTTTCTTCTTCCCGTGAGAGAGAAAGGCGTCGTAGCCTCAGCGACTCGTCACCACCGCGCCAGCCAGCGCGATTGGGTCCGCAACCGTCACGCAACCACGCTTCACCGTCGAACCGTTGACTCGCCGGCGGCAATGCTGTCGGCGATTGTTTTTCCTATTCTAATCTCTGTGTTCCGATTTGTGTTGGGTTGTTAAGGTGAATTTGGGGGTTTCGCTACATCAGTGGCTCAAGGGTGATGGATGATGGTGTCGATAGAAGGGTGTTTTGTTTATTGTGTATGCAGATTCAGATGAATTGGAGGCAAGTGTGTGCGCATGAATATGATGGTGATGGAAAAAAATGAGGAAGAAAAGTTTGGTGTTATTATGTGTAGGTTCAAGATGAAGGCGATGATAGGGAAAGGAAATAATGATGGTGATGAACTTTGTCAAAGGCTGGAGGTGAGTAGAGTGGCGAGGGGATGATGTTGATGGTGGTGACAAAGATTGAGGGTGAAAAGCCTCGTTCTGTTTATTTTTGCTTTGTGAAATGGTGTGGAGACATTAGAGGGAGGAAACAAGATGTTTCGTTTTCAAACATCACTCAAGCGCATTTGATCATGAACAATCCAACAGACAACAAAGTTATCCCCACCACATCGTAAGGTTTCCTGTATATATTTTTCAATTTGATTCTCCTTTGTGTGGTTCATCATGAATTTCCCAGGCAGAGGCCAAACAAAATCCAACTTAAAGTCTCTGATGCTTGTATTTCTTGAGCCGTGCGAGAAGTGGAAAGGGTGGTTGCTTCATGCAACTTGGCCATCCTATCTCGTGTCCATCATAGACACTACTTTCCATTGATATCTACAATCTTCTCTCTCTTATTTTTTTTAATCTTTTTTCTTAAATAATAAAAAGTAAAAAAGGAAGAAAATTGTAAATAAAATAAGATTAAAAAAAATAATAATAA
>Ga0099823_1002783_pt1:0-15000 | contig 16099 bp, 6 predicted proteins | sample CowpearedBW_FD_76831 | JGI IMG/M metagenome (GOLD analysis project Ga0099823, IMG submission 76831) | Root nodule microbial communities of legume samples collected from California, USA - Cow pea red BW | ecosystem: Host-associated > Plants > Roots > Nodule | place: USA: California...
AAAAAAAATTGTCATTGTAATCGATTACAATACCTTTGTAATCGATTACATTGCCCTCGAACATACTTCACTAATCATGTAATTGATTACACTTCATTCTTAATCGATTACATTACACCCAGAAAACTGCAACGCATGCTATAATCGATTACAGCATGTGGTAATCGATTACACAATGAAAAACGTATCCCCCTGCACGATTACATCATGCAGTAATCGATTACACCATGCTGTAATCGATTACTGAGCCAAAAACGTGTCCCCCCACACGATTTCGCCTTTTGACCCGCTTGACCATGAAAACGTTTGGGGGTTGTACGATTTTTTCACCCAAAAAACGTGCATCCCCATAACGTTTTGCCCATTTTCGTAATTTTTTAAAAACATGCCTACTTCAGTAATATTGAAGACTGATCTGCCTAGATGGAAAAAAAAACCCTTTCCTTAACACAAAAACAAAAACCTCTTCTGATTTTGTTTTTGAGTTTGAATCTTTGGTTATTCTTGCATGATGTGTTAGTATGTTAGATTGCATGGAAGTGTTCAGCAAAGGGGTGCATCGTGCTATGGTACCGATTGATGGGCAAGAAGAGAACGTGGCAGCATCTGGGGTGGAACTTGCAGAGTCTGCTTCTAGCTACCAAATGGTGACTCAGATGGACATGCTTAGGTTCTTGCATGGTCGTGCTGCTGAACTACACAGCATTTTATCACGTTCTGTGCAGGATTTGGGGGCTGACACAGTGCAGATTTATGCCATCACTGACAGAACAAAACTTGTTCATGCCATAAAGTGCTTGAAGGCAGCTATGTTAAACGCTGTTCCTATTGTTAGAGCTAGTGATGTTGGTGAAGATGATCACAAGCAGCTTATAAATGCAAGTTCTGATTAAACCCTTTTCATATTATTATTGTTGTTGATATTGCTGTCTTAGAAATGAGAAATGAAATTGAAGTTTTGCAGGGAAGATGCAGGAAGCTGATTGGTACATTTTCTGCGACTGATTTGAGGGGATGCCACATAACCTCGCTAAAATCATGGTTGGGAATAAGTGCACTGGCATTCACTGAAGAAGTTGAATCAAGTCCATTGTACAGTAGTGAGTCAGAGATGCAGAATAGAGGGTCCTGCAGAAAGGAGCTTGTGACATGCTATGGTGAATCAGCTTTGTGTGAGGTGATTGAGAAGGCTGTGAGTAATCATGTTCATCGAGTTTGGGTGGTGGATCAAGAGGGTTTGCTTGTGGGGGTTGTGTCTCTTACAGATGTAATTAGAGTTATAAGGCATTCTCTGCTATCAGAGTCAAAGGATGAGTGACTTTGCACAAAAAACTGTGCCAAGTTAAGGAAGTGATCAAGAGAACTGAACAATGTTACTGAGATGAAACAGTATTTCATATTATTACTGAGATGAAACAGTATTCCATATTATTACTGAGATGAAACAGTATTTCATATTGTTACTGAGATGAGAAATTCTGTATAAAATTAGGATACAGAAAGGGAGAATGCTCATTTGGATTTAAATCCTTTTTTGAATAACTAACTCTGATCCTTACCTTGCAAAATGGAACAAGTTTTGATGTAAGAATTTCGTAAAACTGTGGGACAATCCAGTGTTAAAATGGTTCCATCAAAGTAAATATCATAGGGTTCTAAACTAAGTTAGACGAAGTAAGAATATTTGAAGAAATGGATACGCAATTAGATATCAACAACAATATCATGATATTCTGAAGAGGATTTGAGTTAATATTTTTAGTTAGTGCATAGAATTACATTTGTTTTTCCCAAGTAGAATCTGTTATTATATCCCACAAGGAAAATAGTGACGGAAATTTAATTATAAATAAATAAAATTAGTGACTGAAATTTAACAAAAAGAAAAACAAATTCAGGAATTCCATAAAAAACAACCCTTATGAAAATATTAAGTATAACTTAAAAATTTTCCGTTTTGTAAACTAGTATATTTATATATAATTGTCTATAACGTTGTTGCGAATAATTTGAGCAGTAAAAATTGTTCTAAATATCAGAACTTCATTTATTTTAATTTAGAATTAAAAAGTATAGAATTCATGTTCTTCTTAATTTTTTTTTTCATTAATCTCTTTATTTATTTTATTTTTAAATTTGATTGAATTTAATGTTTCGATCAGAAGTAGTCGTTTCTCAAACTCTTTGTATTTCAAAATTTATTTTTTATAAATTTTGAATAGTTGATCTTAATATACAAAAAATTCTTATGTTATACAGTATGATTATAATTTGACTAATACATATTCATTCATTTAAATCGAAAATTTTAAGATTATACTATCGTAATAAAAAGAAAACTCATAAAACACCTTAAAAACGTAACTAACCCGTGTGAGATCATATGTGGTATTTAATTCTGACAATCTTTTCGCAATCTTAAGCAAACAAAGTTCAATATATAATGTATGGTTAACTTTTGAATTTTAGCAGAGATAAAATCATAAAAAGCTTGAGATCTATTGAGACATAAACATCATAGAATTAAGGAAACATTACGATGAAGCAGATGAATGAACACGCGCAAGAGGGTCTAAATTAGCCACAGAATATTCTTGGAAGAACCAAACGGAAAGTGAAAGAAAGGAAAAGGTAAACAAAAGAACAGCATGAAGTTAAAAACTTTGAAGACAACAACAACCACCTCGAGCTTTGAAACCACCTTTTGAAGAGAGTGAAAAAATGCAGTATTTTTTAACTCCAGCTCCTAGAGAACAAGAACTCGTTTAGCATTTCGAAACCAAAAAGGAAATGAAACAAAAATCATACGAAGAAAGGCAAAAGACACATATTGGTTGTTGCAATAATGGTCACTGTAAATAAGCACGGGAGAGCAAAAAGTTAACACGATTATGAAGTCTATGAACTAAGGTTAACCATTGTTTATCATTTTAATATCACACTGCAGCACACCTCAAAAGTAGTACTTCCTCTGAACAGTTTTTAATATTTTTTTTTTCCATTATGTATATCAGTCTGCTTACGTCAAAACAAAGCATGCTTCTGATTATATATTTAGAGATCAATATATTTTTGTTTTGTTATATCTAATAATTTTACATTTTAGTTAAAGTTGAAGTTAGAGATAATTTAAATTTTGTTTATCTTTCTTTAACAACAAAGATGTATTGAGGGGTTCAACTTTCAGACCGACAATATATCGGATGTGATAATTGATTATAATGATACGATGTCATCAACATATACTATCAAGTAAATACATTGAGATTAATTGTCATTTCATTTGGAAAAAGATCATGTCTGGAGACATCAAGACTGAGTTTGTTAACTCAAGTGATCAGTTAGCAGATATTTTTACTAAGTCTTTACGGGATATAAAATTGATTATATTTGTAAGAAGTTTGACACATACGATTTGTATGCTCCAACTTGAGGGGAAGTGTTAGATATTGTTTGATATTATTAAGATATTGTTAATTACAATATCAAACAATATCTTCTATTTACTCTATTTATTTTCAGTTACTCTTTTTAATTGTACCTCTCTCTATTATAAATCTCGATACCAGATCCAAACATTGATGTTGTCCGGAAGAGACTAAATATATGTTTGGTTTTCAGTTTGATAGTTTAAATACAAGTTTATTTTGTATTGAAAGTCACACATGATATTTTACATATTTTTGTTTTGTTTCATTGACCTCAAACGTGAATTATTTTCAAAACAAAATTACATTTTTTTCGTAGAATAAGATTTTTATTTTTATTCGACCAAACATAATTTTTCTAACTATAATCCAAACACATCGTAAAATCTTATTTAATTAATACTCAATAGTTTTACGTCGCTCAATTGTGGAGATGAATCAAAACCATGCCTTAACTGGCTTGTTTGAAAATAATAATCAATAAATAAATCTTTGAAGGTGTATACAAAATCAAATAATATAGAACTCAGATATTTTTGGAATATACTCAAATCAACAACGAAGTATATCATAGCCATGTGCCCTATATAATTAACCAGTCTTCTAATTATGACGAGTTAATAGAAGTTAGTAGAATCGATTAAAAAGGTTACTGTTTTCACCATGGTTTTCTTGACCATATAATTATGAAAGTAAAGATAGTTTGTTTCGATGGGAAAAGAAATTATGAGAAACGATGTATGAGCTTAATAATTGGAAAAAGAGTTCTGAAAACCAACATTAATTATTGGATGCATGTTAATCCACTGCAAACAACATCAGATAACGACTTTATTGGGGAATTAAGTAGAGTTTGCTTACGTCAGTTGATTATGAACAAAGTATGCCTTTCAAGCAAGGATTTCGAGGAATGTATAAATAATTGAAATGAAGATGCATGATTCTCAGTAATAGCACTATTAAACAAGGTTAAAGTAGGTGTTAACCCATGCCGAAGATTGGTAGTAGTAATTTGCATTCATATACTGTACGGTTATTAAAGTGCATATTTAACACTTCCATGAAAGTGTACATGAAAAGTATGCAACACTTCACTCGTGTTTACAAAAACTGCAAATTCTCTCATTAATGCATTAATATATTGTGGAAGCTACTGTTTTACAATGCAACGAATTTAGTGTATTTGTAATAATTGTAAGTAAAAATAATTATTGAATGCAGAATGAAGAGCTAATAATAAGTGTGGTCCTAATAGTGATTGGATGATAAAATAATAATAAGAGCAGAAAGAAGGTATAATTTTGTGCTTGATTCCCCGGCGTGTGAAGTGGGTGTCAGAAGATGGAGTGTAGTTTGGTGTTTAGGCCATCATCACAACAAAAGTCTATCCATTCATTCATGCTGTGTCTGCTATTCACTGCATTTTAAACCAGTTTCAGTTTCCCTCCACTTCATATATACTATACTTATAAGTTCCATAAAATGACAAAATTCCCATTCTCTCTTATTCAACCGCGTGCTTACTTACCAAACTTTTCACCACACCACTACAGATCGGGTCTTTCGAGTATTTATACGTGTTAGGTTTAGGATTTTCTTAACAGGACAATCTTATCCGAAATACTTGTCACAAAAACTTTCGATACAAAGATCATATTGTACTCGTCTGAGTCGGTTTTGCTTACCTGGAATACTTGTCAAGAACTATATTGTACTCGTTTGAACGTGTGAGTCGATTTTAACCAATGAGATCTGAGCCCAATCACATAAGGCATTGACATCACTTTCAACCCAAAACCTTAAGGCAATGGATTTATGGGTCTTTATCCTTATATAATGTTCGACTTTTTCATTTCTAGTCGATGTGAGATTTAGAATCACACTTGAATTTCTAACAATACGTGACACTATTCTTAATCCAAAATCTTAAGAGAATAAGTTTATGAATATTCATTCTTATATAATTACTCGATGTAAAACTTACACTCATGATTGAATTTTTACGGGAACTTAGGGTGTAACTTTAGTTTTTGAAATAATTTGTTTAAGAAATTCAAATTAAAAATGGTATGAACACATTTTTACAGTGAGAGAAATAAGAATGAAGTTATAGGAGGTGGAGGTGCAGGCAGGTGTCAGGTGAATGGAGCATTTTGGTGGGAAGATGTGAAGTGAGGTGGGAAGGGAACAGAAGAAGAAGAATTGCACTTTGAAACACTGCCAACAACACCACCGTGCCTGGGGCAATGGCCTTTAATTGGTAGGGTAGATACCCCACATTCACCTCGATTACCCCAACTCAACTCCATGCCTTCCTTCCTTTCTATATTTTAATTAACACCCACTCCCCAAAACTCACTCTCACTCTCACTCACCTTAACTAATCAATGCCATCATTACCACTTTCATAGGAGTTATCAAATAACAACCCTAACTCTTCTAAACCCCCTTCAAATAATTCAAATGGTTAACGATATTATTTAAGGAATTACAACTCAACCAATATTCTAATCATAATATACTAATGAGAAACAACTATATTTTCCTTATTTTAATGATTCAGAAGTAAGAGTTACAAATTTTTTGTGGTGGAAAAACAACGTTGTGTTGTGTTGTGCCCTCGTGGAATGCTTTAAATAGGAATATTGGCATTCCCGTGACAGCAATAGTAGCTGGAGTGTGTGTGTGAGTATTTGTGTCGCTTGTTCCCTCTCCTTCTTGGTCTCGGTGTCAATAAGTTACTGTTACAGTGGTGGCTGCCGCTTAATCCTTCACCGCACACGGTGGTTTAATCAAATCGCCAAAACGGGTCTCCCTCTGTGGATGCTTGGTTTCGGTGCGGACCTCTTGTGGGCCGACATGAACCGTCTTCTTGCTTTTCTTTTCCACCAGGTATATGTTTCAAACACACACAAAAACAACATTAACAACAACATTAATTCTGCTACATATGTTTGGTCTGATTCCATTCCATGCAGGGAGTGTTGGATGAACAATTTTTGCAGCTTCAACAGCTGCAAGATGAGGCTTCTCCAAACTTCGTCTCTGAGGTGGTCAACATTTATTTTCACGAGTCCGAGAAACTACTCAACAATCTCAGAGGATTGCTGTATGTTATCAATCTTCTTCTTCTTCTTCTTAGTTATGATTATGAATTCTCGTTGCTAAATTGATTTCTGCATGATGCAGAATGGAGAAGGAGTTATCAGACTACAAGAAAATTGGAATCCATTTGAATCAGTTCATGGGTAGCAGCTCAAGCATTGGTGCGAAGAGAGTCACAAACATTTGCGTTGCATTTCGTGCTGCTACAGACCAGAGCAACCGTGCAGGGTACATTATACACACCTCTCAAAATTCTTTTTCTCTACCCGATAAATATATAATCAAGTATTCAACATTGATGATTTATGCATAGTTTATTGCAACCTAACCTAACTGAATCTCTCCACGTGCTATATTGCAGATGCTTGCGAGCGTTGGAGATGCTGGAGCATGAATATTGTTATCTCAAGAACAAGTTGCATGAATTGTTCCAAGTAAGTTATTCGAAGGTTTTAATGCTACATAGTCATTTTACGATGATTAAGATTTGTATGGTTTCATGCAGATAGAGCAGCAACGTGCTTTGGTCGCTGGAGTGAGATACCCAGTGCAGAACCAATAATGCAACTGAATTGGTGGAACATATCTGAATCATTTTGCTTTGCTTTGCAAGGTTAAAGGCACGCATTTCTATATATATAAATATATAAATATATACACCTAGGTTATGTGGGGAATAGGAACATGCTATATAGGGTTCATCATGACCTTGGGTATTTGAATTCTCTTGTACGTAAATGGTGGTATCATGCAAGCTCTTGCACCATGCTTTGCTTTACGTCCTTTAACTTTTCAATGAAAATTCATTAGTCAAATTCGATTCCTACTTACTTTTATGTTAACTTTTTATACATGAATTTGCCGATTGTTAATTACGTTGTGGCGTATGAACACTAGGATCCTACGTAACGTATCAACGATATCACTCTTGAATTTTGTTAATTAACAAATTTCTTTCATTAAATTAATATATAATCGATCCAATTGCGTAAAAAGTAACATTTATTTCGTAAAAGTCTTCCACAGAGCTTCTTCTCCCTTGCAAACCCTTCAATTATTTTCTTTTAGTAAGGAATTTTGTGATGTGAGAGAAGAAAAATAGCTTAGGGAATGTACATTAATTCTCTTAGCTTGGTGAGCGTTCTTGAGAAGAAAATGAACATAATACGTTTTAAAAACTCTTAAATTTAAAGGAAAAAACATTATCATATTGTAAGTAGTGTTTGATTTACAAAAAATAATTTTATTTTTTTATCTTTTGAAAAAGGTTCTATTTGGTTCCATCTATAATTTTTGTTTGAATTACTAGTCTTTCTTTTCACATTGTCCTAAGTTTAGTGTGATTTTCAACCGGAAGACCAAAATCATCGTCATGTATTTTGTCGACGTAGAAAAATAACGTGAAATGACATTAACAAGTTTTAAGATTGTGTGTGGTGTTGAATATTGTGGTCGATACTTCTATTCTTGCTTAGAAAATCCATTGATGAATCTGGAAAAAAGTGATAGTTTGGTGGGATCAAACAACAAAAATAAAACTGAGTAATTTTGTTTCCAAAATTTGACTTATTTTAAAATTATCTACATATAAAGTTTTTTTTTTAATTTTCAACCGAACCTTAAAATTAAAATTGAAATCAGATTTCATTCATACCATTATTCAATTTTTCTTTTTTATTTTCTCAATTCATGTTTATCTGTATTGTCTATATCTTTTTTGTCTTTTCTTATTTACACTAATAAAATTTAAACGCTAAAAAATAATTAACAAAAATTCTTTATATTTTTTAGCTTGCCATCAAACACAAAAGTTCATGTCTCATGGAGCCCAGCAAGTAGGCCCATCACCAACAACTCTTTGTTTGGATTACACGACACACCACCTTTTTTTGTCCACACCACACTTTCCGTAACCGACCCAATACCAAAGAAAAATCAACTTTTTGACTTAAAGATACCTCAAATAAACAAATATTAATACCTTTTAATGTGGCAAATCTATGTTCACTTATCTCAATATAGTTTCACAAAGCAAAAATAGTTATTAAACATTTTAAATTAAATAATTTGCGTGTTTTACTAAAAATAAACTTACTTTTGGAAAGCTTTACTAGTTTACCAGTGCTTTTGTTCAGATGCAATTTTGCTTGACTTGAAGAGTATAAATCGAATGAAAATAGTTATATTCGTTTATCGTGCCAAATAAATTCGTGAGAATGGTATCCAAGAATCAATCCTAGAAGAAAAAAAAATGATATACTTTTTTTTAATTTATTTTACATATTTTAAGTAAGTTTAAGAGTAATAAAAATATACGTAAAAGACATTTTTATCTTCTGTTTATAAAGATAGGATGAAACTTGGTTAGGCAATTGAAATCGGCCACGTAAAGATAGGGTTAAGTTATGACACAAAAAGTATATTAAAATTAATTAACCAATTAAAAGCCATCACGTCAAATGAAGTTAGTAAAAGTACAGGTTACTAACTTCTGAAACAGATATTTTAAAAAAAAAATAGAATTTGGATCAGTGATAGATATACAGATTCAATTTTTTTTCACATATTTTTGGTAATTTATGTTCAGGATATTGCGGCTTTTTTGTAATAATAGATTAATTTTTAATTTGTTACATTAAAGGGATTACTGAATCCTCGTTCATCATTCAAATCTGAAAGTGTTATTTTTATTACATCAGTAACAGTTAAATAATTTAATTCTTTCAGCGTTTTTTTTCTCCTCCTTTGAGTCAAATTACGTGTAGTGGGAGCGTGAGTGGATAATGTAAGGCTCAAATTCCACTTTCAAGTTTCAACACCAACTTAATTGAGTGTAGGTAAAGTAAAACCATGCATCTGAAACAAGAATTAAATAAAATTATTATGTAAAATCGTAGAGTAGCATACGTAGAGATGGAAACAGGTATGACCGGACACAAATACTTTTTACCTATAATTTGATTAAAACTGGTTCAGGCGAGTGTAATATGGTTTTTATACCGAAAGTTTTTCTGACAAGAGTTTTAAGTAAGCGTGTTTTATTAAGAAGAACGGCGGTACAGAAAAGACAGAAAAGAAGTACTTGTGGTTGGAAATGCTTCCGCTGGGGAGTGTACTAATATGGTTGAAGTGGACTCACTCTTGAGAGGGAGATTGTTAGGAATCTAAGTGTTAATTTAAGTCTCATATTGACTTAAAATGAGAAACTAGAACACTATGTAAGAATAAAGACTCATAAACTCATTGTTTTAAGATTTTGGATTAAGAGTGGTGTCAATACCTTATGTGGTTAGGCTTAGATCTCATTAATATTTATTTTCCTAAAATATTCGTTTCCCGTAAATAATAAATATTCGCGAATATTAATCATGTAAATTTTATTAACAAATATATATGGAGATGAATATTTTTGTCATGTGTAAGCACAGTATGGATCCATTGAGGTTGTTATTGTGGTTGAACAGATCTTGGTTAGACGGGTGAATGAAATGTTTGGGTGAGGGTGACTTTTAGCAAATTGTGAGGGTGAAAACAGCAGAGATTCACAGCACCTCCTTCAAAAGGGTGGCTTTTGACTTTGGGAAAAGATAATGATGGGCGTGGCCTGTGTACACATTGTGTGTGATTCCATGATACACTACTTTCAACGCCTTACATTTCAATTTTTGCTTTGCATTAATGCTACTTTAAACCATTTTAAATAATAATATTATTCCGCCCCGTTGAATAATTTCATAACAATTTAAATATATTTTTATTTTATTTTTTATATATTTTAAAAAAATAAAATTATGATATGGATAGCAATTAAGAAGCTCAATTCCCTCAACATCGGCTTTTTTGGCAGTATACATCATAGGATGGACTCTAGCTTAGACCCTCTACACCAAAGAAATGGGGGTTAAGTGGTCCCATAAAATTAGTTAATTATTTCATTTTATTTTTCTTAAAGTGGATAAAAAATCTTTTTTTTTTGGTATTTTCGTTTTAGTCTTTTTGTTGGTATAGTTTTACGTTACAATGGTAATAGTTAGAACTTTTTTAAATTTTCATATGGGTTATTTTTCCTCTCCGTACAAGAGATAATGTTAATGATGGGACTAGAAAGAACAATAACGATAAGGATTTTGATTTTGATGATGCTATTAAAATAGTTGGATATTATTTTAATTTTCTAAAGTAGTCTATATATACAAGGTGATTATTGATTGATGACATTAATTATATATATAAAAAAAATTATCCTGTAATACAAGCAAAAGAAAATATAGTTAGTCTCTTTATAACTTCAACAAGGATTTAGACTACGATTTTTGTTCTAACAAATAACCCTATATCAAATGAAACATCTCTGGTTAATATTTTTAAATGATTATATAATTAAATTTTATTTGAAAATTAACCGATGAGCGAAAATAAAACTCAAGAATACGTCGCCACACATAAATTTTGTCTTTTTTGTGGAGAGAAAGAAATTTGCAGTTGACAAAATTTTTGTTGGGATTGGGATATATTTGAAATTTCCCAATTTATTTTTTCTTCAAATGTAACATTACAACCGCCAACAACTGGCACCGGGTTAGCCCAAACTCAGAGTCAATTAACGCTTACAATGTCCACACTACCAAACCCAATAAAATATTTTCCAAACCCTAATTTTTTTTAAGAATATTAATAAATACGCCATTTTAAAATCATATATTATGAAAAATACGTATAAATAAAAAATAAAATTGGCGTGCCCTAAAATTAAAAGTCCTGTCGCATCATGTTCGTAGATATTTTTTTATCTTTGATCCCCACGTTTGGGGTAACGATAACCCACCCATGCATGCTTCCATTTCTATGCCCCACACTCTGTGAATTAATAATTGATGGGTGGCATAAATTGATTTGGTTATGGTGGAGGATTATTCAATTGCGGGAATATGAATAGTGCTTTTCCTTTGCCCCATTAAAAACAACGTAATTTCTAATACAAATACCGAAGAAACAATCGCACATCACATTCCACACACACTACTACCCTCTGTGTATGGCTTCTGACGCTGCTGCGGAAAACATGAACGAGGTGGGACCTGGATACGTCTTCAAAGAAGAGATCCATCTCACCGTCCTCAAAACCTCTCTCTTCTTCGCCGGCGACGGCTTCACCGTCTACGACTGCAAGGGTCAACTCGTCTTCCGAGTTGACTCTTACGGACCCGACACTCGCGACAGAGACGAACTCGTTCTCATGGATCCTAACGGACGCTGCCTCCTCACTGTTCGTCGGAAGGTACAAATCTATACTCTCTCTTCTTCTTCTTCTTTCTGCTTAAAACTTAAAACTAAACTAATTTTCTCGATTAAGGATTAATAGTTTATCTTAAATTTTGACTTTAGGTGATTCAGAATTTGATATGCGCATTACGTTGATTTATTCGTGTTTAGAATTATCATGGTTAGGTGTGTTTTTCATTGATTTGAGTGGACTCAGTGAGTTGAGTTGTGTGTAATGTTTTGGCGTAGCAGAGACCGAGTTTGCATCAACGGTGGGAGGGCTTCAAAGGGGAGAGGATGGACGGTGATAAACCTATCTTCAGCGTGAAGAGAGCGTCGATCATCGGAAGGTCGCGCGCGAGTTTGACGGTGGAGATGTACGATAACCCGGGTGAGGAGTACCAGATCGAAGGGTGTTTCTCTCAGCGATGCTGCACGGTGTTCAATGTGACCAAGGAATCTGTGGCTGAGATTCGACGTAAGGTGGACCCCACCACCAGTGTTGTGCTTGGGAAGGAAGTGTTCTCTCTGTGTGTTAAGGCTGGGTTTGACGCGGCTTTTGCCATGGGTTTTGTGCTGGTCCTGGATCAGATCAACGGTGAGGATTACGCTGATAGTGGTGCGACCGCGGAGCCTGCGGTGCACCCAACCACAGATGATTGAAAGGGAATTGTAGAGTGCAGTTCCAGATTTGATCACACTGGCATTGCGGAAATCTGGTGCTTTGTTTAATTCAACTCACTAATCTTTGGGGTTTGGAATGTCCCTCAAGAAGGGAACCTCTGCCCCTTCTTTTGTGGGTCATGCCCTTGAAAGAATAAAGTTTACAATTCACAACGCGATTATGTAAATTTTATATTGTATTATGCATAAAACTATAACTTCAGCTTTCCTATTTGCAACCCATTATTCTTCTTACGTAGCTTCAAATAGATAGTTCATTATATATATACAAAGTTTGCACTTTATATTTTAAATTGCTCAGAACTTTTTCTTACATTTGAATTCTTTTTTTTTTCCTTATATTAAAGATTAGAAAGGGTACTTTACTTTTAATTTTGTTAATGTTTACTTTATTGGAGAGTTAATTTTCTGCTATTTTTTGTGTGCTATTTTTTTTATTATTTTCTCATAATACATTTATTATCACTAATTTTAATATTTTAAAATATATTGAAAAAATATTTAAAATATCAGTATAATTTATTTTTAATACTTATGAAAAGATAGTAAAAAATAATAATAAAAAATCTGAACTCATTAATATCGCACAAAAATAAAAATCTAAAACTTCAACTTACTTTGGAACTATATATCAGTCAAAGTTATGTTCAGTCAACTATATCCTCACCGGACTCCTCCTCTCCACCTAAAATTTATCGACAATTAATGCTATTTTGAATCTTTGAATTATAAGAAAAATGAAAGTTTTATCTTTGAACACAACAAAAAAATAAAAATGAAAGGAAATAAATAGATTATAGTTTTAGATATTGGCCTATACGTTAAGGAGTTTGAATTTTTCAACTAGAAAATTATTTCCTCTACGGTGAGAATGATTTATTCTTTTGGAACACTTGGATAAACAAAATATAATAGTTTGTATCCTGTTAAAATAAAATCATTATCTGATGATATGAAAATTTAATATTCATATTTTTTTTCCAGAATTATTACAAAATTTGGTAAACTTAAGGATTTAAACCTTTATAAACAAAAACTATATAATTGAAAATAAAAGACCGTTGCTAATATCTTTTTCACAGTTAAAAAACGAGGATGTTGCTGCCACTATCATTAATGGACGGAATATAATAAATAAACAAGTAAGCAGATGCTTATTTATTTGAAAAAAAAATGTTAATAATTAATATTTTGATTATTTAAAACAACTAATTAATGTTATTGAAAAATCGATTTTTTTATGCCTTATTCTGGCATGTGTTTACTCAGATTCCATGAAAAACATTACTAAATATCATTGGTTGTTGAAGAAAGAAAAAAATAAACGGGGCAAAGATTTTGGCCAGGTATTAACAATTATAGGTAGATGAACCAAATATACAAAAATATTATTCCACCAATAATAGAAAAAGTTTTGAAATGGAAGAATATCTTTTGACTGTATAAGCTGAACTACGAAGGAATCAAATTCCTATTTGCAAATCTTCATATATATAATTAACAATTATAAACGTGGAATCCATCTAGAATTATATATGCTTTATGTTCATATTTTAATTATCACAAGCATATGTATAATATTCATTTTTTTTACTCTCATTTTTTACTTCCTGACATGATTTAATGTGAATCATTAACTCATTCAAAAAAAAAATAATAATATATTAATCAATGATCCACATTAAATCACGTTAAAAATATAAAATATGAAAGTAAAAAATTAGAAGTCATAGCATCATTTCCTTATGTAGATTCCTTATCTTAATTAATTCATATTCCAACTTTCATATTAAATTCTCTCTTTTCTTATACCAGGAATTTAAGATTTTAAAACCGTATACGCACGAGGGTCAAATCGTATAAATATACACCAAAAGTACTTTTTAATTGTAAAACAAAAGACTGGTGTACTTCACAATATATATTAAAATGCTGTCTATTATCCGTCACGTTTTTCCCTGATTAATCTAAATATAATAAATTAACTTAAACTAAACACGAGTTTGTTCACTAAATAATAAATAAAAAAAACGATTGTTACATATATTTGGCATGTTTTTTTTTTTATCAATCACAAATAAAAATAGTAGCAAATCCAATCCATGGCATTTATCAAATTCAGGCTAAGTATCAAGCATTAAGAACAATAATGATTATAGCTATGAAAAAATATTTGCCTTTTCTGAATGTTTTCAGTGACATCTATGTATGAAAGAGATTAAAGACAAGGAAAAGGTGAAAAACGTGAATAAAAGCAAAAAGAAAAAGGAAGAAAATTGATGATGTTAGTATCATTGTGATAAAGATGTTATAGTAAGAACATTATATATAGGAGTTTATAAATTATTTTATTTAAGTGTTATTTTAAATAATTTTATTTAAATTATAAAAATATTATCAAAAGATTATCTGCTTAAATGGGTGGATGGAAGTGAGACAAAAATAAGGAAAGAAAAAAAAATCACGATTGCTTAAATTTAAAGAAAAAGAGTAAAAAGAAAAGAGAAATTAATGGCAGGTT
>Ga0099823_1002784_pt1 | contig 16098 bp, 7 predicted proteins | sample CowpearedBW_FD_76831 | JGI IMG/M metagenome (GOLD analysis project Ga0099823, IMG submission 76831) | Root nodule microbial communities of legume samples collected from California, USA - Cow pea red BW | ecosystem: Host-associated > Plants > Roots > Nodule | place: USA: California | collected...
GTCTTCTTGGGCTGTTGTCTTGGATCTGTGAAGTACTCTCCGGCCCCACGGTGGGCGCCAAATGTTCTTACGGGACCAAAGGTTGTAATTCACAAATCACTTGAGGGCTTCGGATGGCTAATCTCGGTCGTTCTTCTGTTGCTTCAGGGGAATTCCGGGGGCGGAGCAGGGGACCTGCAAAAGACACTCCGATGCCTAAGTCAGCACTGGTGATGTCAGAGTATTTGAATAATTTAATGCGTAATCAATGCATGGAACAGTGTGCTATTTATACTATTTTACCTGTGGGTCCTACCTGGGATGGCTTTCTGGCCCAATCATCCCCTTTTGGCTATTCTTGGATCCAGTGCTTTTTAGGGAGGAAATTACTAGAGGGTCCTTCAGGGGTTTGCGGTATTCGATACTCAGTTATGAGGATCTTTGGGGTTGACTGGTTGTGTCGTGGATCTGAGCTACCTTGGTGGAGAGACATCTGCAACGTGGGGTATGGTGGTCGCTGAGGGCCGTGCTCTAGGGAGGGTGTTTGGGTAATGTATGTAGACTGGCGCGTCTTTTGTTAAGTAAACGGGCACAAGACTTGGAGTAAGCGGCCACAAGGCTTTGCTGGGGGCCGTATACTAGGGAGGGTGTCTGGCGTAGTGCGTGCGGCAGGCATGACTTTGGTTGAGTACACGGCCGCAGGGCCTAGAGTAAGCGGCCACAAGGCTTGGAGTAAGCGGCCACAAGGCTTTGCTGGGGGCCGTATACTAGGGAGGGTGTCTAGCGTAGTGCATGCGGCAGGCATGACTTTGGTTGAGTACACGGCCGCAGGACTTGGAGGAGGCGGCCACCAGGTTTGCTGGGGGCCGTATACTAGGGGTTGGGACCTTCCATGGCGTAATGCGATGTGGGCAGTCATCAGCCTGTTGGGTGTTTCATGAGCAGGAAGGGGGCTTTGGCATGCAGTTGGTGTGTCTGTTTGGTGCCGTGTACCTAGGCTGGGACATCAGCCTCCCAGTCTTTAGGAGATATTGACGAAAAGACTTACCGGTGTGATGTCATTTTGCAATTTTCATTTACAGGTTAAGGTCGCGTGCCCTATGGTTATATATATATACATATATATATATAGCATATTCTCACACAAGTATATAAAGATACAAAATGGTCACTTGACAATATCAATGAAAATTGTTTGGAATTTTATAAATAAAATTGCAAATTGTACAAAACTCCAAAAATTATGTTATTATATTCAATTTATAAGTAATTGACTCAAGAATGCGTTGCAAAAAGAATCAACTCAATTAGGTAATTATGGGAAAAGTTATGCATCAAACAAGCAACGACGGTTAAAGTTGTCAACCACCTAAACTACATGAACCTTACACGAAAAATTGTTCTAACTACAAACATTCAATCAAAGATCACAATGGTAAAAACAAATAATCATATGTCTAGGACCTCTTGTCAAACTTTCAGCTCAATTGGGCAATGAAGCGGGAATCACAATTTTCCCGAAATGACCTATAGAGTTGGAAAACCCAACTCGCCTAGCGAGAGAACTACTTGTCCAACGAGAATTGCCACTGAGCAAGGAAAGCTTTATGCCAAAATAAATTTTGGCACTCACTCAACAAGCGATGGACTGGCTCAGCGAGTTTGCATAGCGCAGAAATGCAAATTCTACAATTTGACAGCACCAAAAGACCAAAAACCCAATTTCGAGCAACAATCAAGTTCCAAACACATCAAATTCATGATAAATAAATAAATCCAACCAAAATCATCACATTCAACACACATACTATAGAAAACCCCAAATTTTATAACACCAAAACCCTAAAGCATATTAATTTAATAAAATTGAAGATCATATACCCCAACTTCAACAATTCATAACAATCAAACATGTAAGAGCAAGGAATTAGCTCACAAAAATTGACGTTCTCAAGCTCCCAAACATTGTTTTGTAGCCCCTTCCCACATAAGAACTCTAAGTGCTAAACTTCAAGGAGCTCTAAAACACAAGATAGAGATTAAATGCAGAATTTAGGCATGCCATTGAACTCATTGCAAACAAATAATCCTAAAAGATGTCCTAAGAACACATGCAGAGCCAAGAATTGTGAAAGCATGAGGATTAACTCTTGATTCAAGAAAAAAGGTAGACAAGGAACTTACCTTATTGAAGATAACTTGTTCAATAGGAATTCTCTTCCTCTAGCGTAAGATTATGAGAAGATGGGTGGAAGGAGTTTGCAAGAGGAGAAGCTCTTCTCCCCGAGCATGCTACTGCTTGAAGATGATGACAAGGAAAAGAAAAGAGAGACTGAGGAGAAAGGGGGTTACAAGTTTTACACTCCCCGTCTCCTATTCAATTATTTACTTGTTGTGGGACTAATTCTCGTGTTATGCAAAATAATAAAAGGAAAGAAATAGAAATGGCATTTTGTAAATTAGTTTGTTATTAAGTGTCTTTCCCATTAATATTCTCACTTCAACAAGGAGGATCTCGGGCTATCCTCCCTTAAATCAATGTATGCACTCTCCCTAAAATTGATGCTTGCACTCTCCCTCAAATCTTCTTAAACAAACGCGAGACACACTTCATCTTTCAAGCTTGCAAATTGTATTTCAGCATAATCAAGAAAAAGTTTGCTCTTCTAAGTAATAATAAGTTTGTTTTTAACCTTTAAATATAGTTCTTTTATAATTTAGTCCTAGGAAGTTTATAATTATTCACATTTTGATATGGTTATCATTTTTATAAAAAAAAAACTTGAATTGGCACATCAATTAACATAGGGATAAACAGTATTCTAATACAAAGAACCAAATTAACAAAATACCAAATTGTAACACATTTTAACTATCACCCCACCCACGCATAGCACTCTCGATCCCCTTCCATCCTTCATTATGCACCATCTTCATTCACATTCACTGCCACTCTTATAAAAAAAAAATGAGAAACACACAACTTCTTCGTACAAGTTCTCAACACTTTGGATAGATACAAAATTGGAGATCGCCAAATATACATCAAGGAGAGATACAAGAGAAGGAAAATCAAAGAAAAAAAGAAGTGTATGAGCAGCAACACAAGGGAACTCCAAGAGGTAAGTGTCGTGAGCCTTAAGTACTTGCATGAGCATGATCTTGATCATATGTGTGTGGAGCTTGTTGAGTGTTGTTGAATGCTTGAATGAACATGACGTAATTATATGTGAGTTTGCTGCATTTTATCTGCTTTTGTTGTAAAACATGTTGTTCCAATGTTTGATATTGCTTGAGTGAGTGCTGGGAAACAACTTAAACATCAGCTTCATCTTCAACCATTAATCTACGTTCTTCCTCTCAAACATCCTCCACGCCATTCTCCTCTCCATAGATCTTCCTCCCCTGCATCCCCACTCGCCAGACTCTCATGTTTTCTTCCAACATCAATTAACCTTTTTCATCTGCATTTTTTTACCCACATTTTCATTGTTCACCTGCGTAAAAGCCAAAGAAAAATGGAAACCCAAAATCAGCACCCACACACGAACATAAAAACCATAACCATCCCCTTCGGCTCTCACATGAGCAAATTCAACCCCTTTCATCACCACCAATTCCAACCAACATAATCATTCATCCCCACTCATTCAAACACAAAATTAGAATAGAAAGGGATTCTAGGAGAGGCAATAAGGCTTTCAGCGAAGGCGAACATCGTCGCCAATGGTGCTTATCGGAGGAGGCTTGCGGTAGGGGCACATGTATGCTTCTGAGTCCTTACGCGAGAGAGGAAAAGAAGGGTAAAGGTTGTGATTGACGCTGGTAACAACTCCGGTGAATACTGGCATTGTTGGCGACGTCGTTGGCGTTGTAGTGAGGTGGAAGCTCGACGAGGGCTGCAACTCGCGTGGATGATGGAAGAAGAAGATGTCATGTGGATGACGAAGGAGAAATGTTGTCGTTGTGCCTCTCACAATTGAAAATGAGAATGAAAACCCTTATAGGGTTTGTGTTTGAGGATTTTGAAAGTTGGGTTGACCCAAGTTTTTTTTCTCTCCTCAATGCACCCTTGTTTTAGTGTTTGTACCCCTATGTTACTACTTCTGATTGGGCATGTTTCTGGATTACTAGCTACCTCTACATTTACTACACACACTTTCAATGACTACCTCAGGTACCTCACACATTACTCATGCACCCCCATATTTTCATTTTCTACTTTTATCCTTTTTAATTAAATTCCACAATTTTCAATTTTTTCTAAAAAATAAAAATATTTGAAAATTATAAAATTTACAAAAATAGAAAAATAAAAAAAAAGTGAGAAATATTTTTTTTTTCTTTTGTGTTTGTCCGACCACTTGCATCGTATGACACTAATTTTCAAATAATTCAAAAACACCAAAAAAATATAAAATTTCAAAAATATAAAAATATCAACATTTCCAAATAGTCTTTTCTAAGAACTACGTGATCCTTGATTTCCCGTTGCGAGATACGTGGAGCAAGGTCAACCCTTGTCAGGTTCACTTAAAAAAAATCAAATCATTTTTCAAATAGTTTTCCAAATATCTTTTGAGAAACTACGTAACCTGATTTCTAACTTTAAATGAGAATACGTAGAACCAAGGTCAATCCTTGTCGGGCCCAAAAACCAAATATAGTTTTGTTTCTTTTTAGTATTATTTGTCTCATTATTTTTGGGGAAAAATAACATTTTGAAAACCACATCAACTTTACATGTTTAATTAAAGGTAACCGCCCTTAGACGGGTGTTATAGGGTGCTAACACCTTTTCTACACGTAACTGACTTCTGAACCTAAAAATATGATTTTTTGCAGACTTGCTTTAGATTTATGGTTGTCCATAGTTTTTCAGAAATAAATATGGTGAAGACTCCAAAATCTCTTTTTAAGCTCATTTCTTTTTTGGTTTGTCATCCCGTTGCTATTCCAGTTGCGACATTGGCCTTAGGTCGTTGGGCCTGCCTGACACGTCTAGGTCGTCGGGTCCGTTTACACCTCTAGGTCGTTTGACCCTCTTGGCCCGTGTGGGTCGCCAAGCCTGCTTGGTCGATTTGGGTCATCAGGACTGCCCGATCCGTCTTGGTTGTCTGGCCGGTCTAGGTCGTTGAGACAGCCTGACTCGTTTGAGTCATTTTGAGGGCAAGGTTGAATGAGAAGAATTTCAGATTCTACCTATTTTGAGGGTATTTGAATTTTTACTAATTTATCTAACTGAAATACTTTAAAAAAATGCTTTCATTTTAAATGATTTTTAATTTCTTTATCCAAACAAAGTATTTCATTACAAAGAAAACTAAATTCTTAAAAAAATGAATTATTTCATTAAAATGCCTTATCCAAACATACCATAAGAGTGTTAGGATTGTGGCGCTAGGAAAAAATATGCAATAGTTATCATACCTACATATATTTATGGATATTCATATATATTGTTATATTTTATTTTCTAAAAATTTAAATAAAATTACTTAATATATATATATATATATATATATATATTTAGATACAAAATTAAATTTTAAGTATAATTTAAATCAAATTAATTAATAAAATAAAATAGTAATGTAAATAAATTTCATCTTTTCAAAAAAAAAATTAAATGGGTTAAACTAAGATATAAATTTTAAAAAATTAATCTTTTATAAAATGAATCCAATCTCACAAGTCTAAATAAAATATATAAAATTAAATTTTAAATAATTATTTCACAATTAATATTTATTACATTAATAATTTTATTTTAATTTTTAAATTAAAAATAATACTTAAATAAAATTCATTAATAATTATTAATAAATAATAAGTATTACAGGCCATATATTATTATATTTTAGAAAGATTAAATAATGAGTATATTGATAAAATTGTGAATATCCATTTGTTTAGGTCTAAATCTTTATCGGTAATATAAAGATGCAGGTGAGGGAGTTGAGACTCAGTTCATAAATCTTTGGGTAATTATTTTGTATATTTTTTATCTTTATTTTTTCTCTCTTTCTTGTTTTTTTCACTATAATTCACTTTTTTATACATTTATTTTCCATTTCATTAGAGATATGGATGATGAGGTTTTCATATGGTTGAAGAAATTATGTCACAAAGTCTTGAAGGTTGGCTTTTGAATCCATCTTTTTCTCAATGATCATGTGGGACACATATGCATGCATGTTAGAAGGTGATATATGTCACATCATTTTAATAATGTTTTACGAAAGAAAATTAAAAAAGTAGAATGAACTTTTGAAAAGTAAGATAAATGAAGTTTAAGTTTAAAAATTATAATAAAAATGTAAAGAAGTTATTTACAAGATAGTTTCTTTTTCTTCTAATTTTCTCTTTTTAAAATTCTCATAGAGAAGTCTGTCTAAACCTACCTTTTATGTGTTATAAGTTGAATATATTTATAATAATTTGTAATAAAAAAAAATCTTCTAATATTTGTACATAGTTACTATTTGTACATATTTTTAATTTATTAGACTCAAAGTTGATATTAAATTTAATAACCTCAAATTCAATTTTACTTAAATTAATTTAGTTATTGTATTAAAGAAATTTTCCAAAATAAAAATGTTAATTTTGAAAGAGGATCCTTAATGAGTTAAATAATTCTTTTTATAAATAGTTTTTATTACCATTCTTATAAAAGTTTGTCTCTTGGCCTACATTACCGATATTAATGAAAGGGAAATGGTTGCATGACTATTGCATTTTGATTATTGCCTTTTGACTACTGCATTTTGACTATTGCATTATTTCTTGACATGGAAAATGAAATTTGAATTTTTTTATTTTCAAAAGTGGGAGTGGCACGTGAGGGAAGGAGAATGTTAATGAAAGTGAACATTTGCAAGTAGTGAGAGAACAAAAAACTGAAAAGCAATTTTGCTCTAAAACCACTCACAAACCATTGAGAGAAAGGTCAGAATCCTTAGAAACTCTCCACCCCTCCCTGAGATAGCCAAAAGTGGGAAGAGTGAGAGAAGAGAAAGGAAAAAGGGAAAACGAGTGGGAGAAGACAAAAACGGTTTTCATATAACACTCTCAAGCATCGAAAGGAAAGGCTTCTCGCGTAGGGGTAGGGAGAAGTGGTGAAGACGAAAGTGTAAGGAAGAAGACAACATTTTATGGCACATGTAAGACCTGTGTAATTTAATTAATTAATTAATGCGGGTAATGGGAGCCTTTATGACATTAAATTCTGACTTATATGATGTGAAAAAGTATTAGGTCAAATGGTTGATAGTACTTATTGTGTTGATAGGACTTGGGTTCAAGTCCTATGTATACCAATTGTGTTTTATTTGATTTGTTATTATTTTTTATAATATGCTTGATCATGTTGAGTGATAATATAATCATAGAATTATATTAATCATCATGAAACATGAATTGGTTGAATGGTTGTCCATTGAATTGACATTGGCATGGTATGGGTTTGAACCTTGGTAGAACTAAAGTATGCTTTTTTTTTGCAAAAATTAGTTTTTGGCTTGAATATGAAAGGGCAGAGGAAACCCTAGCGAACCAAGGCAAACAAATTGGGAGCAAGGAAGAATTAAAGAATATTCAAGTTTAAGCAAGAAAATTCCAGGTTAGGGAAGTTTTACACGTTCTATTTTATGTTAAGTTTGAATCACATGATATATATTGTGAAAAGCATGAATACCCCTCGTTCTGCTCGAATTTTTTGGTTTCTAGAAATTTTCCAGAAATCGTTTAGCAGGCTATGCATAGCCGCCAGGCGACACATACTTGTTGCCTAAATCTGGGTTCCTGAAAAGGAACCGCCTGGCGGTAAACTCCTGACCGCCAGGCAACGCGTGAATGATGAACCCAATTTCTAGGTTTTTGTTTGAACTGTCTGTTGGTGATGAATAACCGCTAGGCGACGCAAGCCATGTTTGCTCGATTTTATGGTTTTGTGCATTCTGGGATGATTTTGATAGGAGGGAAATCAAGAGTTAATTGTTAAGGGATGATATAATGTTGTACTTCATTAAATTTTAGTATTATTGATGGTTAAATTTGATGGAACAGTGTGAATGAAATCTTAGGGTTTTGATATTGGGGGTTTTGTAGAATTGAGCGTAATAGTTGTTAATTATACTAAAATTGTTGCTGGAATTAGTCAAAGTGATTAATGATGTCACTATCATCATGTTCTTGGAGAGAAACGACTAAGATAGGCAGAGGAGAGCATCGAAAGGGTGTGAGAGATTCTTCGCAGGTGCTGAAAGTCTGGGAATTTGCCCAGAAATACATGTGTCGCCTGGCGGCATGGGGCGTGCCGCCAGGCGCCAGCGCAGAGGCAGTGGTTCTGCGTGGCTGTAAGATGCAATGCTGGTTTTGGGTATTTTGACGTCTAGTGTCGGAAGAGAATTGAATTGGGAAATTTTATTTGGAGAATTAGAATTGCATTAAGTTGAGGATGGAGTTGGGGTAAGAAGAATCGGAACTTTAGCACCTTACAGTTTAATGCCTAAACTAGGGTCAATAAATGAGATTGGCTGGGAAAAATAAAAGAGAAAAGATTGAGGCATCAGGATTACTGTTAGGTGCCAAATTAATCAAGAATGTAATTAACCTGTCTAAGTGTTGAATGATGTGACATGAGCTTGAAAATAATAACTGAATAGTGGCAGAACCAAGCATGTTAAGGAGTTGGAAATGGTATAAAACTGGTTAGTGGAAAGTGATAATACTGAGGGTATGAGCTGGTATACTTGGAGAAAACTCCAAACTAAGGATATGTTGTTGATTCAATTGACCTTAAGTAAATCAACTTAAGGATATAATGAAATTGGGAGCCATCGAGGATAGAGAGGTTGTAATGATATAACCATTAGGAGAATCGACATTCTGGAAGGGTGCAAGTGCGCGATTGGGAATTAGAAGTTGAATAAAGTGTAGCAAAATTAGAACAGTGGATGTACTCGTATAGCGCTTGGCAGAATGGTGCGAACTGCCAAGCGGGAGTTACAATCATAGGGAGGCACTTAACGAGTGGCGCTTGGCGGTCGTGAGGGTTTCGCCAGGCGATATCTAGAAGCAGTGGGCACCAGAGGCCCTTGGCGCCTGGCGGTACGCATCCCCCGCCAGGCGGCCTGGAAGCAGGTGGCGCCTGGCACTACGAGACTTGCGTCAGGAGATTTTGCTGCAGCAATATTGATGTTCTTACTCTTGACGTGCGTGATCTAGAATGCTTTAGTGATGTAGGTGGATCTGGTGAGGCTTAGAGCCGGAGTGGGGCTAGACTGGGATTCAGATTTTTAATCTAAATTTTATTATGTTTTGGAACAGTTGTAATAATTTACATTATTAAACTTGGATATTGTATTTAAGCTTTATAAAGTTGGATTCAGTTATTTTATGATTGAATAAAGTTTGAAATTTCCCGCGTTTTTGGGAAAGGGATTTATAATTAATGAGATTTTAATTTCTTATTTTATTTTATTATTTAAATCCGTAATATCCAGTAGGGATGTTTCAGCACATCCTCGGATCAACTTGGCAAAGAAGAACATGGTCTACATCAGGAATGCAAGGAAATTCAACAAAGTAATAACACACATGGATGATCCACAAAAGCGTTTCAAGAGTTCTTTAATAAGAACTCCTTTTGCAATGTATGGTAGGAGGAAACACCATAAATAGTTTATTTAGATGAATTTTGTTTTGTGTAGTTTGGATTTCTATGGTTCAGTTTGGATTTTCTTAAGTTGACATTTACATATGTTAGTTTTAAAACAATTGTATTCCTTATAACTTTGATGAAATTGTCACTGATTTATATACAGTTATAGTTACTGTTATTGAATTTTTATCTTGGGATACAACTTTTGGTTTATGAAAGTATATTGGAGTGGATATATAGCATATTGTGTTTTATAATTGTTTGCTATGGATTCAATTCATTGCAAAATACTATTATAGTCAACAATCCACTAAAACTAGTTTAGAGGATCAGTAGAGTAACAGTAGGCCAAAGTAGATATTGTTGTGCAAAAAGTAATGGGCAGGTCACCATGTAACACATCAGGGGTCACCATTTAATGCATTCACTATTATCATGTGTGTGAGGTGGGAGTTGAGGACCAATAATTGCATATAAATTTTTTTTAGGAGAAAATATACCTTCCATACATGTTTTTGACGTCTTCTAATATACTAGAAATGTTTTAGTTGTGGACTTCCTTAAAACAGATGAGTGGTAAAACTGTTGTGCAAAAATTTCAAGGTAGGTCACCAGTTAATAAGTCAGTGTTCACCAATTATTCCATCCAGAGTCAATATATATGTGAGCTAAATTTTGTGAACCAATTATCTCGCACCTATGTTTATTAGGTTCAATATACCTTCCATACAAGCTTTGAAGGTCATGTGATTCATTGTGAATGGTATACATGTTTAGTACCGTAACAGTAGACCATAGTTGATATTGTTGTGCAAAAAGTAATGGGTAGGTCACCATGTAATACATTAGGCGTCACCAGTTAATGCATCCACTGTTATCATCTATGTGAGGTAGGAGTTGTGGATCAATTATTACACAATAATTTTTCTTAGGTGTAAATATACCACCATACATGTTATTGACATCTTCTAATACACTAGAAATGTTTTAGTTGTGAACTTCCTTTAAACATAACACTTGTGAAACTGTTGTGCAAAAATTCAAGGTCAGTCACCAGTTAATAAATGAGTGGTCACCAGTTATTCCATTTTGAGTTATCATATATAATATGGTTTTATTAGTGAGTTTGGCTTAGGTGGATAAAAAAGTTCACATAATAACAGTAATGTCATACATCTACTACATTGCTCCAACCCAATTCCAGGCATTTGAATAAATATCACATGCATGACATGCAACAACTATTTTGTTCATAAACTTCTGTGTATTGTGTGCTTCATCTAACTATTTGTTAAGGATAACAACTTGGGCGTTTCCAGTTGGTTCAGGGATGAAAGTTGTGGCTGAGTTGCAGTGTTCAAAAAATTCTTTGAGAACTTCGTCATCTACAACCAATGCCACACCAAACCCAAACAACCACGACCACCACTATCTGCACTTCAAAAAAAAATGCAAACATTCGCCACTTTTTGCTTCACCACACCACAACGACAATGGTTGGGGAAAAGAAAAATACTTTACCTTTAACCAAACGAAAGAAAAGCCTTAGCCTTGGTGGAGAGGAAACACAGTGATGACGCCCAAGCGGATGCAGAGTTTGAACTAAGAAGAACATATGCAAAAACCAAATATTGCACAATACTCTACGTGTTCAAAACCCTCTTTTAGTGGATTTCGCAAGGAGTGGTGGAGAGTTTGAAAGGATTATGACCTTTCTCTCAATAGGGTGGGAGTGGTTTTAGAGCAAAACCGTCGTTCTATTTTATATTCTCTCACCACTTTCAAATGTTCCCTTTTGATTAACCTTCTCCCTCCTCCACATGCAACTCCCATTTTGCAAATAAATAAAAAAATCCAAAATTCATTTTCCACGTCAGGGAGTAATGCAGTAGTCAAAATGCGATAGTCATTCAACCATTTTCCTTAATGAAAATATATTTCAAACTAAAGCATTTCAAATATATCAATATCAAATTTAGTCTTAGATTCTTTAGTTATAAACCTCCAAAAAGGGTGGTATAAAATATAGCAAGACTAAAAAGATTTACAAATAGATTTATGTTTTTAGTATAAGTCTTCATGCTAATGAATCTTTGTATGAATTTTCAAAATATAGACATTTTGAGATGTTGTGAGAGTTTTTAAATTATATATTTTATAACTTCGTGATGATAAAGAAATAAATCCTTATAAAATATTAGAATTTACTAATATGTTTGTCGTTAATGTTATATTTGACTTTATATAAAACCTTCTTTGTAAAAAAAATAATATTTAGTTTAACAAAACAAATATATATATTTATTTTTCCCCCAAGTCTCAAATGTATACTAATCTTTTATATCTCTATCATTTATCATATCGAAATTTGTATCTCCACTTTTTTTATATTTAATATACTAATTTGATTTTAACAATGATTTATTATCTTTTAATTAAATGTGCCAATGAAAATTTTAACACTCAAATAAGCATTTGAATATATATGGAATGAAAATAAGAGAGTTTACATTCATTCTGATTAGTCTAGCTACTCATAATGATGAATCTAAATATAAAAATTTAGAGTTGTTGTCTCCCTCCCATATCTTTCTTTATTTCAATTACCAAAGTGTCTCAAGAGTGTTTAAAAATAAAAAAATAGAAATCATCCCCTAACATTAAAACATGACATTGTTTCCATAATAAAATACAACACAACTTTATCTCCAATACATCTTCTGGTGGTCAACAATGGAGCTTTCCTTTCTAGAAAGGTTTCTTATAAAGCTAAGCTTCTCATTCTAGTGCTTAAGGTTTTTATATGATGAAGGTTTCTTCTTGTGACTCAACAACAATATTGTTGTTGAATTACAAAGGCCATATTCAAATTCTTACAGAATTGTTTTTTGGTGCTTAGCATCGACTTGGGGACTCAACTGCAATACTTTTTAATTCTTTGAAAATTTCAACAAAATCACCACAAACACATTAATTTCTTAGTACCTCATTTTGTAATTCTAAGCTTAAAAGGGCATGATTTACTTAAGAATGTATCAAATTCATGTATTTTAATTGTCAAAAGCATATATTAAAACAAGTAAATTAGACACTTATCAAAAGCTTATGGGGAAGATTTATAGAACTGACATGGTCTCCAATTTCGCAGGAGTCATCATTGATCTCGGGCACAATTGATACTTCAGGGGCTTCTTAGTCTAACAAAAAGAAATTGAGGAATGTTCCCATTAAAGAAACACGACTAGTTGAAATCTTTGGTGACCACCTTAAAGAAGTTATTTTTGAAGTTTTTGTAGGATGGGGTTAAGGGAAGGAAGAGGTAGACACATGGCTTGCCGATCAAAGACAACCACCCAATAGGGTCACTCGGGCGAGTAACATAAAAAGTAAGAAATGTCAGAGTGGAGGTCTGCAACCCTAGCTCCGAACACAACAGTCAAAACATTTGCAAATACACCTAACTGTTGTGGTGCAATTGAGTAGGGGCTACATTCAATAACCGCAAGACATCTAGGGTGACACCATATATAAAGCAGGAAACAAAGATGAAGATCGGTTATGAAATTAGAATAAAAATATAAAAAAAAAATTGGGGGGCCTCCCAAGCCAGTCACACCATGTTCGTAGACGAAACTCTTGCGTGCAAACACATTGATGTCTAAAAAACTCTCTTCAACTAAAGGAATGTTCTCCATGAAGTACCTCACACGAGCATTGGACCTAAACTTAGAGAATTGCATCCGAGCACTCACATCAATCCAGTTGTACTCGTTTTTAGAGCAAATGTGCTGGGAAGAATAGTGCAACAACTATGGTGGAACCCATGACAAAGACACATTATTTATAGAAGGCAAAAGGGAGGGAGAACACCAAGTGACACAACGCCCGACAGTTGAATTGTTCCACATCCAACGGTCACATTCTCCCGACGTTTCACATCACACCTGACAAGCACATGTCCCGATTTTCTCATGTCTACAAGACCCTTTGTTGGGCTCACCTGATTCGGGCCCAGGGGCCACTATATCGTACGAATCGTAGTAAAAGGAAATGGAATTTTCTTTCAGAAAGAAACTTTGAGCACCCACTCAAACCTGAAGACCCAATGAATCATCTTAAGAATTTCTTAAATGTATGTCCAAAACAGATATTAGTAGACACTAACTTGAACGTCAAAAAAACTTATGAATAGAATATATAAACAAGAGTCCAGAAATAGTCATTAAGATCTTCTTTTATCCATTTAAAACAAAAAAGTTATCATAAGTTAACTCTCTTAATTTAATATTAATAAGGTTGTTGATAATTAATGTTAATATTCAATATCACAATTACTTGAGATTTCAATTCTAATATATGTCAATTCTAAAAATACAAAAAATATTTATTTATTATTTTTAACTTTATATAACTAATTTTAAGAATTAGAACTGAATTTTATTTTATTTTTTTATATTTTTCTCTCTAGGGGTAATAAGGGAAAAAGAATAATCGGGTGTTACATTATCTTAATTTTGTCGAAGATATAAAAAACTGAAGGAGGGTGGTGGGGCCAGGGCACTGTATGCGGACAAGAAAAGGCTGCTCCTATGGATAGTGCTAACTACCTTTACAGACAACAAGCATAACACAACATTACATTACAAACCAAAGGAAACGTGTTGCCACTCAAAGACAATAGGTTGCCTAGTGTCGGTCACCCATCACACATGTTACCTTATTCTCCTCTTTTCTTTTTCTCCACCATCACTTTTATCATAAGTTTACCCTATAAAAAAATAATCATGTTTCTATATAAAGTGATGCGAATCTTGGAGATCTCGTATTAACAACTAATTTATCATTGAATAATTTTTATAGATCGGTATAATTTAAATTTCAATTTATTTTTATAAAATGACATTAAAATTTATTATAATAAAATTTGTTGAATTTATTGTCTCACTGTTGTTTTGACTGAAATAGAGTGTGAGTCTTCCAAGATCATGAGAAAAGATTAAATTATTGATTTATAAATAAATTTTTTTATGTTCCAGTTAATAGACGTAAGAAACTATGAGTATAGAAAAATGTATACTAGATTGAAAGCGACTGCTTTATGTGAAAATGCATCACATTTATAGACATGTGTGAATTATTAAGATATTTAAATGATAATATAATTGATTGATGTAATATTATGGATAGATAGATTATACTCTATTTAATTTATTATTTTTATATGTACATCTTAGATATATTGAGATTCATATTTTATGATATATTATGCTCATAATTATATTTATTACGGTATAATAATTGTGTGATATACTATAATTATATTTTGTACAATAATAATATATGTAAATATTGTATGATATTATGAGAATAATTATATTGATTCAATATTATTTTTTAGTTTGAATGAAAGGAAAGTACAACTATTATTATAAATATCTAGTTGCAACAAATATAAATCTAATTTAATTCTTAGTGAACTTTAAATTCTTAAAAATCGAACTTTAAATTTAACTCAACTCTATAAAATTAGTGGTTGATTCAATAACGATTTGATGATGATGAATAGCAAGATAAGTTCAACAAACAACAAATATAATTAAGATAAATTTTCATATATATTAAAAAATTATTTTAATTTTAATTTAATTTTTCAAAATCGATTTATACGAAGAAGTCTATTACAAATTTTATATTTATTAAAGATAAAATCAATTTATTCTATATTATCGTAAACTTAAGCTCACTTTTTAATAATTTAAGATTAAAAAATAATTGTAGAGGTGCTAATTTTATTTTTATATAGGTATATTTAAATATAAATATTTGGACCAATTTACACAATGAAAGTGGTGATAATTCTTCCCTTATAAGTTGATATTGTAAAAATAAATTAAATTTAAACTTCTTTCATAATAATCTAAGTTTAAAAACAATAATTGTGTTTAAGAGGTGTTATTTTATTTTTTATGAGTCTAAATTTGGGTATTTGAACAAAAATACTCTCTCAGCCATAACATGCAGTTCGTAGGAGTTAAACAAATTTTACTTTTGCTTAGGAGCCATCTGCAATCCATCGTCAAGCCCAATTCAACATAAAATTTGTTTTTTTTTTCTCTATTAATCATGTATTATTTAATATATTGAGTAAATTGTTTAATGGATAGAATAAATTGTTCTTACACAGTTAAAATTTAATAAATTTCAATATATTTTTATATAAATCTATCTTTTTGTGAGACGAATAAGTTTGCAAAAATTAATTTGTATTTAAAATGTATACGAGCAAAAGAAAGTTTTTATGGATTGAAAATATACATTAAATATAAACAAATAAATTAATGTATGTTTAACAATCACATATCACTCAAAGAGTTAATGTAAAAAATGTTTAAATATTATTTAGTTTCCCACCTTCTAAAATATCTTTTAATAATACTTCAAATATATTCTGA
>Ga0099823_1002786_pt1 | contig 16096 bp, 17 predicted proteins | sample CowpearedBW_FD_76831 | JGI IMG/M metagenome (GOLD analysis project Ga0099823, IMG submission 76831) | Root nodule microbial communities of legume samples collected from California, USA - Cow pea red BW | ecosystem: Host-associated > Plants > Roots > Nodule | place: USA: California | collected...
AAACAAAAAAAAAAAAAAAAACATTTTGAGTTCGTTTTCTTTCTTTCTGGGAAGGTGCAGGAGGAAGAAAAGCACAGCGTGACCCAGATGAACATGGAAGGGAAAAAAAAGGCATAAACTAATATTCTCCCAGCACCCATTTGCAATGTTTATGTAATATTTTAAACGCAAGTCCCAAAAGCGAAGAAAGCTACAATTTTTAACAATGCGAATCCACAGGCAATTTGAATTGGGAATAGGGTTTCAACAATTAAACAAGTCCAAGTCAAATGAAAACGGAACTCACGATGTGAAGAATAATACTAATGCACAGTTGATCGATGATTATTCTTCTCTCCCAAACCCACATGTCTTCACAGGAATCGAATCCGGGCCTTTAATAGAGTGAATCTTCGAGGAAACGTCAAAGAAAGAGGCTTTAGACAGAAGAGGGTAATCAATGGCAATTACAATTACCATAGGTAACAGCTTCGGCGCCTTAAATTTAATTAATTTTTCAATTCATGTCAATGTGGCCCCACACAACACCTCAAACAGATAAGAAACTTCTATCTGTCATTTGGGTTTAAACCATGGAAATGGGAATATAAACTTTTCTTTTCTCATGAAAAGTGGCATAAAGAGAACCCTCACCGCATAAACCGATTGAAGAGATGAGAAGGGAAGAGAGGTTTACCTATGAAAGTGGCAAGTACTTAATTTCGAGGGCAATTATCCGTGTATAGTTGTTAATACAGATAAAGTACAGAAAAATTAGGAAACTTCCTTACCAGTCCTTATCATCATTGAGAAAAAAAAAAAACGAACCTTTCTGCACAGATAGTTGTTGTTTATATGCTATATTAAAATTTTGTTCAATTTATGTCTCCAAATTGGGTTTATTCTTGTTGTCTATCTCCAACTTGGTAAAAAGCTATTTCAGCAAGCGGTTGACTAACTAGAAAACAAATGGAAAAGGTTTAGCTGGTTTTTCCCAATTGAGGATATATGCAGTTAGGAATGGTATCTCCTTCAAAACAATGATAGACACTTTGGGGAGGAAGTCTCAACTACTACTACTACAACTACAAAAGAAGAGACTCAAAGAAGAGAAGGGTGATGACCAACACATTCAAGGCACCATCTTTCTATTTGAGTAGCTTCCAAGAGTTATTCTTTATTCTCTCTTCTCTCTTCTCTGCTGTCTTCACAGAATCAACCAACCCACCATGGTGGAAAGTCCTCCTAAATTCAAATTCACATTCATCTTCTTCATCATCTTCTCCCTCTCTCTTGGCTTAGTTTCCTTCTCCTTGTGCGTAGTCTCTGAGATTAAGAGACACAAGGTGAGTAGTGTGTTCCTGTTCTATTCTTGAATTAAGACCTTGCTGTTAGGAGTTTTTTCTTCTTCTTTTTTTTTTCTGAAACTGGTTCTGAATTCTGATGCTTTGTTCTGTAGAAGGAGGATCTCAGATGGAATGGGAAACTGTGTCATTTACCGTCAAGTCCAGCATTTGGATTGGGTATTGCATCATTGGTTTGTTTGGCTTTGGTGCAGAGCATTGGGAATTCTATATTGTTCAAGAATTGCTGTTCGGCAGGGAAAAGAAACGCACGGTTTAAGATACCTATCGTTGCAAGGATTCTGCTTTTGATCTCCTGGTAAGTTAATAATCTTTTTCATATCTGTTTTTAGTTGTTAGCACATCACATTCCACAATCACAGGTTAAGGAAAGAACACAGTTTGTTTACTTGATTATTGGCTTGTGCATTGTCATCATTTACCTGTTAGAATGGACATATTTGCTCTAGAAATAAAGTTTGATTTTTGTAACTTCATTATTGAAAGTGGACGCAACACCATCCAATCTAGTTGTCAAACCGAACTTTCTTTCTTCAGGTTTGGATTGATTTTAACAGTAAAATATAGAGTACATCATTTTCAGCAACTGTGTGCCAAGTGGTTTTCCATGATTGGCCACAGGTTGGCAAATTCAATCATTTTCGGTGTGAAGACTGCAAAGCTAGAAAATTGTAGATACGTGGATCTGTTAAAATCCTATAGAGATGGTAACTCTTAATATTAGGAATTGAAAAAATAATAATAGTAAAGATTAGAGAATTGAAATTGTACTCTTTTTTTTCCTTTGAAAATCCCAAATATAAGTCTAACATTGGTATGGATTATGGTTGCAGGCTAGGGTTTGGAATTGCAGTTGTTTTATTAATTGCTGCCACAAGCATGAGCAAAAGGCAAGCATATGGGGAAGGGTGGTTGAATGGTGAATGCTACCTTGTTAAAAAAGGGACATATGCTGGTTTAGCCATATTGATTTTAGTTACAGTAGGATCATTAATTGGTTCAGGTTTGTTAACAATGAAGACGAATAAGGCAGATCAGGGTCACAAAATACACGCACAAACGGGTGAAACTAGGGAGTAAAGAATTTGTACATGGAAAGCATAATATAGTAAAATGCAGAGTCAGAGTTTTGGTACAAAGGAAGGAATTGAGGATCATCAACTACTGTAGAAAGAAGGCTTAAATGTTGCATAGAGAAAGATCGAAGGTGGTGGAGGCAACAAAAAATGTTTGAATTGGGTATTACATTTTTTTTTCGACTTACATGATACGAAAGAGACATTTGTTTTGTATACATTCTCCCCGAGGTAGAAACTGCCTCATACAGGAACTCATTTTGGATCCTACCCCCATAGTTAATAATTGTTTTGTACAGATAGTTTCATATGCTTCGTTGTTGCCATCGTTTTATTTAATTTTAAAGCATTTCTACGACTTCTAGGCATCGTGTTCTACAATTTTAAAACAAAGTCTCCGAGTCGCAGGCCACGCAAGGAATGATAATTTTACCCCGAAACAACCAGGCCGAATCAATTTCTTTCTTCAGGGAGGCCAGGCCCAAGGTAGCACCTCAAGAATAATTGTTAGGGCTTTTTATTTGAATTTACAAAGTTGCCGAATACTCATAACTTCAAAGAACATAAGTTCACAATCACATTCTCAATTCTATAGTTCGGCTTACAGAACAAGTTTAATAGTTAAAGTTAATTTAACTTCATTAATTAACAATCGTTTATAGACGGAATTGATCATAGCTTTAACAATTGACAGCTTAAAAAATCTCCTGTCCAGTTAGTACGAGATCCGAATGTTGAGTCACAAATTATTTTTGAAATTAAAATAAAATATAGATTCCTGAAATTTATAATTTAGTTTAACAATAATCCTAAAATAAATCGTTTATCAACATTAGAATGTGGACCATTCATCATGAGGCTGAAGTAGTCCTTACAAAAAGTTCAGACTGTTCGATTTTTCAGAACACATCCAGACATGTAACACGACGCTGATTTTTGAATCAAAGTTTAATAGAGAAAATCTAGCCGCCCCTGTCGCAAACGCCAGTTTGACTAGTCAAAACAAAGAAACCTGGACATCGGTGCTTACAAGACTAGATTAGACAAAATATCATCATCAATATATACAATGGTAATGTTATTTTAACAACTCATTTCCACACATCTCACGTTCTCTCAATCACACCTATATTGGTCCCCTCCCCTCTCCATTTTCATCATCAACACCCAACACTATCAGGTCATCGAGAAACGTAATAATAATGCTACAAAATAACATTTACCCAAAATATAATCCATGATATAATCAATGGCATCTAAAAGAATTCCTAAAGATATCGATGAAGTGGACAAATAGAAAGATGGTCCTGCCACTACACGCTAGAAAACAAATAAACTCCACAAAACGTCTTCTTTTGATTCCCATGTTATCACAAAAGCAACATCACCATGAGATTTAATATATAATATCGTAATGTAAATAGAAAATTATCAGCATTTTAAAAGTTATTATTAGCATAAATCTTATCATCCATAAAGGTCACTAGGACTCGCTAACAACGGCTATATATGACCCAAAAGATGTTAATTTTTTAATGGAGGGCCGAGGGAGAGCGAATTGATTCACTGTAAGAGTAAGAGTTCCTCTGGCTACTGATTGGTATATAGAATTATGGACAGCAATTACTTAAAACGTCAAACGCCAGTTCATGATCTAAAAAAACATGAAAATGGCGGTCATATCTAAGTTTGACATTCCAGCCTCCACCTGTGAAAGTTCCATAAGCATGTTAACATCATTGACGTAAAGACAAGGATCACACACAGCAAACATAGGCAAAATTGGCGGGGAGCTCTGGACAACACCAGATAAACAGAAAGTCCTGATACCACTAGAGAGGAAAGTTTGGACCACGCCCTCTCCCACCATAGCCATAACCCCTTCCTCCCCAATTATATGAGCCCCTGAAATTCTCACCCCGTCCAGCGCCATAACTAAAATTATGCCTCTGCTGGAAATTGCCAAATGTCTGAAAAAGAAATGGATAAACAATACATCAAAATTACATTGTAGTTCATGGATAACTTCACATCCAGAAATTTCAGTTCTTAATGTGTTTGCTGACCTCTGTATCCTGTTTCATTCTCTCGGAGAAACGATTTTGTCCGTTCCTTGATCCACGGGTCAAAGAGTTACAGGAAATTGTGTCAAAAAAGTCATCTTTCTTGTATGCTGACTGCAAGAAAAGGCAAGAATAAAAGACTTATTCAAGCTCAAACAAAATTTGTTTACTCCATCCATTTCAAAATGGAAAGAAATTCTTATCAAAGGAAAACATTTTGAGTCCTACCTTATGGTTTGGTACCATCCCATGATATTCCCTGTTACCCAGATTGAGAGAAGTATTATCCTGTACTCCCTCTATTGTGGTTGCATTTCCAAGAGAGCCCCATACTTCATCTTTTCTGAACTTTTCATTCATGGCCTCAAAATCAAACTCTTCAGTGAATTGTGGAGCTGTGTATTGAGGCTGAAAAAATCAACAACACACGATTTACATGTATATAAATATAAATAAATAAAATATATATATATATATATATATATATATATATAACTATACTAAAAAGAGAGCTAATGCATGACCATGTAGTGGATATGGAGAGGGTAGATATATGCAGATTTACCCTCAGTAACCTACAGTTCTAAAGGCAGCAATCTTATGGTTGTGTTAAGTCTTCCCCTCGATATTGATTTATTATAATATTTAAATATATTAGTTATCTGCCATAGTTTCCTAGCATGTGATCTGGTAGTTACGTGCTTCTAGTACAGGAAACTGCCTCTGCTCACTAGATAAGAGCCACATTTTGTAGGTAATTCAAGTAGTGAAATTTAACCAAATCGGTTACTTAAGATCAACTTTCTAATTGCAAAGTAAAAAATACCCAACGTAGGTTAAAAACCCCAATAGACTGAGATGTATGCAACCCACAAAAACTAAGACTTAAATACCCATTTTTGTGTATAACTTGAAAAGAAAAATGTAGCTTCCAGATGCACTTAGAAAACAAGAAATATTATCTCTACATTCAAGGAAACGGTATTCACAAATCAATTGGACTATGCTTAAATTTAAACAATTCGCTTGAGAACAGTGTGATTGGTAATTTTAAGCAACTCCATGTTCACTTACAAACCGAGAAGTGACTTAACAAACAATAGAATATAGTAAAATTTTACAGGCACAACCAATAGACAAAGCTAGGTTAGTTTGTTAATTTGGTATGTGAGCAAGACATAAATTTTAATAATCTCCCCATCAACTATCCATTTTTCCTATCCCTCAAATGCAGAATTGCAGGTTTAGGGTAAGAATATCCTTATCTACTACAGTAGCTATCCACAACCTATGAGATCTTCGATTCCAGATCAGTTTTATAAAGTTAAGTTAAATTTAAAATTCACTATCTAAGATGGTATTTAAGTATTTTGGAAAACTGTGTTGACACAGCAAACTCACTGTCTCCAAAGTATTTCTTGTTTTTCTGAAAGCCTTTCTCCCAAGTTCGTGTTTCCTGTTGTGGTGCCACCTTAAGCGAAGCAAAGTTTCTAGTAACCACCATTTTCTCTGTGAATACAATATAGCGGGTGAGATCCTAGGTTTATGAATTTTTTTTGTATTGAAAGTCTTCCTAAGAGGGTGTTTTGGTAAGTGTGTTCTGTGGTGGTAGTTAAGAAATGTTTCGATCGGGGGAGTGTAAAAAATGTGAAAGAGACGAGCAATGTATAAAGAAAAAGTTGCGACCCATTGCCTTAAGGTTTTGATTGAAGATTATGTTATGGTCTTTTGAGGGTTTGTTCATAACTCATTCGTGATGAATCCACCTAATGTTTCCTCTTGAACAACTTAACAAGTGATATTAGAGTCTATCCTTGCAAGGTTTGTTAGGCCTATTATGCCACATGCAAAACTGTCATTGAACCACGACAAATATCTATTCTCAAGTTAGAGATGTTCAATCTTTGACATGAGAGAGTCTATTGAAGATCTCATAGAACGGTATAGTATGTGAGTAAGTACAAACCTCACATTACAAGTCCATTTTATAAAATTGAAATAGAATTAAAATCTACTTTTTAAGTAATATAAAGTCCAAAAAACAATAAAACAATAAGTGAACACAAAACCATGTAAGGTAGAGCCATTCCTCATCAATTTTAAACTATTCTTTACTCCGGTTTGTATTAAGAAACTACTCATTATATATAACAATTTGTATGCAATAGTGATTTCGAAAACAGACCAACAATATAAGCCATACAAAGAATATCCTGCCTTGCCTTATCCAACCTGCACTACTCCCATAAAAAGCATATGAGCAAATTTTCTAACCTTTTGCACTGAAGTAGGTAGTGGAAGCAGCGGTGCTTGAGATGCTGGAAATGGCATCAATGCAGAGGAACCAAAGGATGTTTGAGTCAGAGAACCCATACCCTTTTGATTAGGGTTCAAATTATGTGTAGTAGATAATAACTGTTCTCTAGGATTCGCAAATTGATCTGGTGTTAACAAAGATGGTGTTGTTGGCAAGAGACCTGAAGTAGAATCTACAAATGAAGGAGCAGAATGTCGAGGATGAATTGCCCTCGGGTCAGGACAAATGTCTTGATAAGGGGAAGAAAACTGAGGCATGTTTGATCCATCAAAAGCCATGGATGCAGAATATGGCACGGGTATCAAAAGGGATGGAACATCAAGAGAATCAGAATTTTTTAAAGAGGTAAGAGAATTCGAATGAGTCAGATTAACAAGAGAAGAAGACGTTGCAGAAGATATAGGTAGACCACGCTCTGGAAAACCTGTCCATCCCCCCTTTGTAGGTAACTGAGGTTCTGCATTTTTAATCTGATTCTGCACAACTACAGATGCTGCAATCGGTGGGGAGTAAAGGGAACTAGATTGTAGCAGAGAATGAGAACCACTGCTAGATAAATCACTAGGCCCTTGCCAACTCATTGCTGAAGAAAAAGATGGATGACTGGCAACTTTAGTAGCAGCAGATGAATTTGAAGGTCCCAGTTCAGTTACCGACTGATAAGAAGGCAACCCAACAGGAAAGGGTTTACTAGATATCTCAGGGGTATCTTGCCTTTGAATTGATTCTGTCAAATTTCTACCTCCGACTGAGGCCGCAGGGGAACCTGGGGACCCAGAATATTGTGACTGAAAGAAAAAAGACAAAAATAAATTAAAAGAAACAGTAACATCATTGAGAAGTGTATGATTTCAGAATACAAATTATTATCGTGCGGTCCTTTAACACAGGTACCTGAATAATAGCTGGATCACTAAGAACCTGCTCTTCTGATTTAGAAGATGTGGAGGGTGACTTGATCTGCAAATTCTGAAAGGGCAAAATTCATAAGAACATGCACAGCTTAGATAAGCATGTTAAGCGTGCATTCAAGAAAGCTCTTGTGACCAAATGGTTGTGTTATAGACTTTCATATTAGATTTGTCAATTTTAAATTTCTCAGAATGTTTCTCCATATAAAACATAAGCACCGCTCACAACTAAAGAGCAAATATGCTAGATAAGCCATTATTATGAAACCAGGCAGGTGCAATTTAATGAGAACAAAAGAAAAAAAGAAACAAACAAAAAGCAACCTTGTTCGTGATCAAACTAGAGGAGAATTGGTAGAAAATAAATATCAGAATTCACAAGCCTCCAAAATCTACCAATTTCACCAAAACATGAGTTTGAGCACTATTGCAATTGAAAACGATGCACTTCGGTAGAAATGTCTTCTATTATGAGAAAAATTTATTTAATGAAAACTTGTCACAAGTTAAAACATTAAAGCCCCAATCATAAATCATTCATTAATCACACAGATGCGTTAGAACCCTGAAAACTAAGATATATAACACCTATACAACACTAACCAGGCCTTATTCTGCTAGGTGGGTGAGATACTTCACAGCTTTAATGAAGACATACCAGATCACAACAATATTTACATGCCATATCAGTTAAACAATAATGCTATAATTACCTTAATGTCACTTCCACGGAAAAGAATGTATTCATAAACCTTATCACTTGGAGGAACTTGTGTTGCATCTTTTCTTCTCCCCTCCGTTCCATAAGATTTAACTGCAATCTCGTATCAGAAGAATTTCCATGTTAGAAAGAAACTTTCACATTAAAGAAATACAATTTTTAGATAGCCACGTAACATAACGAAGTTCATCTTTTGGAAACTAATTAACAGAATATCTAATATCAACTTTAATTCCATGCATAATCATATAATAGCTGACTTCCATTAACGCCTATTAAATTAAAACATACTATCAAATATCCATAGTCATAACTCTGCCACAGTTATTTCATTTAAGAAAAAAAGGGCCACGTATATATATACCAATGTCTTATTGTTCATTAGGCAATGTACATGCATCTTTTAGGATGACTATAGTATTTTTATTCATGATTGGGCGGGGTGGGGTTGACAAAAGATTTAGGCAAAACTTAATCATCAGACGAACGACAGAACTTGAAGAGGTACTGTTCATCAAAAACAGGAAACCATGGTTTCCCTTATGTAAAGAAATAAACATATGCCCCTGTCCTTCCAGGTTTACAAAACAAATAGAAGTGGAAATTCTGGCATGTAGCCTACAGAAAAAGGTGTATAGTGTAGACAACAAACTGATGAATATCACCAGTCGAAAATGTCATAGAATTCAGACAAAGGGCAAATTGTCAAAAGGAAGAACTATGATTAATGCGATTCTGTTGTACACTTATTCCCTACGAGCTAGGACAATGGCAGTAACTCGAAGTCCAAAATTTATACTAAAAGAGAAGGAAAAATCGTGTCATCATCAACCTATTAATTTCGCAATGTCCATCCATCCATCCATCGCCAGCATTTTAGGCATAAAGCCAGTACTATTAACCTAAGCAAAATTCAAAGTATTCCAAATAGTGTCACTGAAGTTTTAATTTGTGGTCACGGTTTCATTAATTCCCTGATACATAAAAAAAAAATGCCGCCACAATTACAGATTAAAAGATCTCAAAAACATTGCAGTTGTGGCCAAACTCGGGGTTACTCGTTTCCATCCACATTGTCTCCCTATTGAATAAAGCTAGGTTCCATCATCAAGCTGGCGTTAACTTGTCTAATCAAAACACCAATGAACCCTTTCTCATCCTATCAAATCCAGCGTTGGAAAACGAAGCTCTGAACATCAAAATTACTCAAACAAAACACCGTTGCATCATCGACAACCACAAAAACATAATATACGGTGATTTCGCTGCAATGTAACGAAACCCAACGTTACGTTAACGGCTCACGTACCGTTCTTCAAGCCGATGGTGGAATCCTGGACGTTAAGGAGATAGAGAACGCCCTCGTAGCGAATCTCGCACTTCGAAATCAAGCTTATGAAGCAGCCAATGAAGGACTCCGCGGAATTGGACGGAGGAGTTGAAGGACCGTTGGCGCCAAATTCACTCGCCATGGATGTGGAAGCGGAAGCTGGTTCGCGATCACTGTGAAGAGAACGAAAATAACGATGAAAGGAAATTGAAGAAAAATTTTGCTCGGTATTAGGGTTTCTCTCTGTATCGGTTTAAATGGCTTTCTTGCTTCGTGTTTGCCTCGCGCGAATGTTGCGTTTGTGAAAAAGTTGTGACAAAGATCGCCAACACAACACTTTGATCAGCGCGATAAGAAGCGGGCTTTCCTTTTCTCACATTCGCCCTTCAAATATAAGCTCACTACACAACAGAATCAATTGGATATATACGGGTATTATTATAAATACTCGGTTTGGGTGTGATTATTATTTTTTAGTGTGATAAAAAAAAGTTTTATATCAAAACTGTTTTTCTTTAAAGAAAGACGACAATATTTATTATACTGGATTAATTCATTATTCATAATTTTTTTTTAAAATAGTCTCAATTAATGATTATAAATAAAATATTAAATTTAATTAATAATTTAATCTTTATATTAAGGTTTATAATTCATCTATGATGAGTTACATTTGTTAAATAGGATAAATTTGATTTTATAATATATTTGGAAGTTATACATGTCAAAATTTGTTTATTTTCTATTTTATAATTCATTGGTTTTATTTATTATCTTTCATCTCCATTCATCTCTTACCACCTTCTTCCACGATTTTGTTATCACCGAATGCAAAACAAATTGAGATTCTAAATTATCGTGAATGTAAACAAATTTGAGATTTTAAAATGTTTTTTTTAACAACATAGTAGTCTAAGCATTAAAATTCGATTATGATTCGGTTCACTTAGTTCTGTCCCAGAATAATTGATGTTATTTGCAAACAAAAATTCCTCAACAATTGTCCTACTATAAATTTCACTATTGGATTGTGACTTGAACCACTTGACCTCTGCCACAAGACAATTGATGTTATTCACAACAATCTCCCCCACCTAACCTCTATTACGGGATAATCGTGCAATCTATAATAATCTCTTGAACAAGTGTCTATTATAATCAAACTCGTAACCTTGATTCTAATATTTGAATCAAACATTTACCATTAGATAAAAAACAACCATCAAAATAACAAAAGACAAAATTACAATAATAATAATAACAACATAAAGTCTAAAGATAACTGCCGAGAGTTCAATTATGAAGACAATTACCTCACAAGGAAAAAGTAAATATAGAACGACCGAAGGTGATGATAAAAATGTTGAATCATATCTTGATGATTCAATATTTGATTTGGAAGCAAACTATGACTCCAAATAGACGAATTCTTATATTTAGACAATAAGTTATAATTTGGGTATAAAAATATTACAAAGTTATTTTGACATGTGTTAACTTCAAATCGATTAATGGAATGAAGCTTGTATCGCGCTGTTCCTTTAAATGTGACCTTTTAGAATATTTTGTTCTAAATGGAAAGAAGTATGAAAAACAAATCTTTAACTGCAATAGGAATAGGTAGGATGTATATAACCAATATTTCCCAAAAAAGAGCAACAATAAAACGAAGGAAAGTTCGAATTTTTTTTGTAGAACCTTCAAGTTTAATCAACAAAAAGCTAATATGATGCACTTAGATGTTAGGTAATTTAAAGTTTAGTAATTTATCACGTGTTTTCAAGTTCAACAAACTAAAACGTATGTAACATTCGTTGAATTAGCACCAGTGTATATATTTTAGCACAATAGTGAATATGATTTTTATTTGCATCATCTATGAAAGCTAAATGAGTTTGGAAATTTGAAAAAAATTTGATGTTACACACTTATTGTTCACACACAAGTTTATAATAGATTTAAATGTTATGTCATGTTATTGTCATTTTGTACATGTTTTTAGAATATATTGTAAACATGTTGTCAATGCCATTTTACACAAAAAATAGAATAAAAAAGAAAAGTCACATCGTGGAAGATTATGATCATCTTTTTGAAAACATAAAATATCACGATTAATTAACTCACCTAATAAATAAAAAAACAAATATGATCTAAAACTAATTATATTAAAATACTATTCTCACCCACTTATCAGATTGGTCCAGAGACAGAGATGAAAAGATATATAACTATTCTGTTTACTTATTATATTATTATTAAATTACGTGAAAAACAATTCAATAATCACATACAAACAACGTGAACATTGTCACTAATTATAAATAAATATAGTATAATTTTTAAAATAATTATCATAAAAATTAAAAATGAAGATGAGGATGAGTTTCCAGTTCTACTTCATCGCTTTGTCATGTCCTGTCATATAACATATATTTTGATTAATAATTTTTAAAAAAAGAATCATTAATTTCTTGATTGATATTATAAAATGACTCCTTAGTAAATTAGCCATAAACATGTGGTTTTATATTAGTAGGAGGAGGTGAATGATTGGTATATATATCCCTCGTGAAACTCGTGCAAGTTTTGGTAATGGATTTGTTTGGGACCATGTTTCTCTTGGTGTACGTTTTTTCTTTTTTCAGATCAATTAATTATCTATTCCTAAGAGAGAGAGAGCAAGAAAGCGAATGAATAAATTAACTCTGACCCTACACGAAAACAAGATGGTAATTTTTGTGGGATGTTGGTAGTCACAAAATTGTAAGTCACACTTGTTTTTTTTTTATAAATTTTTATTATTGTTATTAAATTTATTCTATATGATTTTTTGAGTCTTACTAAATTCTATATTGTGTTTTTTTTAAGATAAAACCAGTTCAAAGATTGTGTGTTTTGATGTTAGGTAGATCTTAAATTCAATTTTAAAAACGGTTTCTTTGGGTTTTTTTTTTACGATTTTTGGAAATTGATTTTTTAATTATGAATTTGAATAAAAAGTAATTGCAGATAATTTCTCACCCACTTTATAGTTTTTTTAATATTAAAGTAGTTACTTAAGTAATAATTTATACTTTTTTAAGTTGTCACTTTCGTGTTATGATTTTTCTATTTTTTAAGTGAAGATTTAGATAATAATTTCAATTTTGTTCCGGAGATTTATTAGTTTTACATCGTTTAGGGATTAAAGTGAAATGCAATTTAATACATTGATTTTCTTTAACATTTGATATATTTTTCAATAATATAAATATTGTAAAATATATAAGGTCAACTTTTATTTTAAGCGAAGAAAAATCCATGGTCAATCTCTTGTTTTTAGATCCTCCCAGTTATTCACTTATTTTCTATCTTGTCTCATTTTTCTAAAACAATTCACCTCTCTCTTCTGAAACAGAACCTGAGCGAGGGCCTTTCGCCTAAGCGAGGACTTGTGGATGTTCCAATGCTCCTTGTTTGCAATCTCGCCTAAGGGAGGATTTTTAGGTTGAGCGAGAGACCACCACAAGTGCAAACATCCAGCATGCTTAATGATTCATTTGTTTATAATCTACTTGCTCATGTGTAAAAAAACTATTCCTCTAGCTTACCATTTTCTCTTTGTGTTTGTGTTCTTTATTTGACTTTTCAGTTTTATGGTGATCACCAAATACTTGGTGAGCAAATGTGAATATTTCTGGAGGTCGTTCAGATGGTGGTCATGTTGTTGTCTAGTATGGGCGTGTTAGCCAATGCTCTTTTAAGCATATGTTGCTAAACTGTTATATTTTAAAGTTCCTTGTCTGCAAACAATCCTTTTGAACAACTGTTTCATGTAAATTATGTTTATGACATTCATTTTTTGTGCATTAGTTTTCCTTTTTAGTATAATTTGGATAACTGACTAATCATTTATATTTCATATCTCGTGTCTCCCTTTACTTTATATCATAAAATGTTAAAATGTGATGTTTGATTTCCTAAAATTTATCTTTTAGATGGAATGTCACAAAATACGTTTTTATTTTTAATAAGTACAACCGAAAGATTTATAATCAAATAATAAACACTGATGATTTGATGTCTAATTATGCACTTTTGTCTTCAAATATCTTTAGAAAGAAAATAATGATATTTTTATACTATTTAATATGTGATTTCAATATATTGTTGACAATTGGTTTATCTTTAGGATTATTATATTATTGTAAATTGTAAATTATTATGACTGCTATGTTGATTTATTTGAAAATTTTGTTTTACTTAAAAAAGAATTCAAGCAGCTTAGAAATGTTAAATGAATATTATATTTTTCAGAACTTATATATATTTATTATTACAAAATAATTTATATAACATAAAAAGTTTAATTAATGGAATGATATTTATTTTCATCCGGATGTGTTATTTTAATACCTGTTTTTAAAAATGTGTCAATTATGTCCTAATTTTTGAAAAAAATACTTCAATTAGGTCCTTTAAAAAATCATTAACGACATTAACGATGTGTCACGTGTCGATCTTTGGTTTTTTAAATCTTTTATTTTTTTTTTCTAAATATCCATATTGTCAAAAAAACATATGTGGGGACTAAACTTAAACAATAAACATACGTGAAAACTAAATTGAGACGAAAACAATGACACTTAGTAATGACATTGACACATGATGATACCTTGCTATGCGGTACTAAAAATGTCATGTGTCACCTTACAGGTTAACACGTGACACGTGACACGTGACATGCTATTAACGCTGCTTATGATTTATTTTTTTTAGAAGAACCTAATTGAAGATATTTTTTTTTAAAGATTGAGATGTAATTGACAAGTTTTTAAAAACAAGTAACAAATTGACACATCTAAATAAAAATGAGTATTATCTCACTAATTAAGCCAAAATAAAATGATCCTAATTGAAATTAAATGCTTGTCAACGTAATCTTTATAGAAATACAAATAAATTTTTTAAGTAGATAATTAAAAATTATTATTTCACAAAATTCTTTTACTAATCCATTATTCTCCCGTTTCATTTTAAAATCACTACACAATCTTATAACTAATAAGTATCAATGGAAAGTTTCTCACTATTCTTCCAAACTTTACTTTTACTTTTAGAAGAACATTTAACACCTGTAAGAAACATTTAACACGTATGTACAATTGGACCGACCAGATTAAAATTATTGTTTACCTAAATAAAATCACTTAATCCATTATTTACCTATACTTCTCGTATTTACGCCTTTGTTTAGTTGACACCTATACTAAACATTTTTTTATTAGTATTCAATTCCCATGAGTAAAAAAAAAATGATAATAAGAATACAAAATTCTAAAAAATCATTATGTAGATAATTTATAGTTACTATTTTTACATCACGCGGAGCAGAAAGAGTAAAATGTTTTTGTCTTAAAATAAAAAAATATATATCGTGCAAGAAAAAAGAAGAAGCATGCTTAAATCCAAATAAACAAATAAAATAATTATACGTTTGAGCGACGCCGAGAATGAGTACAGTAGAAGGCACAGGGTTGATGTGGTCCGACCCGACCCGTGATGGTTTTTACCAGTGGGGACCCACCCGTAGTAATATTCAGAGAAACCGACAACAGTGTGCAGCAAATTAGTCTCTCTCCTTCTTCGACACCGGGTTGCTCCTATCGACGCCGTGTGTGTTTCCACTCGTCTTCTTCTCCTTCTTCTTCTTCTTGAATCCCTCTTCTTCTTGGTCTATAATTCTCAGATGGAGCAGCTGAAGACGCTGGGTAGAGAACTTGCAATGGGGTCGCACGGCCAGTCGAAGGAGTTTCTGGACCTCATCAAGTCCATCGGCGAGGCCCGATCCAAGGCCGAGGAGGACCGCATCGTCCTCCGCGAGATCGAAACCCTAAAGCGACGCATCAACGACGCAGACACGCCCAAGCGCAAGATGAAGGAGTACATCATCCGCCTCCTCTACGTCGAGATGCTCGGCCACGACGCCTCCTTCGGCTACATTCACGCCGTCAAGATGACTCACGACGACGCCCTCCTCCTCAAGCGCACGGGCTACCTCGCCGTCACCCTCTTCCTTAGCGACGACCACGACCTCATCATCCTCATCGTTAACACCATCCAGAAGGATCTTGCCTCTGATAACTACCTCGTCGTCTGCGCCGCCCTCAACGCCGTCTGCCGCCTCATCAACGAGGAGACCATTCCCGCTGTCCTACCCCGCGTCGTCGACCTTCTTAACCACCCCAAGGACGCCGTCCGGAAGAAGGCCGTTATGGCGCTGCATCGCTTCTACCAGAAATCTCCCTCCTCCGTTTCCCACCTGTTAACCAATTTTCGCAAGCGCTTGTGCG
>Ga0099823_1002802_pt1 | contig 16074 bp, 20 predicted proteins | sample CowpearedBW_FD_76831 | JGI IMG/M metagenome (GOLD analysis project Ga0099823, IMG submission 76831) | Root nodule microbial communities of legume samples collected from California, USA - Cow pea red BW | ecosystem: Host-associated > Plants > Roots > Nodule | place: USA: California | collected...
ACAAGATAGCTTTAAACATAACAACATATGGTCTTCATATTGTCTTCCAGATGGCTTTCAGGCTTCTTTTATCATCATCAAAATCTTGCTTCAGCATTTAGACTTGTATTGCTTTTGCCAACAAACTTATCCTAACAGGTTCGTTATTTTAACTATGCATGTTGATTGAAAAACTCACACAAAATCAGCAAAATAAATCTAATCCTATGTAGTTTGTAAAAGGGTTTTAAATGGCAACAACAACCATGCACTCATTGTCATTCCCATACAATATACTCCATTTTCTTCTAATCCCAAACACCAATTCCTCCAATTATCACCACTTCCCACTAACTCTGCCACAACTCCTTTCCCACTGCACTAAACACAGACCAGAACGTTCATTCCAACACCAAATAGATTTCAAACAAACATAATAGAGAGATGAAAAAAGGAGTCAGAACATTGAACACACAGATTTTAATCAAACAGATTTTAGGAACCCATATGCTATGCTCACTATAGCTCAAGGATCATGATATTCATTCAAACCAGTAAAAACATATTTCAAACCAACAAACTATTGGCATACTCAAAGTGTACTTCATATTATAATGGCAATAATTAAATATACAATTCAATGTTTCTGTAGCCATGGACTTATTATATGCAGGCATAGATTCTAGTAGTGAGCATGCATTATTTGATTTCCTAACTAACAACAATAGATTTCCTAGAATAGATTTGCCTACAAACAGTTGAACTATTTACAAATTATCAAAAAATTAAGTACAAATAGTCCTAAAAGTATCACTATCTAACTAATGAGAGAAAAAAATACTAAATTTTTACAGAAGAAATAGATAACAGAGAAAGGAAGTATTAGAAATAGAGAAGACAAAACTATGGAGTTAAGCTTCACCACCCTGCAATTAAGAACTCAATTGTGTGAAGAAGGAAAAGCAAGAAATAGAACAAAAATATTCAATCTCACACACTACTCTACAAAGAAATCTCTATTTTATTCCTATGCATACACGAACTTGAACACTAATTGAACTTATACATTCAAAATAGACATCTGGAGAAAAAAAATAGTACTAAGGGACTGAAAAGTGAAGTTGTAAGACAACGGTTTGAGCAAGGGGAACCAACCACCAACTACAATATTGTTTTAACCATAACCATGCACTCAAACCAGTAAAAACAGATTTCAAATAATCAAATTTCAAAGCAACAAATTATTGGCATACTCAAAGTGTACTTCGTATTATAAAGGCAATCATTAAATAGACAATTCAATGGCAGCAAGAACAAATTTACCCCAATTTCCATAGCCTCCTCATTCACAAAGGTGCCATTTTTCCTCTTATAGTGATCTTCCACATTTCAGCTCGCCCAATGTTCCTACCAATCTCAATTTTCTATATGTTTTGAAGAAAAGTAAAATGAGCAAAAAAAATGTACTATGGCTTGTACTCATATTTCCAAAAGGGTTAAAACCATCAGTAGCTAAACCAAACCGTACATTTTGAGGATCATTTGCAAATTCTGGATGTAATAGATCAAAAATTTTCCAAGCCTCGGAATCTCTAGGATGCTTAATCAATCCATCTACATTACCCTCTAATGCATGCCATGTCATAGAATCAACTATCTTAGAACACATAAACAATCTTTGCAATCTCGTCTTTAATGGAAAATAGCGTAAGATCTTTGCATATTGTTTCTTATCTTTATCTTTCCACTTAGAGGTTTTGCATCGTTTACATTCTTCTAAGCCTTCGTTTTCCTCACCCCAATATAGCATTTTATCTTTACTTCACTTCTCGCATTCGTTTAAGTTCCCCACCCTTACCACAAGTAAGCGGCCTGGGTCGAAGACCCTTAACTTGTTAATTCGTTTAAGTTCCCCACCCTTACCACAAGTAAGCAGCCTAGCTCGAACACCCTTAACTCGTTGTTAATTCGTTTAAGTTCCCCACCCTTACCACAAGAAAGCGGCCTGGGTCGAACACCTTTAACTCGTTGTTAATTCGTTTAAGTTTCCATCCTTACCACAAGTAAGCCGCCTGGGTCGAACACCATTAACTTGTTGTTAATTCGTTTAAGTTCCACACCCTTACCACAAGTAAACAGCCTGGGTCGAACACCCTTAACAAATAACCATGCGTGCAAACATCACATACATCAAACACCCACTTACAAACATGAAAAGCAGTTAACCCACAAGTGACCGGCCTCAAACAAACACAATATAAACATAAACGAACATTCATATAAAGATGAAAGTAAAGCAATGTACGAGTTATTACAGACTTGGAATCATTAAGCAAATTGGAAATATTAAATCAAAAATCCTAAGCCGCCTCCTGCTCAGCACCCTCCGCCACCACCTCATCACCACCTGCGTCGACATTCACCGCCTCCTTATCTTCATCCCCTTCTGGGCTAGATTCCGCCTCATCTATAAGTACCCTATCAACAACATCCTTATTTACATCAAACTTTGCGTCATTAACGTCAACATTCTCATAGAAAAAGATTGCTTTCCGCACACCCATCTGAAAGTCGTTAATATGTTCTTGTATTATACAGCTCTTTAGGTCATCCAGCTCCCCTTCCAACCCGTCATGTTTTTCCTTTATATCATCATAGTCGGCCTCAAGATCTGCAATCCGGCCCTTCAACTTTTCTTCAGAGTCAAGGCAATGCACCCTCCACGTAACAAGCCTCTTCCTCTCCGTTCCCCAATCCTCGTTCTCTTTCTTCCAAGCCTTTTTCTCCTCTGCATGCTTGTCCACCTTCTCTTACAGCTCTTCAACCTTCGTCCGGGTCCCTTCCTTCAACTCCCTCTGATATAAGGATCTAACACGCCGACTTAGTATCAAGGTCTTGCTGCTAAACTCGACCATAGCCTTCACCAAGGCATTCAGCTCCATGTTGTCAATAGAATCTATTAGCGACTCCGGCACATTAATCTCGATATCTTTTCAAACAGTAGTCTCTAGAAGCTTAATCAGTTCAGCTTCCGGTCCCTTCACTCCACTTGACGAACCCACCCCCATCAAAACAGTTCGCACCTTCTTCACAACTTTGCCTTCCTTTTGGTCCCACCGTGCACATGAACATCTACCAACGACTCCTACAAGTTGGGAACCTTAGTGCTTCCCGCAGCTCTAGCCGTTGCCGCTTTCTCCTTGCGTAAAGTTTGGAAAAGTGTTAAGTTCTTCTTGCCCATTTGTGCCATATGCCCTGAAATACACAACACACAAACTGTCAAAATACTCGAACATATAACAATGCTCAAAGTTACAAAAAGATACCTTCAATATCTATAATCGGGTGAACCAAATTATACACCCTAACTAAGCCCTTAATGGGCATCTTATCGCTTAACTGCATCAAGGTATCCACCACCTCTTTCTCCGCCACCGACAAATCCTCCATCGATATCACCTTATACCTCCAAGGGTTGCCGGTCCAGAAAAATGGAAATTTAGTGTTACCGTCAGCTGTGTAGAAGTGTGACCGACCAGCCGGTTTCACCACCACCTTGAAGAATCCTTCTTTAAAATGTTTGAATGACTGAGTGAAAGCGTCTAGTCTATTGAGACCAGACCGACTTATTAGCAACAACCACGTTGTCAGAATTTTTGGCCTCGTAACAAAAAAGTATAGGAATGCTCAAGGGGACGGCTCCAAGTACAATGCCATGCACAGCAACCGAAAAGCTTGCAAGTATGGCCAACTATTTGGGTGAAGCTGAGTAGGACCGACGTTCAACAATCGAAGCACTCCCATGGTGAACTCATCGAATGGCAGCCGAATGTGTAGTTGCGAGAAATGGCACATATTTATATAGAAAAACTCTTCGGCTGCTACTTCTCGATCGTGGCAAACACATTCCACAACGGTCACTCTCTCTGGCACCACTATGTCCCTCTGAGCACCTTTCTCAAAAAGTGGTGTGCAGTTTAACCACGATCTCAGTAAACGCGACCATCGAAACAACGATTACTGTGTCCGCATGTCTGCCGCCACCCATTCGTACCCGGCCTTCGCCGACCAACTACTCTCCACCAACTCCTCGGGTGGGTCTTCCCTAACTTCAACCACCCTCTCCATTGGAATCCTCCCTATATTACCTATTTCTTCCCTATCACTAGTATCGTCTCGACTACTTCCACTATTTCCAGACCGCTCACTACCCAAACTTGACAACGAAACCCTATCACTACTACTAGACATACCTGATTCTTTTAAGATGACGGAGGAGGTAAGGAAGATATCGGACAACTCTAAAACACACGCGAATAGATTTTTTGCAAATGAAACAAAGTGAATGCACTGCCAACATTATCTTCATTTATAGACACGAATCTCAAACGTCACAACTCCTTCCCGCCAAAAAACACAACTTATTTCAATCATCATAAAGTATCAAAATGACGGTGTCAAACCTCTATAGATCAGATTTTTGACACCCCTTCACCTGCCACAAACCCCTTCACCTACCTGAAATCCCTTCATATCTTTTAGCCTTCACACTGTTCATCACATTTAAAGGCTGGGGGACTGGTGTATCACACCTAGCCGGTCATGCTAGCACATCAGCACATATCATCCTTCACCAACACACTTATATCGGCAAAGGCTGGGGAACTGGTGTATCATACTTGGCCAACTTAACCAAATAATAACAATAAACAATCACCACATCTATACCAGAAACAACCCAGGTATCCGGCTTAGGTTGACATAAGCCTAACCGGCCTAAACCCATAATCAAAGTCGCTAAAGGAACGACCAACCTAGGACAGTATACGAACAATGACGACATAAGCCAACTAGGAAAGTAACCGGATCAAACCCTTCTAAAAGACTTGGCGAAGCCAAAACACCTAAGAAACAGCCAGTCCACGATAGTCAGGACTAGGGGCCCACCTTTAGCCCAAGCTAGGGCCTAGTCCATGAAATGGTCAAACACAATTAATAATCTATAAATACACTTGGACCCCACAGATTAAAGGTACGCATTTATTACTTCATTAATCACCTGATTTGACTTTTCAAGGGCTTTCGCTAACTTAGGCTTCGGAGTCCATTCTCTAGGTAACTCCTCCCGGGTTCAAACCGATATATGCCAAACGGAAAGAACCCAATCGAGGAGATAGCGGACTATATGGGTAAGGTGATACTTGTGCCTAATCGATCTTATTTGTTCTTTACAAGAACAAGTTTAACATAATTTGGGATTTTATTTGGATTGTATTGAAGTTTATCTAGATTTTAATCGAAATTACAATTTAGTTTTCTTCAAATTGAAGAAAAAAATTTGTGTGTTTTTTTTAATTAAGTGAGCCAGTGAGCCAACCCGTGTAACCCGCCAACTCGTGGTGGGTCGGGTCGGGTTCTAATTTTGTTGGCTCGTTAATAAGTGAATCGAGTTGGGTTGACCCACTAAGTGGCCAACCCGTCGCGAGCCGAACCAGGTTGGGTCGGGTGACCCATTTTGACAGCTCTAAGTAGTAGTTAGTATTACTATTATTCTTTTATTATAATTATTACTATTTTCCATTCTTATTATTATTATTTTTATTTTTATTTTGTACCTGATCCATCATTTACAATATAGACTATTATTAATATTAAGATTATTATTATTATTATTTGACTTAATATTACTATTAATATTATTAGCACTAATAAATATTTAATATTATTAGTATTTTTATCATTAAAATTATTGTTATTTTACTATTTTTATTATTTTGCATTGTTATTTTTATTAGTATTATTAAAATAATTTTTTTACAGGCTACACAAGGATAGTATACATATATTTATTATATGAACAATATTTGCATACATATTTTATTTTATTATAATATATAGCACAAAAAGTTTAATCATTGATTTTGATCGTTCAATAATATTGTTTTATTACACAAAACTAATAATATATTAATATTTATTATTATTTCTATTATTTTATTATTATGACCATTATTATTAGTTTATTATTATTATTATAATATTATAATAATTATTATTATACATAAGAATGCATAGTTAATTATTATGTACAACATTAACTAATATAGATCGTGATTATAAACAATTTATATTATTTCCTTATGATATATCAAACACGACTTATTACACTTTGTAACGAATTCAAATATTATTTGTGTTACATACAATATAAATTTCATAAAAGTACATATTGTTACTGTAATATATTATTATTGTAAGAAATGTAAGGTCACTTACGTTGCTGCCCTTATTTTAAAGGGTCACTCCAAAATCGGTTGAGCCTAGGACTGATCCAAAGGACAAACAGACCCTAAGTCTGCCCTAACACACTCTTCACTTCTCACATTCAGAAAATAGTTGTTTGTTCTTCCCTTTCCCCCTAAAACAAAGCTCTGTTAGGGTTTGGTTCCCGCTCGTTTGTGCTCACTCAAAAGTTCGCTCTGTCTCACGTAAGTTGGTCCTTGAACCTTACTCCTTTCCTTCTAAGTTGGTTTTCGTGGTTTCTGTTAGGATTCACGATAGTAACCATGTTATCCTTCTGTGCCGCTGTTCCAGTTAGTGAATCTGCTCCTGGATCTACGAAGTTCTTTGGCTTAGGGTCGGAGTTTGATATTAGTCCCTTTTCAGGTAAGGGAAGCTATGGCTTACTTATGTATTTTGTTTTTCCTGTTGTTCTGTTGTTATTTTAAGAGTCTACGCTTGGTGTGATGTTGTGAATGCTTGGAATGTTTTATCATGTTGGTTCGGATTGGTAAGTGTGGTTGTTGCAGGGAAACAGTTGCGAGATCTGATAATCTCGCCCAAGCGAGCCTGTCTCGCCTAGGGGAGATGAGCATAGACTCGCCCAGACCTTTTCACGCGAGGGGTCGCTCAGGCAACCATCTCCGTTTTGAGCGAGCGAGAATGCGCATAGGCCACTGTTTCTGTGTGTCGAGCTCTCGCCTAGGCGAAGGGAACTCGCTGAGCGAGAGACCCTCTCGCTTGAGCGAGACCCTTCAGCCTGGGCAAAGCGTTGGGTGAGAGTGCGTTCTGGTTTGGTGTTTCCCTTGTTCTTGGATGTTTGGCTTGTATTTGATTGGATTATTATATAATGGCATGAGGGGAATGAATATGCATGAATGGGAGGGTGTATTAGTTGTGAATGACGAACTTGAATAATTCTTGGCATGTAATGAACATGGAATGGTTGGTTATGAAAGTGGCATGGTAATGAGATGAGTTGAAATTCTATATTCATGGATGGAGTATGATGAGTTGGTATGGGTTTGACCTGGAACATGAAAGAGGTTGATTATAAAGGTTGACATAATATATATACATGCATGATAAATATTACTTGGTTGTTTGAATATGTTTGGTCTGTGGTTAGTGCGTAATTCCTTGAAATCTCTAGGTGAGATTTCAGGGTTGTGTTTCAGTGGTCGGGACGTAAATCCATGGCCCTTGTTAGTGGGTGTCCATGGTGGTGCCCCATCTATATAGTCTGGTAAGGATTCAAGGTAAGGTTGCATCCTAACACTCTAAGGAGTCAGTTAGTCTCACTTAGAGTGGACTAACTCTTGTGGTGAGAGTAGCAGGAGGTCTGAAACTCATTAAGGGGCTAACCTTGTGTGGGGGGATTGGAAAAATAGTAACAACTTGTGACACATAGCTCGGGGGTGAGCAGAGATATCCACCAAAAGTGCAAGCATTCGCTGAATCCGACTAGATTATATGTATCCGGATGAGTCGAGTCGAGTCTTAATGTATTGATTGGAAGGTCATAACATGCTTGGATGATGTTTGTATATTGGACTATGAAAGTATATTTGATTGCATGATAAAACCATTTTTGGCTCTAGCTTACCCTTTGCTTGTTTGATTGCTTTGTATGTTTTTCCTATACCTTTGCGATGATCATCAATTTATTGATGGGAGCAGATGTGAGAGGTACTCGTGGTCAACCGGAAAGAGATGATTTCGCTGCATAGTCTACTTAGGCTGGACTACATGTTTTATTGGGCTTTTCTTTAGGGCTACCGCCCATGTACTAGTCTGTCTTTAAAAATTCCTATCTGTTTCTATTAAACTTTATATCTGTTTCCTTTTTGGCATCGTGGTGTGCCGTGGATAATTATAATGAGTTAAGTTTAAACTCTAGGACTGCACTGCTATATTATTTTAGTGTGACACTTCCTTTAATTATGTTTATTAATTAAATGGGGTGTTACACGTTTTACTATTATGCCATATGTCATTTTCTCATTCTCAATTTGGTCCCTCTATTTTTATTTTGTTTCAAATTTAGTTCCAACTTTTGTAGAAGATTTGCAATTTCGTCCCTTCCCAAATTGAAACAAAAATTAACTTTTATATTAATGAAATACAAATATTTTATTAAATTTGATATTTTTATTCAAATTGATATTTTTATTATATATTTTTAACAAAACTAAGTTTATTTAAATTTGTGTTTCACATTCAACTTCATTTACAATTGTTTTCAAATTTTAAATTTATTTGTTTTCAATTGTTATATGAACTTGTGAAAATTATTTTAAACTTTTATATTTAAATTTATATAATTGTTATTTTTACCTAGTGGCGGACCTTGCAATTGACAAAGGACGGTCATGACCCCAAACGTTTTTTAAATCTATATATTTTAATATATAATTTTAAATATATTTTTTAAAAATTTAATATTTTTAATATATTTTATAGATTTTATTTTCTAAAATTTTTTCATATATCTATATCTATATATAAAAGAATTTTCTTTTTCACATTTTCAATCTTATCGTTTAAATATTTTTAAAATTAAAATTATTATTTTAATAGTATTATCTTTTAAGTGATTAGTTGTTTAATTTAATGATATTTTTATTTAACTATTTTTTAATATAATCATTATAAATGAAAATTAATTATAGTAAAATTATAAAAATATTTATATTTAATTTTATAATTCTAATAATAACAATAATTATATTTTTTTGATTATCATTAAAAAAATAAATACAATGGTTTTATTAGTGTATATAAAAACATTTGGATATTACTCTTTTGGTTCCAATTTTCCTTCAAAAATATTAAGTTAGTTTTCCAATTTTTTTAATCTCAATTTGATTCCGATTTTTTTAAAAATTATGCAACTTGGTCATTTTTCGTTAATTTTTTACCAGATCAAGTTTTTTTAATCAAAATTGAAGTTGTGAATAAGGATGATTTGCTTTATTGGTGTAATTAACATAATCCTAGTATCAATTGTGATGAAAAATCTTTGCAAAGCTTCGAGAGATTTAACAAAAAGAACCAAATTGCATCAATTTTAAAAAATTAGGACTAAATTGAGAATAAAAAAATTTAGATGACTAACTTGACATTTTTGGACAAAAAATGAACCAAAAGAGTAATTCAACCAAAATTTTGATACCACAAAATATTGGTTGAAGATCCGCCACTGTTTTTATACCAACTCAAACATTTGTATAGAAATTATTGAACTTTACATATTTTAAAAATATACAATTATTGGAAATATAAATTCAAATAAAAAATTATATTAAAGTACGATGTAATAAAATACCAATATAATTTCTTAAATATTTTTTCTATTAGCATTACTTTCCATTAAAACCTTTAAACAATTTTAAATAAAGTTCAATGTAAAATGTAATTTTAAATAAACTTAATCTTGTTAAAAATATTTACTAGAAATATCAATTTTGATATAAAAGTTAAATTTTGTTTCAATTTGAAAATTTGGAAAGGGATAAAGTTACCAATTTTTATAAAAATTGGAACTAAATTGAGAATGAGAAAATGACACATGACATAACAATAACACGTGACATTATCACTACTACATCACACTATCACTGTCACGTGGTACGATGACAGTTTGACATATGACAAATTTTTTAATTTTTTTTTAAATAAAAGAATTTAAAAAAAATTATTATTTTTTAAATAAAAATATTTAGGAACTGACACGTAATCCATCTTTAACATTGTTACTACACCACTAATGAAAAAGATTGGATTGCATCAAATTTTTAAAAAATAAGGACTAAATTGAGATAAATAAAAATAGAAAAATCAAATTGATATTTTACTACGAAAATAAAGACAAAAAACATAATTTAACAAAAAATAATAAATAATAATTATTCAAATTCTCAAATATAAAATATTTTCTAATGTACGTATGTTTAATATATATATATATATATATATATATATATATATATATATATTCCCTTTCACATGATAATAAAAATAAAATATTATTTATCACTTTCTCTTAAATCAAAATACTTCAAGATACTTTTTGTAATTTTATAACACCACCTCATATTTTTAAAGACAATTATACTAACCTTAATTTGTGATTAAATGAGCACCAAAATAATTGCATTCTAAATAATATTAATATATAACTAGATAATAATAATAATAATTAAATTTCTTAATTAGCATAAATTATTTTCAATTTCATGTAGTTGAGAGCAAGGCAATATAAGTTTGATTTGACTTTTTGCCTACAAATATCTGATGTTATAAATCATATCTGAATTATAAATAATATCTTAGTTAAATAATATTGAAAGCTCCTCCATTACAACACAACCACATACACCTTCCTTAATCCCAAAGAAGATTATCATCGGAATCGAAAACTACCACCGGTGAACATGGCCGCTGCCGTCACTGAAATGGCCCGCCGCCATACGCTTAGCCAAATACTGGTGGATCTCGTGAAGTTCGCCGTGGGTTCTGCCATCGATGGCTCTCGCAAAATCATCCCAGGTCATTTCTTCTGCCAATTTCAAACTTTTCTTTTTATTTCACTCTCATCACTAACTGTTTGTCTAACTCTTCATGTAGAATCACCGAAACGGGTTGTTTCACTTCTTTTCAATTGGAATCCAACAGATAGTGTTTGATTTGGGATAAATTTTAGGGATATAAATTAATTAACTAATTATCGCGTTTTTAATCAAATCATCTTCACACTCAACTGCTAAAGGAAGGAAATATTTAATCACAGTTGAATTAGTTTGTGTACAGGAATTAAATTATTTCTGTAACTATTTTGAGTTTTTGATCAAGTGAGTGCTCAACCATGAATTACTAATGTTGGGAAATTTATTTCGATTTATACTTTTATTTTAGGTTTATATGCTCTTGCTTTTACTTCTATGCTTATTTCATGTTGTATTAGTGTTTTCAAAAACTGCATCTAAAAGTTTTGGATTAGAGTGGAAATAAGGTATTGGTATTGATATTATTTTTAGTTAAAGAAAGAATGTTAAATAACACTCATTTCATCTGTTTTCAGAATTGAAGTGAATGTACATGTGAAAAGTGAGTAATTGAACATTTCTGTGGAGCAACTTCAGGGTTGGGAGTATCTTGTCCTATGTTTGATTATGCATTTGTCAGTTATTCTGGTATTACTTGTCATCCATATTCTTGATTCTATGTCATAAGATAGCCATTGACTTGTGATTTTATTAACTGGATTTGGTTTTTCTTAAGCGGAGAGTGGAAAAGGATAAAGTAGTGGTTGATATTAAATCTAACTGTGGAGTTTTTTATTGTTTTTTTGCGTACTTAATTTTATCACAATTTAACCATTGACATTAATAGATATAAGAGTATTATATCCTCTAAAGGGTACTTCACATCTTGTAAGAATCATATCCTTGATACTCAGCTGTTATCTCCGGGGAGTTTAATTCAAACCATTTGTGATTTTTCACACCCCCTCCTTTGGTTTTAGAGATAACTGAGTGCTATGTGGTGAAGAGTTTGGTTTTCTGTCTGTCATGTGTATGAAAATACTGTTTTGGAAGAGGCAAAAGTCACATCGATGATTTGTACACTGAGAATCAATTTTTAACCATCAGCTTAGGGATATACTTGTTTAAAACCATGAAAACTTCACTCCTTATGACTTTACTAAGAGTTAGGGTGAATTTTCTGCACTCAGTGAGCTTTCGAATGTATAATGATCCTTTTTAATTTGTTTTTAGTTCTAAAAATTGCATCACCTTTTAATTTCTTGTTCTTCATTTAATACTTGAAGGTTGAAAAAATTCTTGCAAGTTTTTCTTGTACTTGAGATATTACTGCTACATTGAAGCATACACTATGTTAAATTAAAAATTTAGTTCCATCTCTTCTTACATTGTTTTCGGTTTAGTCCTTGCTTGAAAAAATGTCCCTACTGACGTACATGTTTTATATTTAAATATCATTACTGTATTTATTACAGGTAGGAAGCAGGTTGATAAGATGGTGCCAGAAGGATTGATAAACATACCCTTGCCAACCCCTGTAAATACCCAGAAACATCCTGACTTAAAGGTTGCAAATGACCTACATTTTGAGACAAAAATGGAGGAAGTGAAGGAAGACATGAATAGCATAAAGCAGCAGTACAAAACATCAACCAAACGTGCTGATCAGTCACAGATTCCAAACAAATCGGATGATGGCTTGAAGGAAATCAATCTCGTGCAGGGCAAGGGGAGGAGAGTGTTCATCCGATCTCGTCTATAGAATGGAATTTACATAACTTACACCAGAGATTCTACATATAATTAAGATAGTGCAACATAATATGTGCTTTGTTTTTCTTCTCTCCCCTCACACCATGTTAGATGGGAAGGGGATAATAACTATCTGGCTTGAGGTTTCACCGTTTGAGTCTGAGTACTGTGACTCCTTGTGTATTCTATCAGTCACCACTTGAGGTATACCAAATCTCCTAGGTCTTATGTCCTTCCCCATAGTATTAATATCATCATATAACATGTAGTTTATTTTCAGTCCCTGTATGTAACGTATCCTATAACATCTGTTTCTCAATGAATTAACTACGATTTACAAACCCCACTTTCTTTTTGTTTATTTCATTGTATTAACAATGAAGTTGAGGGACATGGTTATGTGTTTAAAACTGGACGAATTGATGAGATTTTGAAATCTGAACTATGTATTTGTTATGAACATTATTCTATTGGTTCGGCTAACTATTGCCATATCAGGGTAACAACTGAAGAATCTTTTATTTTATTAAATATTTAACCAACTGAACGAAATGAAATCAATACTTGAGGGTTTTGGATGTTTAAATGGAATGAATTTGTAAGAACATTGGTTTTGCGTTTCATATTATTTGATTTCTGCAAGAAACAAGGTTTTATCAAAACTTAGAGATCAGGATACTCTTGTAGTGGCACTACACCCCCTGTAGCAGCTAATGCAACTGAGAAAGAATACAAGACAAAACTCAAGATTTTTTATTCGCATAATTGATGAGTTGTTGGATATACTACGGGAATCAATGTTTTTCCCAATCTTGACCAAAAGTCTGGGTGTCTTTCAAATAAGAATGAAGAGTGAAGACATTCCCAAAACTGAGTTTTAGAACTCACGAAGGGTATTATGAGTGGTGTTTGCTTTTGGGCAAACAATTGTTCCAGCAACCTTTCAATTACTCTTGAATGAAGAACATCTCTCAATCCCTTATGAAGTTGCATGACTCCATCTTGTTTCTTCTTTTCAAAGAAAGTGATGAGGGCACTACATGACAGTATTTTGGATTACATGAAATACATAATAGAATCGGTCTATAACTTTTCAATTCATTCCAAATGATAAGTAACTTGGTAAAGTAACCGATTATGGATTTGTCAACTTCTCTAACTGAACCCATTTCTTGTATTAAATCCAAAATTCTCGAAAGATCTCCTAAAGAATATCGCAATTTTAAATCTTTTCAAATTTCTTGTATATTAGCCATCATGCTCTATCTAATTAGTGGAGAAACAAAATGAACCAACCATGAAACCACCATGTTATTGCACCTCTTTCAAACTGTATAAAGAACGTGATTTGATGCAGGTCTTTGAATTGAGCAGTTAACAAAGTCATATTTGTTCTTCATACTAATGCGATAAGCATGGAATGACTCCATAAACTGTAGTTTTGGATCAATCAAATATCGGAGTTACCAAAGCCATTGTTGGATTTTCTCCGGAATGAAGATAATAGGGATTATGTTTCTCCATAAACCTGTTTCTTTTATAAACATATATAACTTTGTTGTGATAACAAACTATTGTCAACTTGGATTTTGATAGAACACTTGAGGAGGGGCTGATACAACACGAGAAAGATGGTGAAGAAGGCCGTGTTAGTGGAAGGGCCAAGATATGGAAGGTTTACTCTAGGAGGAATAAAACAGACCCAGAGAATATTAATTAGTTAGGAGGGTAATGACGTGACAAAAGAAGACTAATATTTGAGAAGGGAGGAAAGAGAGAGGGGGATACGGGAAAGTTTGTTATGAAATAGGGTAAGGAGAGTGATCTCTCTGGAGGAGTCATAGACTCTGGAAATATTCTATACTGTCATACCACTGGTTTGCTCATTTTCACACATTCAATAATACAGTTTCCATACACTATCATTTGTTGTGCTGTTTTGATTTGTTTTTGTGGTCATAGCTTTATCACTGATCCGACCTGCCGGATACCTGCGATGAGAGCTAGCAGAGTTACCCTTTTTCCATGCCACCGAAGATGTCAGATAGAGTGGAAGCATTGGAGGAGCGTTTGACTGCAATGGAGGCTTCAATGCGCCAATCGTTGGTGGAGTTTCGTCAATCTATGCTGGAGGAATTTTGCTAGATTGCATACTGCAAGAAGTGAAGAACGGGTTTCATCGTCTCCGGAAATGGAAGCGTCACCGAAGGAAAGGATGACAATAAAGAAGGTAGAATTGCCTTTATTCGACGGAACTGACCCGGTGGGATGCAGAGACTTATTTCGAGGTTCAGGGGTTGAAGGAGGAAATGAAGGTGCGATTGGCTAAGTTAAGCATGGAAAGGGCCACTATCCATTGGTTTAATCTTCTCCGCGACTCTGGTGAGGGGTTGACCTGGACGAAGTTAAAACGAGAGTTGATTGGGAGATACGGAGGTGGTCGAAGTGACAATCCCTATGAGGAACTTAAGGACTTGAATCAAACAGGAAGCATAGAGGAATACCTGTCGGAGTTTGAATTTATTTCGTCCCAGGTATCACAGTTGTCGGAAGAACAATATTTGGAATATTTCATCGGTGGTCTTCGACCAGAGATTCGAAGACGTGTTCGCACTTTCAATCCTATCAACCGCTTAGAAGTTATGCGAATCGCGAGGAACATAGAAATGGAGTTATATAGGGAATAAAGTGGCAGAGGAGTCGGAGGACGCATGGGAAGAGGAAATCAGGGATGGGTTTCGAATAACCCAGATAGAACTGGTATCGGGTCGGGTTACAACCCAAATAAGATGGGTATAGGAGTGGGTCCAAGTGTTAGAGCCCAATCCAAAGGGTTTTCAAACGAAAGTGTGGCCCAAGGAGGGGTGAGAGCTGCTGGATCACCCATACAACATGCTAATAACGATCGATCTTCTCCATCAGAACGAAATAGGGGTACTAAACATCTCCCTTATTCCGAGTTAATGAACCGTAAGGCACAAGGGCTCTGTTTCAAATGTGGTGAAAAATATCATCCATTACACAATTGTGCAGAACGATAGTTGAGGCTGCTTGTGTTGGGGGATGATGAAACCGTGAATGAGGAAGGAGAGATTATTGCTAGTGAGGAGATGGAGCAAAAGGAAGAGTCCACATTGGACTGCGGAGCTATGGGAATGTTTGGAGGGGTGGAGATAGGTGGAAATGAAAAGATTATTCCTTCGACCTTACGCTTGGAAGCCTCTATTAATGGAGTTTTTGTGGTGGTGTTGGTTGACAGTGGGGCGAGCCACAACTTTATATTTCCTCATGTAGTGGCAGCTTTGGGATTGGAAATGGAGAATGAAAAGCCTATTGGAGTGCAGTTGGGTGATGGCCATAAGATACCCACTTTGGGTAGATGCAAGCCAGTGACAATCCAATTTGGAAATTTTCATACTGTTGTAATACCGCATGTGTTGGAATTAGGAGGGCTGGATATGATATTGGGAGTAGCCTGGTTACAAGAATTTGGTAAGGTGACTTTCGATTGGAAAAA
>Ga0099823_1002803_pt1 | contig 16073 bp, 13 predicted proteins | sample CowpearedBW_FD_76831 | JGI IMG/M metagenome (GOLD analysis project Ga0099823, IMG submission 76831) | Root nodule microbial communities of legume samples collected from California, USA - Cow pea red BW | ecosystem: Host-associated > Plants > Roots > Nodule | place: USA: California | collected...
TATATATTAAATAACTAACAGAATTTGATATTTACTAAAAAAATTGAAATTCTTCAAATTGTAGAATTGTTTAATGCTTAGGACAAAAATAGTCCACATATCCAAAAAGTCGAGTCGGGTCGAGTAAAAGGTTGAGATGACTTGGTTCGGGCTAAAGGTTGAGTCGAGCCTACTCGAGTTGAAGGATGAGTCGAAAGTCGAGGAAAGTCGCATGGCCGCAGTAACGGACCTACAGTATGACATAGGGGAGCCACGGCTCCCCCAATTCTTTTTTTATTTCATTTGTTATATATATTTAAATTATTTATTTATATATTATTATATTATTTATTTTTATATTATTATATTATTCACATTAATTTTTTAAGTTTTCTTTTAAAATATCATACATACTTTCTCTTTTTTCTTTTCATTTTCTTATTTTGTATCTCTATCTCTTTTTATTTATCTCATTTTTTACTTTCAATATCACTTTTTTTTTCAAAATAAAACTGTAACACAGTAAAATTGATGAGTTAAAGAATATTTTAGATCAATTAATTTATTCTTTTGAATTGGTTTATTTTGTACTTTTTTTTAAGTATATGTTTTTCTCTTGCATATGATAAATTTGCCTATTGTGTATTAGATGGTGACAAATTCATATTTTTCTAAATAGGTGAGAAGTGATAAATTTATATTAGAAAAATTATGATAAAGAGTAAAATAATTGATTTGTTTTAAGAAGAAGATTTATTTATGTACATCAATCAAACTTGAAAATTTTTATGAGAATCCAAAAATTAAAGACTACGAAAAATAACTATCTAAAACTATCACAATTGCAAATAATAAATTTTAAAAAAATTTAATTTGGCCCCCTTAAGTTTTTTTTCCAAGTTCCACCGCTGATGGGCCGGAGGTCAAGTTGAGTCGGTGATGACTGTTTCTTAACAACCATTTCTAACAAGTGCATTGATGCATAATAGTATCAACAAGTGTCGTATTCATAGGGAGTTAGCAAGTATATTTATAGTTAGTTTTTGGGTTTGGATAGAGAGTACATGTAAATAAAGATAATAGTATATATTATAAAAATTGAATTGAGTAGAGACTGTGACTGGATTTTGTAACACCCTATTTAATAAATACCCTAATTAAACGAGGCGTCACACAAAATAATATAATAGCGCGGTCCAGAAGTGTAAACATTATTCCATACAGTTGTTCAAAAGAAGACAGAAGAGAAACTGGGCACACCACGATGCCAATAACAAAGCATAATAAAGTACAACAATATTCTAAAAATAAAGCCCAATGACTAGACAATACATGGGCCATAGCCCTAACAGAAAAGCCCAAAAGCATAAACCAGCCCAAACGGCTATGCAACAAAGCCACCATCGCCCTGTTGACCACATCAATAAATTGATGATCATTGCAAAGAGAGAGATCCACACCACAAAACATACAACAAACAAAAGGGTAAGCTAGAGCGAAAAAGGATTTATTATACAATTATATACACTTTCACAATCAAATATACATGCATCATCCAATAATGTTATGACTTTCCAAACAATACACTAAGACTTAGACACGACTCATCCGGATACATATAATTAGTCGTGTTCAGCGGATGCTTGCACTTGTGGTGGACATTCCCTACTCTACCAAGCTGCTCTCCCCCGAGCTAAATGTTACAATGTCTCAACCCTCACACACAAGGTTAGTCCTTAATGGGTTTCAGGCCTCCTGCTACTCTCACCACAAGAGTCAATCCGCTCTATGTAAGACTAACTGACTCCTTAGAGCGTCAAGATGCAACCTTACCTTGAATCCTTACTAAATTATATAGATGGGGTATCACCATGAACTCCCACTAATAGGGGTCATGGAATTACGTCCCGATCAACTAAGGCACCACCATGAGGTTTCACCTAGAGGCTCATGGAATTACGCCCTAACCACTTACCAAATGACGTTTAACCATCCAATATGTACTGGCCATGCATATAATTCTCATGCCAACATTTATAACCAACCATCAATCATTTTCCATTTCCAAAACCATGCCAAATTCATCATCCTTAGCCCATGAATCATTCCATACATACGACATGCCCAAATCATGTTAAACTCATCCATCACATACTATAAATCATCTTACTCATACATAATCACCCAATTCATACTTTAAAAGCAAGATCAATACAAACATATAGCCAATATCCGAGAACATAGAAACAACAGAACAAGGCGCATTCTCGCCCAGCTTCTTGCTCAGGCAAAAAGTTCTTGCTCAAGCGAGATGGACTCTCGCTCAAACGAACTCCTTTCGCTTAAGCGAGAGCTCGACAACCAGGAACAGTGGCCCTCTGCACTTGCTCGCTTAGGCGAGATCTCCTCACCTGAGCGAGGCATTTTCTCACTCAAAACGAAGATCGGTCGCCTGAGCGACAGCTCGCGTAAGAGGCCTAGGCGAGTCTCTACCAGTCTCACTTAGGCGAGACAAGCTCGCTTAGACAAGATTATCAGTTCACGCCACTGTTCGTACCTACGGCAGCCACACATTCATACCCAATTAGCCATACAACATCATTCATACATTAACAGTAGCACTTCAGCCATACAATCACGAAAACAAAGCAAAGTAAACAAAAATCAAGGTAAACAAGTAGACCCTAGCTCCCCTTACCTGGATAGAGCTAGCCAACGACTTTGACACTGAAGCGAGTGAGTACGAGAGTTCCCGGAGTAGATTTAGGAGCTGAAAACCCTATGCATATGAGACACGAGATTACTACACAGAACCCCAACAGAAAACACGAAGAACCCAACCAGAGAGAAAGAGTATGGGTTGATGAATAACTTACGTGAGTAAGAACGAGGTCGAGCTAAACTTGAATCTAATTAAACTTCGAAACCCTAGCAGAGCTCTGGATGAGGAAAAGAGAGGAGTAGTAAGGCTCTGATTTTGCAAGTGAAAGTAGAATGGAAGGGTTAGGCTACTTTAGGGGCCTTAGCACCTTATGGGCTAACCCTTAAGCCCAACAAATTTAAGGCCAGCCTTTAAACATTAGGGCAAAAGTAATTGGGCCTTATAAATTTCATCTCATCTTATTCTATTGTACCATTACTATCTTGTTTACTTAATATGTAAATCATTCAATGTCTTGGAAGTACTCTTTCTATGTAGATCTAAGCTCATGTTTGCAGCTTAGAACCTAAGGACTTCAAATCCAGTGCGATTCCACTTTGGTTGAATGAATCATTGCTTTATTGTGTAAGACTCTTTCCTCCAACATTCCCTCTAGATACAATAAAAGCATCTAATACATGTATGATGGTTTGATTGGACCTTAGTTTGAGACCAGTCTTTCAACTTAATCCAAACTAGTAATAATATGAGTTATGAATTCATTATTAAGCATAAATCAAACCACAAACTATTGAATGAAAGGATAGTAAATATCCAAGAAATAAAAGGAGATAGAATCAGAATTTATTACATTAAAATTGGACATGAGATAGTTTAGCTACTCAAAGAATATTGCAATACAACTCCAATAACATCTAGACATAGATTTTAGGTATAATTACTGATTTGGTACCCCAACTTTTCAGAATGTTCAATTTGGTACCTGAACTTTAGGAATATTCAATTTGGTACCCAAATGTTTTAAACGGGTTTATATTAGTACCTTTCGTTAAGCATTCCTTAACAATTTGGCTACTGTTGAGGTGGCACTGTGCAACAAAGACGTGGCAGAAAGAAGGGTTGTGCATGTGGATTTAGTGGTAAAAAAAATTACGAAGTAAATTATTTTGTAAGAAAATTTTGAAAGCATGTTTATACCGAATTGGGGAAAAAAATTAGGGCAAGAGTGAAATGTAATCGTGATGCTGAAGGAAAAATTAGGACAGAAAGTGTGTATAATCTGAAAGCTGGAATTGGGAATTAGGGTTCTGAATTAGTGTGTATAATCCAGCAGTTCTTTTGAAACTGGAGACCAGCACATAATGTGCTGCATAAAAAATGCATCAAGATTGTCTTACTTCATTATATTTGAACTATCTTGTGGTTCATGTATCTAAACCGGCAAACCTCATCAAAAAAATCATCAGCACTATTATCAATGCTCTTCATCTGAAGAATCTTGATAACCATGGTCCTTAGATTTTTGTCGTACTTTAACATGGATTCAAGAGTGTTCATCTTTTATTCAGCATTTAATGGTGATCTCATTGTGATCACTACCTCCTCCAAACATGGAATTAAAAATCCTGGATCCCCCTGCATATGAACATCTTCATTAGATAAGATTAAATAGAACAACCTTAATCAGATTAATAATATAAAAAATGTCACTATAAATTTACATGTTTCAGACTGTTTTTCTGACAAAGTGCTATGAACATGGCTCCATGGATGTCAAATTTGCGCAGGTGGGGATGGCTGTTGAAAAAATCAACAAAATCAACCTCGGGAAAGGGTTGAAGAGCCTCGAAGTTCCCAGTGAATTCCACCTTCATAAAAAGATGCTTCACTTCACTTGCCAATTTCAAAATTTTGCATATTGCATCCCAACACCATTGAATCCCCCTCATAGACAAGAACTCCAAAGCTGGAAGGTTTCCAATCTCAACCATGTAAACTCTCCATGGAATCAATTAACCATGAAAAGAGGAGAGAATATTAGGCGTTGGGCTTACTAATCAAAAAAGAAAATTACATTGTAGGTTACTCTGGAACAAAAGAAAAGGCCATTAAAAGAAAAGTGTAAGAATGACTTTAAAATTCAATTACCTGCACTATTGAATATTGAAAGATTCCTTAAATGCTGGGATTCAGGAACCCTAATCCGACTACAACCTTGTACCTCAAGAGATACAATTTTGGATGAGGTTAGTGTTAGTGAACAACTCCTCAAGCCATAGAAATCCAGCTTACACTCCTCCAAATAGGGAAGGTCAATTGAGATTGTTCTAACCCCTTCTTTTCTAAATTCTGCTCTAGTGCGTGACTTAAATCACGAAGATAGAATTCACAGTGGGAAAGAACATCAAAGAAGAACATGAGTAAATTTTTTAACTTGAACCAGATTTGGGTAAATAATTTTACATGTTATGTTTTAATGATTAGTAGACCCTGTTTATATTTCAATCCACTAGGCTTATATTTTCCATCTATTTTGGTTCTATCATGAGCACAAAGAAGAGGAGGAATTCATGGGTATTGAGGCCATGAGGGTTGAAGAACAAAAGAGAATTATCGAAGAGCACCTGGATTATACATACTAATTCAGAACCCTAATTCCCAATTCCAGCTTTTTGCCACGTCTCTACTGCACAGTGCCACCTCAATAGAAGCCAAACGACATTAAGAAGTGTTTAACAAAAGGTACTAATATAAACCCGTTTAAAAATTTGGGTACTAAATTGAACATTTCTAAAGTTCGGGTACCAAATTGAAGATTCTGAAAAAGTTGGGGTACCAAATTAGTAATTATACCTAGATTTTACAATAAGAACATTTCTCGTGTCTTAAAGACCCTTTTCTACCCTATTGCTACATTTCTAACGTAACACCCCAATTTGAGATGTCACGGAAAGTTATAAAATGTACAGTTTTAGCGGAAAACGATTATTAACAAAACGTACTTAAGTAAAAAATTCAAATTTAATTATAAGATTTTGTAGTTCAAAACATGAATTTTCTAAAACTTTCCAAATGACAATGTCAAGTAAAAGAAATTACATCGTTTTTAACCATTGTTTTAAAAGAACTTAGTAAAAAAAAGAATAAAATCCCGAATTCACCCGTTCCTTTCGTCAATCTATTCCACACCATAAGCATATGCATTATCACCTACTATCGTATAACACACGTCATGCGATCATCGCACACACAACAAACACACAAACAAACAAATAGGGGTAAGCTAACCATAATTAATGATATATAAATGAACTTTAGCAAAATAAAAATTTTAGGTAATGCTCATCATCACATCTAAGTAAAATACTTAAGCATAACAATCACAACCACGTTCTGGTTTTCATGTCACCTGTTACCTCACCACATCATCTAGTTTCCTAGAACCAACGAGTTTGAGTCGTCCTTTCATCTTAGCACCAAACCTATCTCCTTTATTCCATAAGGACTTACGAGTAAAAACTTCGATACATCACACACTAAGAACTATACTCAGCAACATGCCAGAATTAAGGCGAAACATTTGTACCCTCTCTATTGTCTCATACAAAAGAGAGAGTGCAACACTTGAACTTATTCTCTTTCATTGCCTCACGTAGGTGAAGATGACCCATTTCCACTGTCTCACACAAGCGAAAGAGTCATCTCTGGATCTCTAGGTATAATGAAAAAACCTCACAACCAATACATTCAAGCAACAAACCCAATGAGTGGTTTCCAAACCCAAAAAAGCAACAAACAACTAAAGTACTAAGCCACTATTTTAATTTTATAACCATGTAACTGAAATATAACATATAACTAAGGAAAAACATATCATTGACATTGCAACTATAGCTATATAACTCACAATCAACAAAAATACCATCACATGATATAAGGCAAAAATAAAGCTAAAAAACACACCACTCCTCTAATCAATGTCCAACGCCTCACCTGGTGAGCTAGTTACTAACCTGAATATCAAGGTAGAAATCCACGTGAAACAACATGTACCACACATAAAAGTACCCAAATAAATATGTATCCTCTGGCCCCTTAACTTTATAATATAATCTTTGATAATTTTAACTGTAGCTATTTCTAACAAGGAAAGGACGTAAACGACTGCACTTATCCCACTAAACTACACACCACACCACGTGAAACATCACACTGCCACGGGAATATCCTTGTGTATTCTTAAAAATATACCATAAAGTACCCAATCATAATATAATATGTTAGTGGAAGCAAAAGAGACCATGCAACCAACCAAAACCTAGCTCCTCACGTAGACTTAAGCCACCATAAAATAACACATGTTTGCCTAAAACCAGAACCCAAATGAAACAACAATTACATGCAACTAAACGTGTGATAGGAACATAAGAAAACAAAGAATGAGAAATAATTTGTTAAATTATATTAATTTAATATTTGGTTAATGTAATTTAAAGAATAACTTTAATGTAAAGATTCTAATGTGATTATTAATAGAATATAAATGTATTAAAGTTATAGAAATTATTTTAGATTTATTAAATTAATTCTCTCACTTCTCATTTCATAGGATATTATAGTATTTTATTAAAGTTTTAAAATACTAGAAATTAATATGATAGTTACTTCTGGAAAAAAGTGGTAGGGAGTTACCTTCCAACATAGAACGTAAAGAAAAGTGACTTTGACAGAAGAAGACTTTGTATTTGACAATTCTATATCATCAAGAAGCCATTAAAGAAAAGTAAGAGAAGAAAAAATATTGATAAAAAAAACTTTGCAATGGATTGAGGGAAGTTCCTGAACTCTTCTAATAGTATAGTTGTGAGAATCATAATTTCTAAAAGTTCCTGTATAATAGAGTAGTTTCTTGATTAGAAAATTAAAACTACATAAAAGATTTTACATTAGTATCAGAACCAGATTTAAAAATTTATGATTCTCCATTAGAGGTATTTTTTCTAATTATAAAACCCTAATTATAAAATTTAAGGATTTTAATTTTGAATTGGTTTTTATCAAATTGGGTGCATGATTTACTATTTGATGCACTGTAAAGTTTGTGTTGTATGGTATGTGCACAAATTTTAATTTTTCCTTTTATGCTTTATTAATTGGATTAATTATGTGTCTTTTCGTGGTTCAATTCCACACTTTTTTTTCCGCTGTGCATTGGAGTTGAATTGAGAACTTTGATTAACATGAATCGATAAAGCAAAATTTGGATTGCACATGAATAGGAAAGTCACTTTTATGTTTACGTTGGATTTAGATTGAAAAGTTTTCCAAGTTTTGAGTGCTTTGAATTTGGAAAAGCATTACATTCCCTGTCACGCATGGTATGGTTTTGCTTCACAAACTAATTATAAGTAATTGTTAGATGTGATTGGATAAGCAAAAATCTTGAATTTCGTGTGATTTCAAATTCTAATCGAAATCTAATTGAAAAGTAAATTCAATTCATAAAAATTTTGAATTAAGAAAAGAAATGTTCATTGTCATATAAGAGTGACTATGAACATTGTATTTAATTTAGGAATTAAATGTATGGTAAATTTGTAATCACCAAAGTGATAAAATTTTATTTTTTAATTAATTCCAAAGTAAAGTTAAATTATCGTAATTACTCATGAAATAAAGGATGTTAAATTATGGATTTATTGAAAGTTACTGTTATAAGGTATATATGGATTGATTGTCAATTAAAGTACATATATTTTATCATCTTAATTGTATGATATATGTCACTTTAAGCATCATCCAAAGGTGAACTTAAATGCATGACTAGTGTAGTTATTTGTTTGAATCTACTAAATTTATCAAAGCTTATGTGTGCGAACTTATATTTTTGTACAACTTCCATGAATATGTGTGGTCTAGGCAGTGATGTGATCAAGTTCAATGGCTTGAATTATACTGATTGGTACGAACAAATCCAATTTCAATTGGGTGTGTTCAACTTAAATTTAGCCATAGTTATGGATGAAATGCCCCCAGTCATCAATAAGACCAATACAATAGATGAAAAGACTCTTTGTGAGGCTTGACAAAGGTCTAACAGGTTGTTTTTGGACTTGATGTGCATGACCATGACAAAGAATGCGAAGCCATCTATGCCCAAGAACAAAAATCCAAAGGAATTTATAAGGTTTATTAAGGAGTATTCACAGTCGGACATTACTGATAAGTCCATTGCGAAAACTCTCATGAGTGAGCTGACAACCAAAAGTTTGATTGGTCACAACCCATTCATAATCATGTAACATGGATGGCAAATATAGCTGCAAAGTTGAAGTCTGTGGGAATGGAGGTGAATGAATCATTTTTGGTATAGTTTATTATACACTCTCTTCCTCTTGAGTTTGGCCAAGTGAATTATAACACTATTAAAGATAAATGGAACTTTCAGGAAATTAAAGCCATGTTAGTTCAAGAGGAAGGAAGGCTCAAGAAAGTGAAGGATCATTCAATTCATCTCATGACTCATGATGGTTCTAGTTCTAGCAAAGCTAATCCAGGAAAGAAGAACAAGAAGGACAAAGCCCCAATGAAAGTTAATGAGGGCAGAATCAAGAAGGACTAGAAATGCTTCTTTTGCAAGAAGGTGGGTCACTTCAAGAAAGATTATCCGAAAAGGAAATCTTGGTTTGAAAAGAAAGGTACATTTTATGTTTTTGTAAGTTTTGAAACAAATATCATTGAAATGGCAAATAATACTTGGTGGTTAGATTCTAGAGCTACCACTCATGTTTCTAATATTATGCATGGATTTCTTTCAATTCAACCCATGAAAGGAACTAAAAAGTATTTATATATGGGGAACATAATGAAGGCACGAATAGAAGGAATATGGAGTTACATATTGATTTTAAACACTGGTTATTGTCTAGATCTTGAAAAGTGTCTTTATGTTCCTAGTTGTGCTAGAAATTTGATTTCTGTTGCAAAGTTGGATTGTTTAGGTTTTAATTTTAAGATTGAAAATGTTGTTTTTCTATAGACATATGTACCATAATGGTTTTGGTACTTTATGTGATTGTTTATACCATTTGAATCTTAATGTTAATTTTATTGATTCCCTATTTAATGTTGAACATGTTTCTAGTAGTAAGTGCAATGTACAAAATGAAAATCCTGCTTTCTTATGGCATCAAAGATTGGGTCATATATCCAAAGAAAGGATGATGAGGTTGGTGAAAAATGAAATCTTACCTCAATTGGATTTTGGTGACTAGGATATATGTGTTGATAGTATTAAAGGTAAACAAACCAAACACATATCAAATAATTCAACCATAAGAAGTAATGAACTTCTTGAATTAATACACACAAATATTTGTGGTCCATTTAACACTCCTTCTTGGAGTGGTGAAAAGTATTTTATCACCTTTATAGATGATTTTTCATGTTATTATTATTTATCTTTTGCATGAAAAGTCTCAATTAATGGACATCATAAAGGTGTTTATTGATGAGGTAGAAAGGAAACTAGATAGAAAAGAAAAAGGTTGTAAGATCTGAAAGAGGTGATGAATTTTATGGAAAATCCACTGAAAGTGGACAATGTCCAGGTCCATTTGCAAAGTTTCTCGAAAGTCGGGATATTTGTTCACAGTATACAATGCCTGGTACACCACAACAAAATGGTGTAGTAGAAAGGTGAAATCGTACTCTCATGGGTATGGTTAGGAGTATGTTGAGTGATAACAATGTTCCTAAATCTTTTTGGATGTATTCATTTAAGACTATTGTTTATCTTCTTAACAAGGATCCTAGTAAAGCATTTTCTAAGATTCCTTTTGAACTGTGGACTAGAAGGAAACTCAGTTTAAGACATCTTCATGTTTGGGGATGTCCGACAAAAGTAAGGATATATAATCCACATGAAAAGAAGCTTGATGCTAGAACCATTAGTGGTTACTTCATTGGCTATCCTTAAAAGTCAAAAGGATACATGTTTAATTGTCCTAACCATAGTACAAGAATAGTTGAGTCTGATAATGCTAGGTTCATTGAGAATGGCAAGTTCAGTGGGAGTGATAAATCACATATTGTGGACATTCAAAAGACTAACGATAATGTTTCTACTCATGTCACAATATGTAGAGACAACAAGTTGATGTTCCAATACCACAAAATGAACATATAGATAATGAACCAAGTGACAATGTGCAAGTCACTAATGAGGAAATGGTAGAGGAACCACAAGAAGGCATATTAAGGAGGTCTATAAGGCAAAAGAGACCAGCTATTTCAAATGACTATGTGGTTTACTCTATTGAACATGAATGTGACTTAAGCATTGATGAGGATCCAATCTCATTTAAACAAGCCATAATTTTGAGAAGTGGTTCAATGTAATGAAAGAAGAGTTAAAGTCAATGGATGACAATCAAGTTTGGGATCTTGTAGGATTGCTTGAAAGTTCTAAACAAGTGGGTTGTAAATGAGTCTTTAAGACCAAACGTGACTCAAAAGGAAATATTGAAATATATAAGGCTAGACTTGTTGCCAAAGACTTTACTTAAAAGGATGGCATTGATTACAAAGAGACCTTCTCTCATGTTTCTAAAAAGGACTCTTTGAGAATTATTTTGGCTTTGGGGGCTCATTATGATTTAGAGCTTCACTAGATGGATGTAAAGACTGCCTTTCTAAATGGTTACACAGAGGAAGAAATATATATGGATCAACCTAAAGGTTTTGTTTCCAGAGGAATGGAAAATATGGTGTGTAAATTAAAGAAGTCAATACATGGACTAAAACAAGCTTCTAGACAATGGTATCTCAAGTTTAATGATACCATCACATCACCATTGATCGGTGTATCTACATGAAGGTTAGTGGGAGCATGTTTGTAATTTTAGTCCTATATGTTAATGATATTCGACTTGCTACTAATAATGTTGCCATGTTACATCATGTTACATAATGTAAAGAATTTTCTCTCTAATATTATTGAAATGAAAGATATGGCAAAGTTTCTCTCTATAAATTTATATTTGTTGAAAAGTTACCATAATTATAGTATCAGCAATATTGGCAAAATACATACTTTTCAATCATAAATATTTTAAATATGTAAAGTATTTTAAAAATATTAATAATTTTAAATATCTATTTAATTGAAATTGATAATCTTTATTTTTATTTTATTTAAAAATAACCATAAACCTTAAATATTATTAATCATATTATTATCACATTTATAAAATATAATATCATATTTTTATTAGATAATTTTATATCATATTTAAATAAATAAATGGTATGTATACGTTATTACCAGAAAAACTACTAAAAAAAATATATTTCTTATTAATTTTCTTTTAAAAAATAGTTACAATTTTTTTATATAAATAATAAATATAATATCAATTATATTAATTTTTAAAAAAACAAAAAATACACGGATCACATGCTAGTTTTTTTTTTTAAATAAATTATACGATAAATAAGTTATAGTAAAATTTATAAATAAAAATGAAATTTGGACGGTAAAAATTACAATTAAACCTAAAATTTATTATTTTTAAATCTATTGTGTTGGGTCTCAAATTCCTATATTATAAAATAAATAATTAAAAATACATATTTTTATAGTACATACATCTATAATTTTTTTATATACATTTTATTTTTTATTTTTATAAGATTAAAATTTTTTAATCATTTAATTGTTATAAAAAATTCAATTAGATGTTAATTGTTATTTAGTTCAATTTAATTATCTACTTTTATAAAATAATTCAATTAGGTTTTATCTGTTAGATTGATATTAGATTTTCATTAAAATTAATATATCAAATCATAAAGAAATTATAAAATAATTTTATCGTCAATTTAACAAAACCTACATAGATTATTTTAAAAAGTTAAAAAATTAAATTGAATCAAATAAAAAAAAATGTAATTAATTTTTTTTAAATTAAAGTACCATATAAGAAATAAACATATTTTTTCATTATTTTACTATATAACGTATCTTTAAAGTACTATATAACAGATCCTTAACTTTCACTATTTCCTTTACTCGTATTTATGTTTTAAGCAGAGAAATACAATATGTTTTTCTTCAAAATAAATAAGAAATAAACAATTATTTCTTTTTCATTATTTTAGTATATAACCGATCTTTAAAGTAAGCAATATCCTTAACTTTCACTATTTCTTTTACATCTAATTGATTTTTTAAATAGAGAAATACAATATATTTTCCTTCAAAAGAATTGAAACAAGCAAGTTATTATAATTTGGCATCATGAGTTGAGTTGTGTTTAGGGATGTCAAAAAAATTTGTATATGCGGGTATCCATGAATAAAACCCGCAATGGGTAAGAAATAAATATTGTAAATAGATACACACGGATAACATGTGTGACTATTTTTATACTTGTATGTTAACAAGACGGGTACATGTACATGTATCATAGTATCCGTACCCATGAATACTCGTACTCGCTATACTCTAATTTAAATTTAAAAAAAAAACACATGATTAAAACATTAACACATTGAGTTTGATTGTGTTATTTTTTATCAATTAATTTTGAAAAATCTTCATTCTTTGTAAATTGTCATTCAACACTATTTAAATGAGGTATTTGCACTTTGTATGAAATTTATGAATGTTATGCCTTATATTTTTATTTGAATTTATGGTTAAATATGTTGTTAAATATTAAAATTTTATTCTGTAAGTATCCGCAGGTACTCATGGATATTAAAAAAATATGTGGGTACCCACATAACGGATATCCGCACGAGTATGGATACAAGTACGGGACGAATATTTATCCTACTGGTAGGGTACGTGGGAGCTACTACCCATATCCTACCCATCTCGTTGATATCCATGGTGATGGACCTTGGAGCACAAAATTGGAGGGAAGATAGGCCAAGGTTGCAGCGGAAATGAAGCTGGAATGAAGGAGTGGGTTCGAGTTTGAAGGCTCTTGATGCAAGGAAGGTGAAATGGAGAGGAAACCTAGAAGAGAGATCTATTCTAGGGAAGGAGGCAAGAGGAGTTCTTGGTAGAAACTAGTCTAGCAAAGTGACTCTAGAGGCAATAGGTGGAGTACTCTCAACATTTAGTCTATTACCAATCCAAAGTAACCAAATATAAGCATAGGAAACTCTCATTTATAGTAGAGGAGCCTTCCTTAATACAATGAAAATGAGAAAGGAAATGAAATGCAAATGCATGGCTTGCTCTCCAAGTTGCTCATGGAACCATTGGATGCAAAGGAGCTAGGATCTCGCGCCAAGTGTCCTCATTCACATGTCTCATGCATTGTTACACTTGGCACCATGTGGAAGGAGTCTTTGGAGAGCAATTCTCGGCCAAGGCATAATTGGTCTTGAATTAGCCTAATTTGCAAGCTAATCAACAAGTTTAATAAAGCATGGCCTAACAATTGGCCCAAAATTAAAATCTATTCTGATACTCCAATCATGCACCCTCTTGTTATTGGGCCTCTTGGTGGGCTTTGGGCTTAAGATGCATGTGGACCATGGATTGGACCTTGAGCATGATTTGGGCTTAGGCGTTGGCCCAAGCTATAAGCCTTGTTGGGATCACATCACCTGGTTTTGCCTTCCAATCTCACACTTTGCTCGTCCTATCAATTAATAGGTTGGGGAAGTTTGGTTTCAGCAAAATCAAAAAATTAAATCTTTTCTTTAGCAATTAAAATACCGTGTGTTGGATTAAGGTGTGAATTGGAGGGAGTGAACTTGCGTTGAGTTGTAGGTAATAATGAAGTTATTTAAATTAAGAGAAATATAATGTGATTTAGATGAATGTAAGTGAAAGATTTGTAAAAGTTTGTGTGTGATGTGATTGATATAATATTTATTTAATTTTTAATTTTAATAGATGAAATTGTATGATTACAATTTTATCTTTCATGATAAATGTAATGTAAATTTAATTTTTATAGGAGAAATAATGTTAAAATGAATTTAAAGTTGTTACTTGAATTTTTTTTAATTTATTTATAATTATATTATTTTTATTGTTATTATATTATTATTAATATTAGTATATTATTATTATGGGTTAAGTATGTTTTTAGTTCCTGAACTTTGACCTAAAATTGAAATTCGTCCCTAAACTTTAAAAAATGAATGAATATAGTCCTTTTAACTCAATTTTGTTAACTTTTTTTGTTTAGATTTTGAATACATTTCTCGTTAAATATTGAGTCGAGAATGTGTCAAACGACATAAACAACTTCAATATTAATATGAAACACATTCGACATGTTGAAAAAAGTCAACATAATTGAGTTATAATGACTATATTCATTCATTTTTAAAGTTTAAGAATTAAAATTTATCAAAATTTCGATCAAAGATAAATTTTAATTTTTGATCAAAGTTTAAGAATTAAAAACATATTTAATCCTATTATTATTATTATTATTATTATTCATTAAAGAAAGTAAATAAAAGTTAACCGTAAGGGTTATCGCATGGACAATCACGTAATTGGATACAAATTATCTAAACCAAACATGTTCTGTACGTGTCTTTTTATCTGTGTGAATAATAGTGGATACAAACACAACCAAAAAGAAGAAATAATCTGCTACCAAGACTTTTAACAATAATTATAGAATGTTTGCTTTCTGGACAATAGAATAACGAGAGACAAATTTACCGAAAGATAGTTATTGATTTAAAGACACATGGTATTCCTGCTTTTTCAAAATAATTCCTTCTTTTTCAAAATAATAAAAGTAAAATAATAGGTCAAGTCAAAATTTAAAAAATAATAATATTTTAACTTATTTTTAACTCACTGTCCTTTAAGTCATCATTACGCCATATTACTTAAAAAAAATCTAAAAATAATTAAAATAATGAATTAAAAATGAATAAAAAATATATATCAAAATATAATTAAGTTGAAATGTCAGGGCCTTTGCGGTTTTCCTATTTAAGACATATTCTTCTAAAGAGAAATTAACAAATGTTATTTTTTTTTTGTTTTATGTACTTCTACTCTGGTTTGAAGATGGAGCTCACATCCTGCGGCAGAACCCAAAGAGGCAGCTACCGATTTCCCATAACAAATCAGATGAATACGAAAAGGCTGAACAAGAAGCTGGAGCTCACATCCTGCGGCAGAACCCAAAGAGACAGCTACCGATTTCCCATAACAAATCAGATGAATACGAAAAGGCTGAACAAGAAGCTGGAGCTGGTGCCTTCTGTCGACGATGACGACATCATTCTTAGTATTGGTTTTACATCTATAAACAATATGCTTGCACACTCTTTTTGGTTCTTGTTATTTTATTTAATTGTTTTTTATGTGTGAATAGTACATATTACATATTAGTTTTTATTTTTTTTTATAATTTTTAATTTAAAAAAAAAATTCACA
>Ga0099823_1002804_pt1 | contig 16069 bp, 7 predicted proteins | sample CowpearedBW_FD_76831 | JGI IMG/M metagenome (GOLD analysis project Ga0099823, IMG submission 76831) | Root nodule microbial communities of legume samples collected from California, USA - Cow pea red BW | ecosystem: Host-associated > Plants > Roots > Nodule | place: USA: California | collected...
AAATATAAAAAGACATATATATATATATATATATATATATATATATATATATATATATATATATATATAAAATTCACAATATAGAACAAAAATATAGAGATCAAATTGAATATAAAACATTGATTTTGACACGTGGTACGTTGCTGGGTAGACCCGTGGACATTTAAAAAAAAATTAAAATTAAAAAAAAAAATCAGAAAAAAAAACACATAGTGACACATGGCAGTCACTGTTCATGGTCGTTAATGATTTAAATGATGTTAACAAAAAAGGACCCAATTGAACAAAATTGACGAAAATTGAGACCTATTTGAGCACAAAAATAAAATTATGACTTATTTGACAAAATTTGACGAAATTTGGGACCAAAAAGGTATTTTAACCTTTTATGTATTTTGGAAATGGAGATTTTGAATGAGAGGATGGAATGGGGATCTTGGAAGATTTTGTGTGGTACAATGTAAGGATGTTTTTTTTTAATGAATCATGAATAATGTGGGCTAGGCTGATGCAATGATTTTATTTTATAAAAAAACTAAATAACACGTGGAACGTCGTTTGTCATGTAGGATAAATTTTAACGGCACTGATAAAATAGGGACCAATACCAATAGTTTTAAAAATACAAGGACCAAACAGTGCATAAGTTTCGACCAGGGACTATTTTTAATTTTACTTCATACTCTAGGGACTAAAAACATATTTTTCCCTTTTATAAATAAAGAAGGGAGTTCAGTTAGAAAATAGACAAAGAAGTTAGAGAAGTGTGAGAACTCTTTGTGAGAAGCTTTGGAAACCTAGTGTGGGTAGAGTCATAACATTCATCAAGTGTGATTTGAGTGATTGAGTGTTACTGTTGTTGCAAAGTGATATAACAATATAGACTCATTTATTTCAAAGTCAAACCAAAAACACAAGTAAATTCCTAACAACCAACAAACACATAAAAGTAATAATGCTCTCAAAATTTAAGAACCAAGACAAAGATTGTAACACCTTTATGGAAAATTACTTAATTAAATAAATAAATAAATAATTGAAATTCAATCATCATGATTTTATTATTCCCAAAAGCGCGGGAAATTTAAAATTTATATAAGCACTTACAAATTCAAAGTACAAATCCATAAAAACCATGTAAATTATACAAGTTCCAAAATAGCTGAATGAAAAACTAAAATCGTAGATAAACCGTGTCAAAATCCTAGCTCGACATCCCAAGCTAGCCCCTCTCTTCGTCTCAAACGTCTGCAACATCACATGTAGCATCATCTGCTCATTGTAAAGAATTACACAATCATCGCCAAACACACACAGAAAGGGTGAGCTCATAAAATAAAGAATTATCATATCAATTAATCATAATAGAAGTAATACACCCATCTATTTCATCCTAGTTAGTTCTTGGCCAAGACCTTAATCCCCAAGGTTTTTCAACCTTCACAATACACAAATAGTTAGCCTCATATTTAGGATTTATGATGCTCACACAAACCTGCCCGCTCGTGGTCCTGCCTCTATGAACTTCCTCGCTCTTAGTCCTACTCTACAAACCACACTGCTCGTAGTCCTACTCTACGAACCTGCCCGCCCATAGTCCAACACACGTGATCCACCAGATATGTACCTTCCCGCACGCAACATCTCTCAAGTGTGAGCACGGAACATACGAACCTACCTCGCTCGTATCCCCAAATGAGAGTAACAGGATATGAACCTCCCCGCTCATATCGTCACGTGTTCACCACCATCCATGAACCTACACGCTCATGGCACAACATCTCCTAAACCAAGTCCGCATCATTGCATCCAAACAACATACATAAGTCAAAACCCACAGCACTATCGCCTGGCGCAGCCTAAGCATCGCCAGGCAAAACCCGTGCAGACCGCTTGGTGGAACACCCCTTGCCACCAGGCGCTAGCCTCTCGTAGACCCATTGGTGCAGGGTCTATCGCTTGGCAGATCACATCTTGCCCCAGGTGCTACGCAGTGCAGGAACCCCTCATGTTAGTCCAATCGCCTAGCGCACATACCCGTGCCGTCAGGCGCTATACCAGTAATGAACTTCTACTAGTTTCAGCACCTGAAACAGTTTAACTTGCAGTCTAAAATCACTCCCAAAGTCCAGTTATACACTTTTCAAGTAAGGTTAAATTATTGGTAATCTGCAACTCTCATAGGTTCAAGTGCCTATCCTTCATACTTGTAACTCCCCTCATTCCAAGCCTATGATTTTACCGAGCACTTTAACATTTCATAATACCTCAATCAAGCTCATGAAAAAGAATACAAATCTAGTACATGAAATTTAGACTACCTGCAACTTCCCTATTAAAATGATACTAACCATTCATTTAATATCTCCACTCAAGGATACCCAATTTTATGGTTAAGACTTTAACGTTCACGAGGTTGTTTATGGCAAAATTACCCAAAAATCAAAATCTGAAATTCCTACAGTTCATATTGGACATCTCATTGGATCCTAACTATCCCTTACCATTCCCTTGCAATTACCATTTAATCTTACTTCTTCCTTACATATTTAGAATAACCGCCATCATATTCTCCTCTTTAATCCTTTAAATTCCCGGCTTTAATACACTATTCTCGTCACCCAAACCATAATAGTGGTCCTATGACACAATTCACTAGCACCCTTTATCGCAATCACTAACCCAGAATTTTCAGAACAGTGTTGGTTCACTGTTATCGCATGGCGGCCAATACGATGCCACCAGGCGACGCATCAGTTCTTGGGAAATCCAGGTTCCTCTATGCCTTGGGACACCACTCTACTTAGCCTACCAAACCCAATATTTCATACCCAGACCCATAGCTCACAATCATTCCAATTGCAGGTGCATAATCAACTAATAACATCATGCTAATCCAACCCCAAAACGTAATCAACTTCTATTTTCCTTAATTCCAATTCATTCATCAATTTAACACAACTGCTTCATGTTTATATTCCCAATTTATTCCCCATGCATCATAAAGATAACAACACATAGCATCACGCACTTACACAGACTTAACAATCCAAATGGAGAGTCACAATATCACAGAAAATCACGAATTGCACAAAACAACAACAATCACCATGCGTCGCCTCGTGGGTTCACCTCCGTCGCCAGGCGGTTCATTGTAGAGCCCAAAAAACTGGGCAGGAAATATGAGTCGCCTATCGGCACCCTTCTGACCGTCAGACGGTTTCTGGGCGAAACCCAAAAACTTTACGAAAAACAGCTTAAACAAGGGAATTTCATGCAATTATGGTCACAATAAGGCATTATACATTAGATACGAATACAATCACACGAAAGCAGCTCCCCTTACCTGGGTTCCTTGCTAAAAGCTCGAATTTGGCGTGTGTGCCCTTCATTCAATCAAAACTCTCTTATCCTTTAGGTAGGTCCCCCTCCAACAATGGCTTCTACTCCAATTCTTCTCTGCAACCAACTCGAATTCCCTAGCACTCCTCTGCCTAGTGGCTCACACGAAAAATTTCAGGTCTCACTCTCTCTAATTCTCTTCTCTTTCAAGGTTAATGCTCTCTTAATTACTCTTTAATCCACTAGAACAAAAATTGAATTAAAATTTTGCTTAATGGTTATTCAATAACCATTACAGAATATCTCTCAGCCCATTAGGCTGCCTCTCTTGGCAGCTAGGGTTACTCTACCCTTTCATCTCCATGCCAAAAGAAATTTTGGCAAAAAGAAAGTTAGATTTATTCTCAACAAGATTTGAACACACAACCACTCAATTACAAAGTCAATGCACTACCAATTCAACCAACACATGCTTTGTGATAATCCTTATACTTTTAGGATTTTGTTATCACTAATCACATTCAAACATATCATTAAAATAATACACATAATAAAATATCATACAATTGGCATACATAAGACTTGAGCTAGTAGTACCCGCATTAAATGCCTTAAAGGCTTCTACTACCCGCATTTATTAAATAATTATTTATTTAATTATTTAAATCTTTTGGGTCTTACAAAGACACCCAAAATAAAGCAATTGTGTGTGACTAACTGCTCTATCCACAAACCTCCAATCAAATATCCCAACAATCAAAATAAAGAACCATATATTACAAACCAATTGTTAAAATTTTAGCTTTGATCCAATGGTTAACTAGATGAGAATAGTGATTTTACCAAGATAACTCAGAGAAAAAAACAAGATGGCATTTGGTGCTCTCAAAATCATGAGAGGATTTTCTCTAACCATAGACTCAAAATTGGCAATCCTAAAAACTTTAACCAAAATGCATCTCACAACTCCATGAATTCAGCCATTAAAACCCATTTATCATGTTATAACCATAACCAAAACACATTTACTATTCCATAATCTCATTAAAACTCTACTATTTTAGCACACTTCTCCCAAATTATTCCTCTTCTTTAGCTCCTTCTCCTACTCCATTTATACTAACACAATAGATTTCATAACACACCAAAATTTGCATTTTTTTCCATCTTTTCCTTTATTTCAACACACCCACTCTCTAATATTTCCACTAAAAGAAATTTAAAACTCTTTTTCATTTATTCTACCAAACACACCATCTAATACTTCCAATAAAAAATTATAAAAAAATCCCAATAAAACACATTGCATAATGTTTTCGTCAAAAAAAAAAAACTCTTTTCCTTTACTCTACCAAACTCACTCTCAAACTCTTTCCAAAAATGACGAAATCAATTTAAATCCTCCTCCTTAATTCCTTCTCCTATTTTGTTTATACTAACACTAGAGACTCCACAACTCTGCCAAAATTTGTATTTATCCTCTTTTCCTTTATTTCATCACATCCACTATTTAATGATTTTACTAGAATATTTAAAATTCTTTGTCTCTTGTTCTACCAAACTCGTTTTCTACTTTTTTCACACACAAAAATTAAAACTCTTTTTTTTATTCCACCTAACCGACTCTTCATTATTTTTACTAAAAAACTTTAAAATTCTTTTTCTTTTATTCTATTAAATGCGCATTATACTATGTCCACTACAAATATTTAAAGCTCTTTTCATTTAAGTCTGTCAAATGCACTCTCTAATGTTTCCTCTAAAACTAATTAAAACCCGTTTTCTTAATTCTATCAAATCCATTCTAATATTTTCACTAAAGGAAATTTAAAACTCTTTTTCTTTTGTTCTACCAAGCACGCCTTCTAGTAGTTTCACTAAAAAAATTAATTTTTTTTCCTTTATTCTTGAAACTTACTCTATGATGTTTGCCCTAAATAACCTAAAACTTTTTTTTTATTTTATTCTACCAAACTTAATCTCAAACTAGACATGTCAAAGCGAGCTAATTCGGATTGCTCGAGTTGGCTCATCACGAGCCGGGTTAAAAATGAGTGAGCCCAATCCGACTCACTTTATGGTGAGCCAGAAATTGTTCAACCTGACTCAATCGACCACAAGTTGGTGGGTTAAGTGAGTTGGCTCACCAACCCACATAATTTTTTTTTTTGAGTATTTAAATATTTAAATATTTTTCTAAGTAAACCATGAGATGACAATCACAATAAAACCAATAATCAATGTTTTCATCATGCTCACCACCAATATATGATGAATTATTTTCAAGAAAGAGTCCATGTAGTCCAAGAAAACATGGCTAATATTACACATTTTTCTATCATGTTATTTAACAAAATATAAATGAAAAAACTACACATTCTTGTCATGCTAATTTAGAAAATTTTGTTTATAAGACGGTGCTTGAGGAATTTACTATAAAGATTATAGTTAAAGATTAAAGTATCAACGTATATAACTTGACAATCAAATTAATTAAACATTTAAACTATTCAAATATTATTAAGCAACATTCTAGTATTTAAAAATATGAAATTGTGAACCTATATAATTTGGAGTAGTAAATAATTAAAAAAAAAAAATTGTAAAGAGAAGTTAGTGGGTTAAGTGGGTCAATCCACCTTCAACTCGGCTTGAACCTGTTTAACCCGTGTGTTAAGTGAGTTGGGTTGTGTTTAACCCACTTTTGAAAAAATTGAATTTTTCTCAATCCAACCTGGCTCGAACCCGTGGTAAGTCGGGTTGGCTCACAGGTTAGAACCCATTTTGATATCTCTATCTCAAACCATTTCAAAAAATGCACAAGTCCATTTAAATCATCATCCTTAGATCATTTGTTATGCGAAAAACGACAAGTACACTGGTCGCACGTAGCAAGTAATAAATATCGTTCTCTTCATCAGAACTTGTGCAACACATGACAAATCTCACAATTCACAACACAAATAGACAACAAAACTCGCAAAAACACAAAGAAACACTTTTTGGTATTTTATGAAACAATTGGTGTGCACGGAAATTTAACATAGATTATATACAATCGTCAAGAATAGATTTCATTCACTATATTCTTATGCATTCACAAACATCTCAATTCTAATTTCAAGTCAAAATCAACTCACAAGAATACTCAAATCCTATTCCTAGTGACTTTGAGTCTATGATAACTCATCAAGTTCCAATTCCTTGAATCCTCAACAAGTGAAATCATGCATTAGTTCAAGAGTCTTAAGATTACTAATGAATCATGTTCTATCCCTAGATACAAGATCCATTAGGCATTCAATTTCAGTTATAGGTTCAAAAGACATTTTCCAACACCTCAAGAACCACAAATCATGCATGGGTGGCCAAACCAAAGCAAACATTATGCATGAAAATCAAATACTAACATACAAATGGAAAAGCATATGGATTAACATAACACAATACACAAGAAATCATTTTATTACATCTAATCTCAACATATAGGTTTGGCTCTCCATGCACTACAAGAAATATGAATATTATCTATACCCAAAATTCGTAGGTAATAGACAATTTTCGTAAGTAATATGATGTTATCTACGAACTACCTACGAAGCGAATTTTGTAGGTATTCGATTGGTAGGTAACTTTATCTACAAAAAATGTCATTCGTAGGTAACATCATCTACGAACATTACCTACAAAAATATTCGTAGATAAGAGACACATTTCGGTACTAAGTTATCTACGAAATATTTCGTAAATAATTTACCTATGAAAATCTTCATAGATAATTTACCTACGAACTTTTTTGTAGATAACTTAAATATAATTTTAAAAAAATAAAACAGATTCTAAATGATCAAAAAGACACTTTCAAAAGCTCCATTTCTTATACAATCTCCATGAATTTGTTTCGTATATATTGTATAAAATTTTAATCAAATTCTAATAAATATAATCTAAAAGCGCTAACATAATTCAAAAATGTAAAATTCTAAATGCCTAATATTTAGTAGTCATGTCCTGTTGGTTCTGCTCTTGGTAACTTTGTTGTTGGTTGTTTTCTTGTGGTTATCCCACCTTGTTGAAGTTGGCCTTGTTCATATTAATGTTGTCGCCATCTCTTCTACTACTATAGCATCTATCATACATTCAATCCTGATTGGTGTGAAACCACTCCATGTTCTGTGTATTTAAAACATAAAACTTCAATTAAAGAATCAAGCCACAAAAGGTATTCAAGTTGTCGATATTTAACAAACATACAATATTTAAATGCATTAGACAAACAAGCAGGATCGCGATCTTTAAATATTTATCAGAAAAAATTCTTAAATGAATCAAGATCATTGTAAAATGAAAAATCCAAAGTTATACAAGGTGAACTTCATATACCACTCCTATACATAAAGAACATTTGTTACCTGAATATCCAAGCAAATTGAATGTTGAATACCTTTATCATGCTTCATCATAGTAGAAAATATATCCATTAGCTGAATAGCCAAAAGAGAAGGCTTTTGGAGTCGGTTGGCCAAAGCAAAAGCTAATCCATATCTTCTTGAATAATCCATATCAATGGTATATAACAAAAAAGCTCCTGCATAAGGCTACACAAATATAAAACTCACTAAACACAACATCTAAAACTCCAAATAAGATACATCTCTTAGATATGAAAAGAGAAAGGATGGAAAGATGTCAAAAGAATGCTCACTATTATATTCAAATGACAAACATTCCAAGAAAATAAACTATTATATTCATCATGGGAATAATCAATAAGTAGTGCATAATCTTCTACAAGATTAAGCAAGGTCTTTTCGAAAATAACATGAATGTCAAAAATGAGAGACTAAAAGGAGAAGTTGTTGAGCATTGGTAACAGTTACAATTTGTTTCGCATGAATGGCCCTACTGCTATAGCCTCAGATCCATTCCATTTGTACACCTATGTGCTCATATTTTAACAATTTTACTTTCTTTTCTAAACTATGATCATTAATGGAATCACACATTTTAAAATACTCTTCGATACACAAATTTAAAATAAAGATCTAAAAAGTTATATAATAAAATTTATTTACAATTACTACCTCCTCCTTTGGCCAATCTCCACTCAGTGTTTCATGTTTCACAGCTCAGGAAGTATGTGCCTGACCCTTCCCATGTGCTTGAGATGGAAGATCTGCAGATTAGAGGAGATCTTACAGTGGAGGTTCAGCCCGTTGGTTTAGGAGATGTTCAGATGAGGCAGCTCAGAGGGAAGTCCATCAGACTAGTCCAGGTCATTTGGGACAAGAGGACAGGTGATTCCACTTGCGAATTAGAAGGAGACGTGAGAAAGTCATATCCACACTTGTTCTCTAGTAAGTCTCAATTTTCGGGTTAAAAATTTTTGTTGTTGGGGAGAATGTAATACCCTTCTTTTTCCAAGTTTTTCCCAAAAACAGAAACCCAACCCCTCTCTCTCAGTTTCTCTACAATTCAACTCTCTCCCCATCTGTCTCTCTCAAACCTTGCTGGCATCTCACAACCTCTTGATTCTTGATCAGGTTCTAGAGAAGAAACCACACCTGAGCCTCCTGCTGCCTCCACTCATAGCCTCCCTTCTTCTAGGTAAGCCTCTCTTTGTGTTTTGAAGTTCAATTTCGAAATTTAACTCGAATTTCTGCTTCCATTCAGAGTTTAATCAAGTGTTCATCCTTTCCATGTGGCTAAATGATGAATTCTTCTAGGTCAAGCTAAGAAATTCTGCTCCTCCTCTCTTAAGTTGTCTTCACTCAAGTATTCACCCAAAAATAGGTAAGGGAAGCTGACTTTTCGTCCAATTTTGGTATGAAATGTGTTCATGAGTGATTGAATGGCTTGATTATGTGTTTAATTCGTGTTTGGAACTGCCTGTGTGTGAAATTGAGTGTTGGATGTTTTTGAGCAAGTCTGCATGTGAAGAACAGATGAGAAGTCCTGGTAATTTCGCCTAGGCGAGCAGCTCTCGCCTGAGCGAAAATACCAGAAGTTCACCTCTGTCACTGCGCGAAGTCTCGTCTAGACGAGCTGGAGTCGCCTGAGCGAGAGAACTTCTCGTCTAGGCGAGCCAGCTTAGCCTGAGCGAGAGTTCGCTCAGGATTTTTAATTTGCCACTGTATGAGGTCTCGCTCAGGCGAGAGCAGCTCGCCTAAGCGAGAAAACTCTCTAGCTCAGGCGAGACCCTCTAGCCTAAGCGAGATTCCCTACATAAGTTAGCTCTTTCACTGTTTTTGACTAATTGATGTTGTATTAATTGCATTGATGTGATAATGGCTAGTCTTGTATGTGATCCTTATGCATGATAGTCAGTATGATGGAATTGAGTATGAAATTGGTCTGTATGAGAATATGTTGGAGTTAGGATTTCAAGGGAAATTCTAAGGAAGATGGTTTTAGTAAATGTAAGGACATGAGGACTCATATTGGTGGCATCCTGACGCTCCTAGTAACCATTAAGACTCATGTAGAGTATGATGGATTATGTCGGGGGGAGTAGCAGGAGGTCCTGGTCTATGGACCCGATCCGTCATAGACGTGAAGGGGCTTACCTTGGGAGTGGTTGGGTGAATACCCCTTGTGCCCAAAACTCTGCAGAGTTTGGGAACCGTCCCAAGTGCAAGCCACCAAGAGCTCCAATGTCACTTACATAATCCGAATATCGAGTCTAGAATGGTGTTATGGTGTTATGGTTGTGATGAATTGGATGATTCTGATAATTGTGTGATTAACTCTGATTAATGCCTAATTATCAAAATTGCATGTGACTTATTCTTGGTTCAAGGTAGCTTACCCTTCTTGCATGTTGTGTGTTCTATGTGTCTTCTACTTTTGCAATGATCGTCCTTACTGAATGGCGTGAGTAGATATAGGTGCAGGTGAGGATACACTACTCCTTGACAGGAGTTGAGTGGGTTCCGGGACGTTTCCAGCAGTAGTTGTAATCTGTTTTTCCTCTTAGATGCTTGGGGTGTTTTGTAACCCTTTTGTTTAGTGTAGGTTGTATGTATAGACAGTATATGTATAGTTATTTTGAGGATGACTGTATTGTACTTTATACTGGCCTGTTTCTATCAACTGCTTTTGAATTATCAAAATTTAATGTTTTGTTTGATAGTATGAAAGCTATGAAAACGGGATGTTACACTAACTACATTATTAAACTCAAAATCTACGTATAAAGCAAAATAGAAAATATTTATTCATGTTTATAACATTCAAATATTATATAAATATATTTTAACTTAAACTTAATAGAAAGATACATTTTTAATTCTTTAAATTAATGGATTCTTGTAGATGAGTTTTCTCAAATGAAAAATACTAATTAAATGTGTGTCACTCATTAACTAAAGGAACATTCTTTATGAGAAAAACGATGAGCATACCTTCAATATTGCCCTACAATTCTCATAAATTGTTTCAGTTGTTTAGCTGCTGAAACAAGGTCCGGAATCAATCTTCTCCATCTCATTGGCCATTAATGCTTCAAAATTTGTGGATGCAGGACTTATTTCAGCAAAACATTCATATGTAGTTAATCAAACAGAAAAAGAATGTAATCAAACATGGCAGGAGAACTATTAAAAGAAAGGTAAATCAAACTACGAAAATGAATAAATTTAATCTAGAAAAATAAAATGTGCACAGTATAAGTGGGTGAGAATAACATAAATAATTAATTCACCAATATGACATAGGTACACCTGAACTAAAATAATATTGAGTTTGTTGACATACAATCGCTCTCTTCGAAATGACACCTCATTGCAAGATAACTAAACAAAAAAGGGTCAGTAAAGAAGAAAAAATATGTAAAGAGACTAAAGCATACAAATCAACACAAAAAGTGTCACTAGTTATGGTCTCTACATTTTACAGATGTCGCTCGTACTTGTACAATAACATCAGAGATGAAATTTTTCATTTTGTCTCGCTGCTCAGCAGGCAATGCATTCCATCTATATTTAATTACACTTTTTATAACCTGTATATACAATAGAATCATAGTAACAAAATGGAGAATTTGTTTCATGCCTAATGTTGCTAGAATGGAGCTTAACTCTATAAACCAGTTGAATGCAGAAGTCAGAGAAAAAAATAGTGTAAACATACACACATAATACACAACTAAAATAGTTAATAATTTCATCAACAAAACAACACCAAAATTGTATGGGGTTAACATTTAAGCAAATATGGTAATTAGACCTCTAGGAAAGTAATTTTGGCTTGAAATACTTCCACTCAAATAATAATTAGCTATAACTGAAACAAAATAATTAAGTCCTTTAAAATAAGCATACTTCCAACTTTGATTATCACTAATAAAGCTTCAATCTAGCACATACACATTGATCCATACAAGAAAACCGTATAATTGATGGTAAATGGTATAGTTATTAGTTACATGTATAATTGATAGTGGTAGTTCTTTAGCACAGGTTAAAAAATGGAATTTGAAGCTAAAGTCATAAATCCCAAAGGGTGGGATAGAAGGGTTGTCCCACAAATGCCGTTACATTAAAGATTATAGAAAGATAAATAATTTCTTATATATAAATAAATGCGTAAAAAAGGCTCAAAACTAAAGATATAGTAAGAACCCACAGTCATAAATCACAATTCACAAACACAATAATCATAAATCTAAGGAATAACTAACTAGGAAACAACAATGGAAGTCAGAGAACTCGAGGGGTTTAACATTTTGACACATAAGTTGATGGAATCAATTGAAAAATTAAAAAGGGAAAAAACACTTAAAGTAAAAGTGCAGCAGCAAAAAGACACTGAAATGAAAAATCATGTTTTGAGTGTTGCACACTAGTGATTAGTTATTATTAGGAATGAACAAAATGAGGGATATATAATATTTATAAGGAATATCCATAAGAAATAATTCGCCAACTAATTTTGTAATTTTTTTTTGTTGATATAGAAAAGCTTTATTATTAAACTTCCAACATTTTTTTCTTTTATTTCCAAGTGTATATGATATAGTAATTAGAGCCATTAAAATGAGACTCTAACCACTCACTCTATAACTTCTAACTTCTATGAGATTATGAAAAGGACTTGATAATATTCTGTCTAATCTTAGTAAGTAGTTATTCGTGCAAACATACTACACTCACTTTTTCTTCATTCCTTCATCAATTTTATATTATGTCTCTTATACCATTAAACAAAAACAATAAGAATAATAATAATCAAGGGTGTATGCAGAACTCTGTACACGTAGATTATACAACATTAATGCATTGATTTTGCAGGATTGGTTACTATGAATACAACAGTAATATTGATAAAAATTTGATAGAATACACAATAGTTCAAACTCAATCATAAAGGCATGTAATATCACCTTCAACTCAGAAATGCCAAGTATGTTCAACAATAATTCTGAGTCGACAGGATGTAAGTAGTTTGACACATGCTTCAAGACCTCTACCTCATTTCTACCAAAATCTACATTAAACCAGACTATCAGAATGAGGAAGTAGTATACCTCGACAAATTAATTGCACTTCTACTTATTAATTATCAATCATTCATGTCATAATCACAACAGGGCTTCGAAAAAGGGTACAAATACAATTTTCTAACTAACAAAAATTAGGTGAGTAGAACCTTATAGAACCCTAAACAAAGATACTAAGATTAAGATTGGAAAGTGAAGGATTGAATAAAATTGTCCCAAAAAAATGCAAAATATAAAACCCTAAACCAATCACTTACTTGGAAAACCTCCAATTTCTTCTTTCTTGAAAAAAAACCCAGTTCGTAAACCTCATTCGCACCGTAAACCCTTGCGAGCTGGGTCGAGATAGAGAGCATCGGGGATGAAGTGCAGTCGATGTTGGGTGAGCCGTCGTTCGAACAATCGTTCGCACAGTCACACAGTCGTTCCTCAACTGAACCTCACAGTGAACGTCGAGAGTCAAACGTCCAGACATAAAGCCTCTAAAGAACAATTTTTATGGCCTAAGATGAACAGCTTTTGGGTGAGCGTGAGTCTTTAGGATGAATGTGAGTAGTGAGTGGGATTAACGAGCCTGAAAAAATGTTGTCATGGTTACCTACGTCGTAGATAATATATTTTATTGTTATCTAGAAAATTTTCGTAGATAATACATTTTATTTTCATAGATAAAATGATATTATCTACGAATCATATTTCATAGATAAATTTTCGTAGATAATAATCATTTTTTGTAGTGATGGTGGAGAACCTAGGTTTTACAAATTGAAGAGATATGGAATAAATAGAAATCAAAGAGACTATACAAGCCCTCTCCCAAGGTTCTTGGTAACTGTTTCATGCTCAAATTGTGCCTTCCATTCGCATCTCCATCTCCAATTCGCAACTCATCTTCTTCTCTAACCCCAAAAGGGTGAAAACCCACCATGAATGGAGGAGAAGACCCAAGGAGGAGTGGAAGAGTTTCCCAACACCCCTAGAAACATTCAAGAGGCTCTCTAAGCACCCAAAAGTGTTTCTTTATCGTGCAAAATGAGGAATGGACCAAACTCTCAAGAGCGCTCAGCGCCATGTTTTACAAACTGAATGGCGCTCAACCCCATTTTCCACCGCTCAGCCTCGTGGCGCTCAGCTTCAGTTTTCCACCACTCAACCTTGAGCAGTTTGACAACATTCTGTATTTAAAGCACTGAGCATGATTCCAGTGGCACCCGACGCGAGTATTTGCTTCAAAATCAATCTTTTCTTGTTCAATCATTCTCCCTTGAGTTCTTGCTTGTTTTCCTCCACCACAAATGCTTCCTATTAACTTATTTAACACACTTAGAAGAGAGATTAGAGACAAAACAAACATAAAATAACTAAAACACAAAACAATACAAAACACATTAAATTTGAAGATATAACAAGATAAAAGTTAGGAAATAGTTGATTTATTCATGACAATAAACATAAAAAAAGAGGTAAAAAATGATATTATCAGCGTTCTCCTACTATATTTGTACTAACACAGGAGATTCCACGATTTCACCAAAATTTATATTTTCCCCCCTTTTCCTTTATTTCACCCACTCTCTAATATTTAAAAAATAAATAAAACCCTTTTTTTATATTTTCGCAAACTCACTCTCTAATATTTCCTCTAAAAAAACCTAAAACTCTTTCCCTTTATTCTTCAAAACCCACTCTCTAATGTTTATACTAAAAAAAAAATAAAGCTCGTTTTCTTTATGCTACCAAACTCTTTCCAAAAATGATAAAATGCATTTAAATCCTCCTTCTTACCTCATCCTTCTACTCTTTTTATACTAATACAAGAGATTCCACAATTCCACCAAAATTTTTATTTTCTATCTTTTCCTTCATTTCACCACCTTACTGTCTAATGTTTCCACTAAAAATATTTAGATCATTTTGTTATATTTCCACACAAATAAATAAATAAAAAAATCTCTTTTTTTTATTCTACAAACTGTAACACCCCTCTTAATCAAACACTCTAATATTTCCACTAAAAAAAATTGAAACTCTTTTTCTTTTATTATACCAAACGCACATTATATTCTTTCTACTAAAAATATTAAGACTCTTTTCTTTTTATTCTACAAAATACACCTTCCAATATTTCCACCAAAACAAATAAAGTTTGTTTCTTTTTTTTTCTTGCATTCTATCAAACCTACCCTTTAATATTTCTACCAAAAATCCTTTCCTTTTATTCTACTAAACTCATTCTCTAATGTATTTATTAATTTTTAAAATAATAAAACTAATAAGTATAATAGGTGGGAGTTGAAACTGTACCTCTTTTACTAACAAACTCTAACTAAAGTATAACACCATTTGATCATAACCAAACTTTAATAATATTAATAAAAACTTGACCCCACTAATTTATTGTACTAAACTAAAAAAAATTGATCTTACATGATGCAAATTTGACATTCATTAGATGATTGGACGACTTCTTACGTATGTCACACTAAGAGGGCAAGGGTTTGAAACGAAAAAACACATTAGAGGGTGACAGTGGCGACAGTGACTAAAGGTTAGTCATTATTACTTTTTTTGCATTAGTTTTACATCTGGTATCTGAACAAGGTTGTTGTTACGGGTACAAAAGGTTTCAGAGCATTGGCACTACGACCCTCTGAGGCTTTGTCGGAATCACTCTAAGGAGTCTAAGACCTGTTCTGTGTACTCATGTAATGTGAAACATTGTCACTTGCTTATGACAATTGACACCATTTATTAGGCAATGGATGTGTTGATTATATGTTGAAGTTGAACATGAATTAAAAAAGCACCTTTTATTTTGTTAAAAGAATTAGGAGTATGTAACTTTGTTTTATATTCATATTTTAATGTCAAATATTTTTTGGTGTGATGGTCAAATAGTGTCTTTTATTTGACTAACTGTATAAGTTCACTGAGACTTTCAAATATTTTTTTATAAAAGAACTCCTCCATATGAAACTTTGAAGAAAATAAAATTGTAAGTTTTTACATACTATAATGTTGGGTATTGGGCTCTCTTCCTATGTGGAGAAAAGGCCCAAAATTTGAGAAGCCCATGTCTCACTTAACCTAGTGGAGAGGAGGCTATAAAATAAAGAGAGAGGCAGAACAATAGAGTCAGAACACACTGAAAGCCCTAACACATAGAGGGAGAGGTAGAGGGAAAATTATGTTCACGTTTTTCATAGAGCTGTCGCAGTAAATTCGGCG
>Ga0099823_1002807_pt1 | contig 16067 bp, 13 predicted proteins | sample CowpearedBW_FD_76831 | JGI IMG/M metagenome (GOLD analysis project Ga0099823, IMG submission 76831) | Root nodule microbial communities of legume samples collected from California, USA - Cow pea red BW | ecosystem: Host-associated > Plants > Roots > Nodule | place: USA: California | collected...
AATATAAATTTAATTACTTTATAAATAAAATTATTATTTTATTATTTTATCTTTCAAATCACTATTTATTTTACAATAATAAAAAAAGAGGTCATGTCCATTAATTAATATAAAAAAAGTTCATTTTACATTCTTTTACTGAGTCTAAAAGATGATATTTTCATTCGTTTTTTTTTCTTCTTTCTTCTCCCTTTTTCATTAATTATCTCTTTTTATATTAGTAATCCAAATAAGTAAGGCGTTCCTTACTACTTTTTTTTTCAATGACTCATCAGAACTTTTACTTCTCTCATTTTCTCGAAATTAATCTTTTGCACGTACAACAGAATCAGTTTTGATGTCATATCATGCGAGTCAATTTTAACTTTGAAAAGCATGCAACAGGGTCACTTAGGGCAAAACGTAGCGATTCTCCTGTCCCTTTCTGGATTATTTTTGTACCAAATAGCTTCAATTGGAAGATTACTGTTACCATTTAACTCAAATTTATGAGATATAGCAGTTCCTTTTGTTGGGTGGCACGTCCTGTTAAGCATGACTTTAGCTTCAAGTGTTACTCTGAATAAGCACCACTACTTACACAGAGAGACAATTAGATAAAAATAAATACAACAAAGTTTGCAAGAAGTCATTGTTTTGAAACAAGAAGTGGGATTGATCTTCTTAGATAAGATTTCTGAATGTAAGAGTCAAGGGATAAAAAAAAAGGTGTTTGCAAGAAAAAAATTCACTTAACCAGTTATATTTCTTGACAGATATTAGAAATCAATAAAATTTACAAATACTTGGTTAAAAAATATAATGGACCAAAGGGTTTGCTACTTGAAGCAGTCAAACTTAGATTTGAACACTGGGTTGATTTTCTTGCCATTTATTGAAAGTGTTTGTAGCCCATTTAACTTTCCTTTACCTTAAAGAACGGAAAGCTTAGTGGGGGTTTCAGTACCAGGCCACTATCAGTGAAGCATATTAATTTGAGTATCAGCACATACAAAGTGTTTGTATTATATATCCTCTCATGTGAAAAGTTGATCAAGTAATTCCAACAATGGGTGGTGTCTTCTACCATGAGGAGCCAGCGAACCAGAACAAGAGATGCAAATTCCTTGCAGGGTCTCTGAAAGAAGTATTTTTCCACTGTCAAACTTTTACCCGGAGGCTTTCAACTGCAAGCCTTGAGGAGGAATGCCCCATCATCGATGATGTTGATGAGGTACATCAAGTACCTTCATCAAACCCTTTTGAATAGTTCTTGAGTGATATCTGCTAAGTTGTTTCAGCTCAATCAATTCTCAATCCAGAATCATTTCTTCTACCTTAAACCAAATATGTGAACATTTGGGTAAAATCATGTTAGCTGATATTTCAACATGATTTTGTATCGCCTGAAATGAATCCGAGTATGTTAATGTAAGGTGAGTTCCATGTTGAACTATGAAGTAATCTGAGTTGTTCTGTTGTGTACTGTTTTCTCAGATGGTTGTTTCGGCAGTGAGAAGCCGAGCTATGGAGAAACAGAAGCTGAAGCCAAGCCCATTGAGAGATGGTTTTTCCTGGACATATTCTCCTGCAACAAGAGAACTGTTTGTCACAGTGGCACCACAACCAAGGGTGGTGATAGGTGATGGAGAAGATGAGGAAAGAGAAGAGTTTTTTTCCGTAAAAAGTTGTCTGTCATGCTGTTCTTCGAGTGCTGTGAGTGACAAGGCATTTTTTTCTGTGAAGACTAACCTGTCTAGATGTTCAAGCATGAGTGGGGTTGACATGTCAGAGCATTGGAGGCGTTCGATAATTCAAGAGTTTTGCCACTGCGAAGGATGGCCTTTTGGGCTGTGCCGTAAAGCTGTGTTACTTCCACCGCTGCCTAAGTCACCATCTGAGTCATGGTTGTCACGCAAAATACAAAGAAGTACCAAAGTTATCTGAATTTATTTTACTTGCTCTGTCTTTTCAGTTCCAGTTGTGTCTCTTGTAGACTTGTAAGAGAAGTTGGTTGAAGATTTTGGAATAATGGATGTATGGCTCAAGATTCATATATAGACTACATTTAGTTTTAACATATACGTCAAATGAGATAAACAAACTCTTGCACAATTGCGTAATACTTGACTACTTAATCTTGACCAAAATGATGCGAACTATTTGCTCATTCAATCAGATCGTTTTATTAAAAGAATATCAAGCTGTGTTTGGCTCAAACAAATGTAATTTTAATCTTTTTCTCTGATGTATTGACACAACTCATTAATATGTCCATTACAATCCCAGTTTGTAAACTTGATGATTATTAGGAGCAGTTCTTCATGCATATGGTGTCTCCCAATCTTTAATAAATACGCATTCCAGTAAAACCATTATAGCTGCTTCCATGTACGATGTATACTTTTTTGTTACGAGAAGCAATTTTTTTGTGGATTTCAATTAATTTTAATCGATAGCATAAATATGATGAAAAAGTGTTGCTAGCTTTTCTTGTTCTGTTCCGTGTTTCTTGCAGACTAGATGCATATACAAATGAGTAGCTCGATATAATTAGTTAACTTCTTGACTTGTCATTTACTTGTTAACTTGTGGAAATGACATTCAAAATGAAATATAACGCTGTTTAAGGATATTCCCAGTTAACAAAGTTAAGCGCTCTTATTTCTACGCTATCAAACGCTTGACAGCAGAAAGGTCAGAAGAAAACCAATGGAAGGGTCTACGGACATCAAAAGCAAGATAGGAAACACGAACAAACAATTACATGCACTGTTTCTTGAATATTTCTTCTAAGCTCTTTGCTCAACGTATGAACCGGCAAGTCCAGAAGTTCCAAGAACAGTAACCTGCAACAGTAACCTCGGATTAGACAAGGGAATGGGAATTGGTATGCAATTTTGAATGTAGCAATGCTATTTGCCATGGAAGTAACTGAACAAAAAAAGTGAAGTTGAAAAACACAAATAAAAACGCAATTGACTGATCAAAATAAATTTCCTGACATTTTTTCTTTTTCTTTAGTTATTTTCTGAAGGCATATTCTTGCTACTTATATTTTTCTTACTAATAACCATATAGGATAGACTACCGAGTACAAAATGCATGGAGTAATTTAAGAAAGCACACGCAAAAAGCTAAAAGACATTCCAGCAAACAAGACACAATAACATTTGACAACACATCTTAAAAGATCTAAAGAACTAAACCATGTTGCAACTTGCAAGTGCACACAAAAACAGGAAATCAGACTTTTTGATGATATCTGCCATGATGGTTTTGAGGAACCCTCATCAAAAACTTCCAATGGTGTTACCATCTTCAAATGGCAGTGCCATGGTGTCGACCACAGGGAATGACAGATGCCAATTATCATGAAAGTGGCAGATTTTGGGTATGTCTCACCTCATATTCCTCATTCAGTGAATGGAAATAGAATGTTATGCCCAGGTCATGTGAAAAAAAGAGAGAGAAGCAATGCAAATCCCATTGGCTACCATGCACAAACTACTACATAAACGGGCAATAACAAGTGAAAATATAAGATGATACCTTTCCCCACTCAGCACCAAGGCCACTGCATCTCATCTTTAAGTGAATCATGCTTGCGCCCAACTCTACCTCCACCTTTTTCCGCAGATAATTCTCGTCGGGTCCAAAGGAATTCAAATAGGTGGAGTAACGATCAAAAATGAGATTAAGAGCACTTTTTATATGAGTAGGTAATGGCTTTACATCCTGCAAAAAGAAATCCAATCATCAGCAGCCAAATGAGGTGGGTAAATTAGAATAGAATGCAATGCAATGGTGCAACATTTTACAGGTACAAGTTTAAACGAGAAATACCTCGCCACTCACTCCAATACTGTCATCAATTTCCAGTTTCAAGCTGACTAGAATCCCACCAAACTCCTCAACAGCTTGAGCTGCCCGGAACACATTCTCCACAACCTCCTTGCCAGCCTTGTCATCAGTGTTTCTAGACAACACTTTCTTAACGTCAGAAACAACAGAATCCGGAAGCTCACTCCAATTTACTGCCAACAAATCTTTGAAAACATTGTAAAGTTCAGGGTCTTTAATATTGGGCAGGTGAGTCACATCTTCGCTAAAGAATCGCATGCTCCCTAAACCCATCGAGAAAGGAGACCTGCATTCTGTGTATATTTTTCCAAGCAAAACCAATTCAGCATACAACAGCCATCCTCGAACAGAACACTCTAACTCAATCAGCAAAGATTCTATTTCGATAAATTTCTCAACAAACACTTGCAGAAGAATAAAACAAGAAGACAAACTGAACTAATCTTCTCTCGTTAGTTAAAACTAATTTATGCACATTCTCATTCAGCTTCTCCAAAAGTTGATTTTATCTCATGCAAAACCAATTTCAACTCGTAACAGAAACTTAGCAACTTCATTTTCTCTTCTTATTTTCTTTTCCAGCATCTTCTAATTCTAATTGAGAAGTCCACCAAACAAACCAAAGTCTCAAAAAAACCTCAAAGCACGTCGAGAGTGAACCAGATACAACATTTTTTTTTCTTTAATGAAGATGTGAATAACCAATTTCATCACGAAAAGAAAACGGTGCCACTAACAACATGAAAATCACTGCCAATATTTTAACCAGCATACAAAGCCGATACTATAACAACGGAATGATTCAATTGTGGAGTCAGATACCAATCGAAGTATCGAAAATAACGGAGACATGCTATTCCAGTCACAATAAACGGAACACGAACACTATTACACTAGTTTATTGTCCGTACAAGCGTCATCTACCAGTACATTGAAAATGAATCAGATTAATCCAATTCGATAAAAATCGTATCCAAATTGTGCGGGAAAAAGTGCAAACGACGTCGAATTAACAATAGAAGATGCAGAAGGAAAACCTAACAGAATATAAAAGACGAAACGGTAGGATAGAGAGAGAGTACCTGAGGAAGAGGGAGAAGGAAAGGGATTGGGAGAAGGAGAGAGAAGCGAGGTTGAACGAAGGATATGGTTGGTGGAAGAAAAAGCGTGATAAGATCTGCAACTCAGTGATCGGAACAGTGATCTGAGACGCATCATTTTCTCCATCTTCGTTTGTTCGTTCTTTCTTTCTTCGGTTCACAGTTCAAAGCCTGCAAAGGGAAAACTCAGAAGACACACGCGACCTACCAACACTAACACAACAAAACTTCTGCAACTATTTTTTTTTCGCCCTCTATTTTTTTCTGTAGTGGAAACGTATTTATATTATTGGTTAATTTTAGGCTATGTAAGTATATATTTAGTATAAGAATATGTTTGTATGGAAAATCCTTAACTTACATTTTTTTAATGATAATTTATTCTATATTTAGAGTTAAATTAAGAAAATTTGGACACTGAAACACTTAATTAAGAAGCACAAGTTGTTACTACTGTACCACCCAATATTAATATATTGAGAAATTAGTTTTTAACAACATATTATAGTTTCTCTCATCTCTCTATTACATAAGGTGGTTGATTATAATTAAGTAAAGGAAAATGGTAGGAATTATAATACTAAGAACTTGTTCACCTTCAGATCAAGAACCAATAACTCAAAGGGTGAGAGCAATTCATGTAATTCATTTATACTGATTGATCATATTAATACCAAACAATTTAAAAGTATAGGTTCACATCTTATTGATACTAAATGATGTAAAACTATTGGAGGTTCATGAATTAAACTTTTCCAAAAAAAAAAAAGTCAAATATTTTTGTAAATAAATAAATAATAAACTTTGAATCAATCAATTTTTTAAAGAAAAAATGGTTTAGTTTTTTTACAATACTATATTAAAAGTTGTTTGAATTTTCAAAGCACATAATCTAAGTTTAATATAGATGAGATTTGTATGAGATAAAGGGGCAAGAGAAAAATACAAAAAATTATATAATTACCTTCACTTTTACAAGGAAATGTATCTTCTTGTTTACTTATCACCATTAATTAAATTTATTAATTTTTAACTTCTACTTTTAAAAAATTACTCTTCAAAAAAAAAAAAATCATGTGTGTTTAAGGGTTACAAAACAGGTCAGTTCGATCATTTTGATCTGATCTGTCCGTAATCCGTGAAAAAAAGGATAGGATCGATATCAAACAGAAACAAACCAATAATAGTAACACACCTTATATAGGACGAGTTAACAGGCTTGACCGAATTGGTCTATTCTTTCTCAATTTATTTTCAAAATTTTTAATTTTTTTTTTACTTTAAAATTTGTTTATGTATACATATAAATTAGTATTAAAAACATATTTAATCTTATAAAATATTTTCTAAACTTTTAATTGATTAGTTAATATTTTTAATTAGAGATAAATTAAAATAATTATTTCATTTATATGTTATATTATTATATTATAATTAATAATTAAAACCTAAATTTAAATTACAATACTATTATATATTTATACCTTTTCAAAAATATGATAAAAAATAAAAAAAATTATTATTATTTATTTAATTTTTAATGTAAACTAAAATCAACCAAAATCGGGACAGATTGCTATGGATTTTAGTCTGTCAAATTGATAGATTGAACAAATTAAGCCAAAATAGATTGATGGATTAAAATCTTGAATCGACTCATCATTTTTAACACGACCCAACCCATTTTATCATCCCAAATGTATTAAACTTATATCATATTAGAAAAGTAAACAAGTAAGAAAAATAAATGTGTTTTATTTATTTAAAAACAACTTAATTAGTTAAGACAACTCTTAAGAAGTTGCACAATTTTTTTAGTTGATCAAAAAAATATTTTAATAAACTAAAACCACTTAAAAATTAGTAACTTTAGTCAATTAACAATATAGTTTAATGATCAAAACGAAGTCAATTACATTTATTAAATTTTTAAACAGTTTTAGTCAATTAAAAAAAAGGTTAATTGGTAAAAGTATTGTACCTTACAAATCCATCAAAACAACATTAAAGTACTTTCTAATGAACTAAAATTGAATAAAGGTTCTTAACATTTCTAAAATAATTTCTATAAAATCTAACCAAAACCAATGAATGAAAACTTGTTTATAACACTTAAAATACTAAAATTATAACAAAAAGATAATATCACCTATAATATCAACTTTTCAATATACTTAATAATAAATAAATTTATTCATGCATAATGAAAGAAAATAAATAAGAATTAATGCCTTAAACACTGAACCAATAGCCCTAATTTAAAAGAAAAAACAATAAAAAAGACTTATTATATTTTGGACTAAGTCACAAATTAAATGTCCAAATATTATTTTTCTTTGATACTAAACACACAATCACTTCGATTCTTAAAAGTATCCGTGTTAATCAAATGCTTGAAAGTATTACAATTAAAGAAAGAAATTCGGAAAATGTAATTCATCTATTTGTTTAGTCTTGTCGTTAGAAAAAAAAAATTCTATTCAAGTGCTTACCATTATTGTCATTTTGATTCATGAAGTTTATTAACTTAAGTCATTTTCAACGTGGAATTATTCATTTGTCAAAATAAGTTCTTAATCATAATCCCTTGTTGTCATTTTAATCTCTAAACGTGTAAGGAGACTACAATAATTAGGTTTAGGGATTAAAACATATTAAAGCAAGATGATTAAGTGACTGGGATTCACTAATTGAATCAGAGTAGAAGCTTCAAAATTCTTCGAAGAGGAACACCAACACTGTTTATTCAAATCCTCAAATTTCTTCAGAGCTTAACGACGAAGAGGAAGATATAAGCTATTAATTTCAGAAATGAAATCTTAAATTCAAAAACAAAAATAATCATTCGTGAGACAGAGTGTTTTAAAGATACGATGGTAATTAATTCCAAAATATTATTTGAATTTGAATGTGAGTAAAAATATTGTACTTTGATATTACTACATGAAGAACATAAGATATGAAATTTTGCATGATGAAACCTTATCGTAATAGTGCAAGAAGTAGCCACAAAACATAAGTGGATGGTGATAGTTCTCCATGTAGTTTATCTATCGCCATTTCTTTCTCTCTCTCAATCACTCACTCACTTCAATGGACAACGACACTCACGCGCCGGCCACCGCAGAGGCAGAAGTAGCACACGATTTCCCCGGCCTCATCCGTGTCTTCACCGACGGTCGCATCCAACGTTTCAAAGGAACCGACGTCGTTCCACCCTCCACCCCCACCACTCACCCCGTTTCATCAAAAGACGTCACTCTCAACCCTCATTCCACTCTCTCCGCTCGCCTCTTCCTCCCGACACCTCCATCCACCACCACCAACCAGCGCCGCAGCCTCCCTCTCTTGGTCTACTTCCACGGCGGTGGCTTCTGCACCTCCTCCCCCTTCACGTCAACCTACCACCACTACATCGCAGCTGTCGCCGCCGAAGCCAAGCTCGTCGCCGTCTCCGTCGAGTACAGGCTGGCCCCGGAGCACCCTATTCCGGCAGCGTACGAGGATTCGTGGGCTGCACTGCAATGGGTCGCGTCACACCGCAGTAACGCTGGACCAGAGCCTTGGTTGAATGAAAATGTAGACTTCGGAAGAGTGTTCTTGGCCGGGGACAGTGCCGGTGCCAACATAGTGCATAACTTAACAATGTTACTTGGGGACCCGGATTGGGACATTGGAATAGACATCCTAGGAGTTTGTCTTGTCCACCCGTATTTTTGGGGTTCGGTTCCTTTCGGATCCGAGACCATGGATTTGGATAAGAAGGCCGTGCTGGACCGGCTCTGGCCCTTTGTGTGTCCGGAGTCGCCGGACAATGATGACCCACGGGTTAACCCGGTGGGGGAGGAAGCACCAAGCTTGGCATGGCTAGGGTGCAGGAGGGTGCTGGTTTGTGTGGCGGAGAAGGATGTGCTGAAGGAGAGAGGGTGGATTTATTACAATGCTTTGAGTAGGAGTGGGTGGATGGGGGTGGTGGAAATTAAGGAGACTCAAGGGGAGGGTCATGTCTTTCATCTTCTTGACTTGGCTAGTGACAAGGCTCAGGATTTGATCAAACGCTTGGCTCTTTTCTTCAACAGAGATCAGCCTCCTTCAATTTAATGCATTGGTTCCAATTCATTCGTGTTTTAAGTATGCTTTCAAAACTGTGAAAATGTCTCTAAAATTGATTAGTAGTAGACTATTTATAAATTTCAAAGACTGAACTAAAGCTCAAATGCAGTTTTAATGGATCCGTGTTTCCAGATACACCTGAATCAACACGTTTATGTAGAAGATCCTACTCTTGGCAAATAATAAATAAACAAATAAATAAAACTTTTAGCTCATGATCAAGAAGAGGGATTAAAATATGTTTCTTTCTCATCCTCTAATATGTAACTCCTGCATTTTAAAGAACACACAAAAATACGAATACCCGTGATAAAACAATTTCTGTTGACAAACTTGTCAGAAGTATTTAATGAAATGCTGCTGTAAGGAGGAATACATTGGACAATGCTAACTCTAGAAAACAACAGTGTCGAGCATCATTCCCAAAGTCTGAACAATGTTTGATGACATCAAATTGGAAACGTGCTCTTCCAGGTGCTTCTTCGCATCTTGCCTTCCCACATTTGCAATTGCGAGTTTTTCAGGTGGCAACTCATCTTCTTCCTGCACTGCCTTGTTGTACTTGGATGCTAAATTTAGCATCTCCTGCATCACCAGAAATAAAAACATTATCTCCTGAATTTCTCATTCAGCTTATTTTCTGAATAAACGGTTGCTAGTTTCCCCCCCTTTACTCATCAGAGAGAGGATCTTTGAAATAAAGGCAAGTATTTCCTAAAAATAATCCCAACCTGTAGTTTAACTTATTTTGAAATTGTCAGCTTTTAACGAGTTTTTGAAAAGTGATAATTTCCTTGATTTTTTTTTTCAACCAGGCAGTATTTATATATACGTTACGAGCAGGTTTCAACTTATAACAGAATATTTTCCTGGCAGCAGGAGTTTTATCTTGTTTCTTTTCAAATATATTATATATTTAATTCAACGTTTTGAAATTAACACTTAATAAGTGTCTGTACTCTGTCACAGAACAAGGCTGCTCCGCACCACTACACTGCTATTGCAACATCTTCATGTCGAGGATGGAGCTTTTAATACCAAAATCACTATATTTCCATTCCAAACTCTATGTGTCTCAACAGCACCAAAGAAAATTCTAAAACAAAGCTAACAATGTATGATGAATTTATTGTTCTTATTTCAAAACACCTTTAGTTCGTCCAGTCATTCGACCTCAACCTATTGGTATAGTTCATTGAATTGCACTTTAACAAGAATGATTTATATAATTCAAATGGACATCAACAAAAACGTTTTGTATGGCACTCTCTCCTTGAAGATAGATGTCTAGCAGACTAACCAATAGGTTTCCTTGATCTAACTTTATTGAACCATGCTTATAAGCTCAATAAAGCTATGTGGCCACATTGATTGATGCCATGCCCATCACTAAATCGATGTCCACAACTAGTCCCCTTCTCCCCTTAATCTAATGTGTATTGTGGTCGTGTCACTTATCACCAGCTTAATATTTGTTTCCTTCAATACCTAACCATAACTTAATGTAGTGCATCCAATGTCCTTTTCATTCGTATAGGGAGATTAAAGTTTGTTAGCTAATTTTGTATTCTCATGTTCCTAAATGTTTCTATAACTATCATGCACCTTATACGACAATAATCAGTGAAAACCATTTTATTTTATATCTCTTTACGAGTGAGAGGGGAAAAGAAGTTGAGAGACAAGGAAACGACAGAAAGAATAAAAAAATCAACCAATTAGTATACTAAGTTTCTGAAATTTACTAAACCATGTCACAGAATTTCCAATTGAGAGCCATATCAATCCTTTACTGCAGTGTGAAAAGTCAAGAAAGTGCGTGGTAACATTTGAACAGTATTTTGTCTTGTGTATTATTTGTGCAAGGCTCATGTATGCAATAAATTAAACAAATAAAAAGTTAAACTGGGGAGAAGAAAACAGAAATTAAAAGGTTGAATGATCTACATTCATATTTCACAATGAAAACTCTTAACTAACCTGAACAGTCTGTTCATTAGTTTTCGAATGTGAATCAAAGCGTCTGAGTGTCAAACCATCGGTCCACTTCTTTTTGTGAAGGTTAAGCAACATCTTCTCTTCAAGTTCATTCTTTCTGTAATTGATTGCTATGGAGTAATAATGTCTATTCAATCCATGGATCAGAGCCTAAAAAGGAGATTGCAAAAACAATTGCAAAAACAATAAGTAACAACAAAAGGCAAAAACAGAGCAGCATAAGGAAGTAAAGGAACACTCACTTGGATAGATGGCTTGTTTAAATGGCCTAAGTTGGAAGTTGTCTGTCGTGGTTCCTGACCCAGCATCATAGTTTGTGGATTAATCAGCCGGAAAGCATCAATTACCACTTTGCCTTTAACACTCTGAATGGGATCCACCACCACAGCCACTGCACGTTGATTTAAAGCCTCGAAACTCTGCATTAGAAAGTACATACATATTACATATAACTATGTAAAACCAAAATCCCTAATGGAACAAGGGTTTATAATGGCTAACTTAACCAAATCCCATGTGTAACCTGTCTAAAACCACATTAAGTTTTAACCATTAATTGTCCCATTCATTCATTCATTCATTCATTCATTCATATCACAGAGTATATTGTGCTAACTTTTCTTAATTCCATTGTACCTACTTAAATTGCAAGAATGAAAATACTAAGCATTCTTCTATCAATATTTAAGTACAGTAAAGTTTTATGACTCGAGCATTATTTCTTCTCGAGTTTCCAACCCTCACAACTAGAATCATTCCAATCTAAGATTGGGATGCAATGAGATACACATACAATCCTACACCAAGCAATCCATCCCTCTCCCCATTAGCACTTCCCAAGCATCTACTTAATATATATTAGTTTTAATCAATTAATGCTTCTTTATTTGAGCCAAAGCACAGATATCACTTGTCTATACATCCATATTACCAATAACAAAAGGTAATTTTCCATCTTCACTTTTACATCACAAGTTCCACATAAATAAAGTTTTAATTTGTATAAATATATAAAAACATATTTGTTCACAACTAATGCACTATCAAGGATCACAACAAAACCGTGACTGAGATCATAGCTTAAAACCTTAGATGTATCACAATTAGCATGTGCCTCATTTTTTCGTAAAGAACAACAAGAAAACAAATGTTATATGGATAACACAGTGTCAGTCAGCTCAATTACAGATCTTTCATTTCAGAAAAGGAAGTAAATGTCATACACACCTATTAATTGCTCACTTAGTTTCAAATTTAACTTTTAAGCACAAACATATGCCACCATGATGAACTAAAGATCAAAGAACCAGCCAAAAACCTGTTGGGTGTTAATATCCACTCCAGAAAGCCAACACCCGAATCCCGGATGCGAGTGATACCACCCCACAACCATCTCCGGCCTGCAACGACAAACCAACAGCGTTTCAACCATCCATATGTGTACCACAAGCAAATCCTCTCTCACAAAAACAACGAAACTTTAAACGAACCCAAAAAGTACCTTCCAGTCTGCTTCAACATATCAAGCATATTAGTCTGAAAAACATGATCAACGGCTTCAACGCTCACACCGGTCCCACTCTGAGGCATCGCAAACACATCCACAACGCGCACGGTGTACTCATCCACGAACTCCCCCAACATCAGACCCATCACTTCCATGGGTACCCCAGCTCTTCCTGCACAGAAAATTAGGGTTTTTTAAAAATTCGGGCTAACGAAACAAGAAAAGGGATCGAGAAAGAAGAAAAAAGTACCGTGTTTGAGCATTTTGAGAAGCGCGAGAGAGGAGATGTAAACTTGCTCGGAGGAATCAAGGGTGGGGGAATCTGGTGGGGGGTGCCCTAGGGCTCCGCCTGCACCGGCGAACATCCTCTGAAGCCTCTCCATCCCCGACATGACGATGATGATGATGGAAGCTAGAAGAACCTCAAATCTTAGTTTTCTTTTGTTTCACGAAAACAAAGATTGCTTCCTCTCTTGGAAACTATCCTTATGTTACTGATAATTATGGTTCCTCAGTGAAGACGGAGATATGATTAAATACGACTTACGTTGACGTTTCGATCAAGAAATTGTTAAAAGAAATAAAAATCAAAAAGAAAGTCTCATACGGTAATTGGGTCCGTATGCAAAAACGGCCCATTTATAGATTTTGTTAGTACTAGAATGTTATCAATTTCTTTTTGTACCCCAGATTTTCTTGTACACGCCAGATTTTTTAAATTACTTATTTTGTCCTTTGTGATTTATACATCAACCTTCGTAGCCCCATTTTTTTTTTTCTGCTTATCCGCTAATTTTTCTGCTTTTCTTTTCTCTTAGTTGCATTGGACATTAAGGTTTTGACAAAGGAATTAGTTGAAGATTAAGGTTTTTAAAAGTTTGAGGGTCAGGGACTCATTTTGTTACCGGTATTTTTTTCATAGTTTCTGAACAAAATGATGATGCTTGCATTGGTTTTCAATAAAATTTTAGATTGTGCAATTTTTCAATAACTCTTTGGTTTTTTATTCTAATAATTATTATATAACTACTATAATTCATAATGTTGGTTTACTTTACTTTTAATTTTGTTTTTTATTTAGTTTTAGGGTATACCGAATTAAGAATTTGGGAATAACAATGAAATCAAGAATAATATATACGAATTTATATTACTGCAGTTGATTTACAACTGATGTACAAAAGGCAAGCAAAAACAAAAAGATAATAAACCAGTCCTGAGGTTACAGTTTTTTCCCTCTACGTCAAACACGAGTTCTATTAAGAAATGCCACAGAAAAGTTACGAGAAAAAAAAAAAAAAACATGATGAGTATAGAATGAAGAGAACTAGAAGGGGTTCTTAGTGTGTGGGGATCTCATTTGACGGAGCCTCCTCTCTTGCGACAGTATTTTTGCAAACCTGAAACCATTAACAATCGATGTCATTCTAAACCAACCAGATGAATGTAGTTGTTATGAACAATGTTGTTGTTTTTGAACTAACCTTGTAAGAGCTTGTTGATTAGTTTCCCCGTTTTTGAGTGGCTCAAAGAGACCATTCTCTAAATTAACCCTAGAGACTGCTTTCTTCAACAGATTTTCTCCGATTCTACTAAGCTTCTCCAGGTTCTCCTTCGTAGCAATGTCAACTGAAGAATCCGTTCCAGACAATGTGTCATCCTGCAATTTATGTTCTTCATCCATTAGCTTCATAATATATATATAGTATTTGACCAATTATGCATGCATGCTCATAAAAATATTAATTACCTGAATTCGAAGGTAATTATCTTCTGAGCGAAGTGCTTGAGTGACAGCAGATAAATGGAAGTCAACCATATCTGCACTCGACTGAGTAAAAACATCGGTTAAGGGAGTGCTGCCATCGTAGGTTAGCCAATCCAACAACCCCCATTTGCTTGCAATTTTAGCATTGAATTTTTCCTCATTTTTCGCTGTTCCAGTGCCTATTGAAATTATCAGGAACCGACTATATTCCATAGGCTTCATGGGAAAGAAATCAGAGTTTTGCTTCATGATTTGCTTTGTAACTTCGTTCATGGCAACTAAGGTCTGCATCATCATCAAATTCCGAAAACAAAACAAGTTACTGATACATTCCAATATACAGTAATAAATGTGAAAACAAGAATTGATTAGTGAATAATTATGGTTATACGTACCGGGTTATTTGCACAGACGCCACCATCAATGAGATTGAATTCGTGTATGTTCCCTTCAGAATCTTGGTTCTTGAAATTGTGTGCTGGGAGATAAGTTGGTGCAGCGGAAGTGCTTATGCATATGTCTGAGAGTTTAGCATCCAAGCAAGTAGACATCTTCATCTGCATCAATTCATTTCAAACCTTACTCTGTTACTTTCTTTCTCACCTTTCTATCAATTTAATTCTCTTCGGTGTTAATATATATATTAACATTGACATATACATTTAAAAAAAGGGAAAATAAAAGACCGGAACCAACTTAGTTTTACTTTTTCCTAAACTGATATCATCACCGTATTTTGGAAAACTGAAAGACAACTATTTTTGTTTTATTAGGGGAAAATTGTTTAGTCAAAATATCAACCCCAGGAGTCCAACAAGAACCATAAACAAATAAATATATATAGGTCCCAAACACCAGGAAAGTGGAAAGAAAATTCCTTTGAAAAGTGAAAAGAAAAGAGAAAGAGAGAGGAAGGTTAACCTGATAGGAAGAAAAAATAATGGGTTGCATAGATTTGATGTCGAAGGTGGGAATGACAACGTTGGTGAGAGTCTGATGCAACCGAATCTCTCCAAGTTTCTCTCTGACCACCTGATGAAGGTATTTGCCATCGTATTTGGGTCCTCCCAAAGATCTTACTAAGTTTGCTATTATAGTCCCACCAAGGCCACTGCATATACAAGTACATTTAAATGATCAAAAAAATGAATAAGGAAAGACAGAGATGCATGCATGATACAACAACATTAATGAACGACAATGACCTTTGCTGTGGGAAAATCTTAGGACTGTGTTCCAAGTAAAAGGGCTTGATGTCTTTGGCAGCAAAAAGTGGTCGATTGTTTTTTCCTGGAGCAGTGAGCATAGCTGTTACAAGACCTCCCGTGCTTGTTCCTGATATCACATCAAAATAATCTGCAAGCCTTGCCTCTGGACCATCCAACTCCTGCATTTTCATCGTGTACATGTATATATCAATATCATTATTTATTTAACATGTCAGTTAATTTCATTTCTCATGAATGGAACTTGATTAATGAATAATTAGTATAGTTTGATGGGTAATGAATTAGGTTTTGGATATACATATACCTGAAGCTGAGACTCAAGGAAATCAATAATGGTGGCGGGGATGATGCCCCTGATGCCACCACCATCTATGCTAAGAATGGTTACCAAGTTTCCATAAGTTGGAGGCTGAATTTGTTCAACGGATGACTCTGATATCTGCATGCTTAATTTGTGGCTGCGAAATCAAAGGGTGTAGTTTGTTTATGAACAGAAAGCAATGTGCAAC
>Ga0099823_1002808_pt1 | contig 16067 bp, 9 predicted proteins | sample CowpearedBW_FD_76831 | JGI IMG/M metagenome (GOLD analysis project Ga0099823, IMG submission 76831) | Root nodule microbial communities of legume samples collected from California, USA - Cow pea red BW | ecosystem: Host-associated > Plants > Roots > Nodule | place: USA: California | collected...
GTTGGATCACCCTTCATCCGTTTTTTCTCCCCTTTTTGTCCCCAACACAACACTAAGTTTCGAAAATTAGCTTTCACGTTTCCCAAACTTGCGAGCCACTCCATCCCTAACACCAAAGCAGTTCCTCCCAATTTCATTAGATAGAATTGTTGCACAATTGGAATCCCTTGCACCACCAATTCCAATTGTTTTCATATTCCTCTATTCACTACTTTATCTCTTGTTCCTACTTCCACCTCGAACTCTTTTATATCATTCACTTCTAAATTGAGATGCTGAACTAAAGTTCTTGAAATAAAGTTAGCAGAAGCTCCACAGTCCACTAGAACCAATACCTTTGTTCCTCCAATACTTCCCATTACCTTGAAAGACCGATTAGAAGTCAGCCCTTCTTTTCTTTTCAATGAAATCTGCAATATCTTAGTAGTAAGATTGCCCCCATTTTCTTCCTCTCCCTCACTCCCTTGCGACTCCTCACCTTCCAAATCCTCCACCAACACGAATTGATAATGTTTAAATTTGCACATATGATCTTTGCCCCACATTTCTCCACATTTAAAACACAATCCCTTTTTACTCCTATCATGTAGCTCTGTCTGTGATAATCTTCCTCCCCCCACTATCTTCCTTTCAGTAGAATCATTTTCAGTCACTCTAATGGTTGACCCCTTTTTACTTCCTCCCTTCTCCCATCTAGTAAAGCCTTTTGTTTGCCTTGTTAGAGGTCGTTCCCCACCTTTCTTCTTTGTACCCATCAACCCAGCTTTACGTAAAGCATTATTTTTTTCTTCTAACAATAATGCTTTATCCATTAATTCCTCCAATGACCCAATGGCATGTAACTTCAGTTCAGTTTGTATCTCTTCTTTCAACCCGTTGAGAAAAATACCCTTCAACATAATTCTTTCCTCTTTTTTCAACAGAGTCGATTCCCTCTCAAACCTCTCCATGTACTTCATGATTGAGCTTGTCTGCTTAATACTCAACAATGGGCCAAACGGGTTTTGCACCAACCTTGGTTGAAAGCGTCTAATAAGAGCCCCCTTAAATTCCTCCTAGTTTAACTCTGGACTTTGTTCTTCCCACCATTGGAATCAGCTCAATGCCTTATCTTCCAAGGCAATAACCACAACATCTAACTTCTCTTCATCGTGCACCATATTCAATTTGAAATATCTTTCGGCTCTAACTATCCAACCATAAGCACCATCGCCCCTGAAAATGGGAATTTTCAGTTTGTGTCCCCCGAAGTCGTGTGACGATTCGCCACTCATGCTTCGTGAAGTGGAGCACGAACCCCCTTCAGTTTCGACTTCGCCATCTCCGTCATCGTTCCTCTACCCTCGCCTATGTGTTCATCTTTTGTAAGATCGTCCCCGACGAGACCTGCTACGTGAGATGATTAAATTTCTCAACTCCACTAGTTGTTGTTTCAGGCCTTCCATATGCTTTTCCATTGTGTTTCTCGTAATCACCATGCACTCCTAGAACCGTGCTCTGAATACCACTTGATAGAACCCAATAAAACAGTAAAAGGAATTTGAAAGACAAAATTCAATGTATTATTTCAATATTCTCAAAACAAAGAGGTCTAATAACACTCTCATCCTATCCCAGACCAACCTAGCATTTGGTTTTTCTTCCAAAAAACCAACTCCCTCTTACTTTAAGACCCTCTCTCTCCTATACCTCCTGATCCTCTCTCTTTCCCTCCTCACAGTCACGTAAGCAATTTTGTTGCAACTGAATTAGTGAGTGTGTCTGTGGATCCCAAGTAATGGGCTTCCATTTTCTCCTCTCGTACACCTTTTGGGCCTTCCTAATTTGCCCTTCTATTTCAATGTTTGTATCAGAAGGGTTTTACCTTTGACTAGCATAGGAGTAATTCTCCCATTTTTGAATCATTATGAGGATCAATTTACTCAAACCCATTTCAGTAATACAAAAAAGAAGTGCAGAAAGGGATCGTCCTATTTCTCCCCTCTACTGCAACAAAAGTAACCAAGCTTACTACCATTCTCTCTAACCAACAATTAATAGAATGCAAAATAGTATAAATACAATTGCGGAAACGAACATTAAAACCAAAAGCCAGTAAAACTCTGATAAGATTAATTATAATCTAAGAGTACCGAAAGCTTTCCTAATATGAATTTTAAAGTAACATTATTATGCTTAGAATTATTATCAAGCATATTGATAGCTTCCAATGTAGTAAGAATTGAATCCTTATTTATGCCCTTAACAACACCATGTTGATTATTAGAGATAATAGCAATAGCAATTCCAGTCAATCTATCAGCAATGATTTAAAACCTAAAGTTAGCAAAAGCAATTGGCCTATAATCAGAAATAGAAGTGCCAGTCTCTACCTTAGGAATGAGAGATATCACATAGGAATTCATTCAAAGAAGAACCAAATTTTTCAAGAAAAAATCTAAAAGAAGTCCTCCGAGTTTGGCCTTTTCAGGACTTTGCTGCAGACATTACTCCATTTATTTAGACATGATAAGCTACAAAAAGTTCGGTCCAGTTAACATCAATCCTTTGTGGACCAATATGAGCATTAGTCCAAGTGTAATCAAAATCAGAAGAAACAATGTCTACCATACAATTGGAATCAAACTAGTCAAAGAAATTCGCACATGAAGTAGAATTAGGAATATTACCACCCTTCTTAAGATAGTGGGACAACAATTGATCCAAGACTGCAAAGGGATTCATGTAAAGAAACATGTTTTATTGTAGAAATAAAAAGGCGCAAGATTCAAACAGAAATAATTAGTATTCTAGAGTCTCGAAGAAAAAAGATCACTAAACCAGATTGAAGTGAATGTAAAATTACGTTTTTGGGAAATAAATTAAAGAAAGAAATACAAGTCATGAAATTGAAAAGCCTTGGGGAAAAAAGCTTCGCTTAAACCAATGTGACAACTTTTGTTCCAAGAATTTTTCTTTTTAAAAGTTGTTTTCAGTATTTACACTAAATAAGGTCCTAAAAAATTTAAGAAAGTATATATCAGATATCAGTTATTACTTCTTTTATATTTAGAAAACTAGGTAGAAGGGACAATGATATAGTTAAAAAAACTATATGATGAATTAACTAATACACAAATAGATGCATAACCAGTTAAGGAATATCCCACAAGAAAACGATGGATGATAAAGAATGTTCAAGACTTCACTAACCACCTTTTTGCCCCTCTCTGTCACCCTCTTGCTTTGTAGTAGAGAGAAAGGGGGAAGCAAAGGGTTTTGTCATTTGTATTTCAAAGCTATATGGTTATAAACATTACTTTAAAATGGAGCATGGTGGAAAAGGTTCTAACTCCTATGAGATATGGACATCACATAGCAGTGGCAATGGAAACAAACAACATTTGCCACCACCACAACATGCATCCACTCATCATAATCATCAACTAAGTAAAAGCTTCCTATTCAACTCTGGTCATCAAACCGCAAAATGTTTTTACATGGACAACAAGGGAAAATTATGTGCACCAAAGCACAAGCACTGCTTCTTCTTACACAGGCCACCACTGCATGCACGTTCTCAAACACAAACTTGGAAAGTGAAATCAGTAATTAAGCAATGAATATTTCACTCTCAAAACAATTTTCCCTTTTTCCACACCAAGCTTTCCACCAGTGACAAGCCAATGGCCAGGAGGGTCTTGGGGCTCTTTGGTCATCGCAGACATGTCAACATACTTCACCAACTTGTTCCCTGTGGCCTTTTCTCCCACAATTGAGTTATCTGAGTTGGAGGTGGTTCCAACATTCACTGTTTTTGAAGAACTGTTTCCGGCATGATCCCACAGCGATCTTCGAATCGTGCAACCGGGTAACCTTGAATATAAGAGCTTCATGTACAACACATTCCGTGATCCAAAATCCCACACTCCAAGCTGAGCTCCAGTAACTATGTGGACACCAGAGAAGTCTCCTATGAAGGTTTCAGGGTTCTCAATTGGTGCAGTGCTCACATGAGAAAAGTTCTTCCATTTAACTGGTTCAAACCATCTGCTGTCTTGTTCCTCGGGTCCCTGCCACTTGGGAGCACCTATAGCAACATGGCTGTCCCAATATGGGTGAAGGATTTTTGGAAGAGATACCAAGTGTTGAACCAGAATGCTCAGCCGATTCTGCTTGCTACCTTCTAGACAGAGACGTAGTCCGGTTACCGGCCTTCGTCCCACTGTAATCTGCATTCAAAGAGAACCATGTTTAAAGTAAAACTGATTAGATATGTGCCATTTTTCACTACCAATGAAATCTTGTCATAAGTTAGCCACCAAACACCAACTTAATCGAAAAACTTCTTGAATCTGTATACAAATTTCTCTAGAAGCTTTCCTTCCAAAAGCATAAATACGGGTTATTATCATATTCTGATATTATTTCTTTACTAAAACTTCTTGTGAGAGGGATTACAAACTTATAATATGATGCAGAACTACGGTGGGAAGTCATGTTTTAATGCAAACATTCATATTGTGAAATGTTCAGAAAAAAGGGTGTTAACCGAAGAAATAATAGAAGGTAACGTGAACACAAACAATAGTTGGTTTCACGTGATGTCTATAGTTCAACCTATTCTAATACAAAAAATGAAGCTTTTTGACTTATTGTTCTTATATTTCAACGCTTTGACAGCATACACAGCACCAATTTTAGCATGAATGACACTACACTGAAAAAGGATGCAAAACAAGGTATTTGTCACCTTGAAATTATATTTACGGGAAATAATGAAAAGAGTAATCAATCATTTTACTTTAAATATAAACTTGAACTAAAATAAGCATAACACATAACCAGGGTTCCACCGCTGTAAAAGAAAAACATTGATCTAGCACATCCCAGAAATTAGGAAAATAAACTATTTCATTCAGATTCATAAATACTTAAAATGAAAGGTTTTATTTATTAGATTCCTCAGACCTGAAGATGTTACCAGAGGCACTAGCTGGTCAACTCTTAGAATTATATTCTGCTTAGCAACTCAGTGACAAACCAAATGCCCCCATAAACAAAGAAGAAATGCTAGAAACGAAAGAAAAGGACTGCCTATGTACCACAAATAGTAAACACGTTACATTTCTTTAGAAGAATCATTCTCAAAGGATAAGAAAAGTTTCTAAGCGAAGGAAAATACCAAAAATGATGTTTACCTGTTCTTGACTGATGTAAAGTTTCTGGCCCATTATGCTGAATTGCAAAGATGGACACACGGGTTCCTTTCTTTGCTGACCAGGAATCCTGTCTTGTAAAGGAGCCCATACACGAGGAATCTGAAACTCCAGGAAATATCTAAGTTCTTCAATTGGAGGTTTAACTGTGAGCAAAATTTGTGGAAACAGAAAAAGAAATGTGTGTGACTGATATTAGACTATGCTCCTCAAAGCCAACATGAAAAAAATTAAAAATAATAAAAAGTAAAGGATAAATTGACTTACATTCAAGATAAAGACCAATGGCACGAGTCAAATGCTCCTTGGCAGGCATTTCATCAAGTAGAGCAGTTATAGGACAGAAAGTCATCTCAATGATATCTGGGGAGGACTTCACAGTTGATAGCCATTTCCTGTGGTTCTGTTCTAAATCATCTCCTCCTCTTCTTCTAAAAATGACTGTGACATCCTGACCAATAAGTATTCGAGGAAGTTTAGAAAAAAAAACATAATACTTGATAAAGACTTTTTTCTAGACAAAATTGACAAAGGCATTCCACAGACCAGACAGCTACTGACAATCAATAATGACGCACAGAATCAGATTTCACATTCATGGCTGAAAAAGATGGGGCATTAATGGAGAAAGACTTGTGAAATATTGCCAATGCCTTTGAAAATAGAATAGTGATATTTTATCACCAGTGTTTTAATTTTGGCATTGCTGTGCATGCCAAGCAAAACAAGGATATCAGATTTTAATTTCAAATTCATAAAATGAAATAAAAAGAAGCCATTCCCAACTTCCCATGGAAAAGTAGTTGTCAGAGTATCCAAGAATTCTGTAATGTACAACCTACAGCCTAATAAGCAGGGCCCTAAAGCCTAACAAGGACAACGTCTCAGAACAACTATAGATTACCACTACTCTCAATTACTTGTTCGGCACCACAAATACCAAAACTCTCCCGGTCACGGAGGTATACTCATTCTCTTTTCCTCACTCTTATTTGAATCATTTCTCTTTATGCTCAATATGACTAATAATTGATAAAAATCTATCCGATAAACCAAATCCCCTCTTACTTGGGCACTGGAGTACTCCAAGACTTGGGACCTTACAGAGAAGATCAAGACCAACCATACCTGAACTCAATCCATTCAGGTACGACAAATTTGATTACATATTCTCAAATGTTAATGACACAAAAGGAAAGTTATTTTGCAAGAAAAGTGCATGAAGGAAATACACAAAAACAACTATTACTTAGAAAGCACTAATAGTTTCCAATGTCTTTGAATTGATGTTGCATGTATAACTGTATCAGTATCAGTATCAGATACTTCACTAAATCAACATCAAATACAGCTAGAGCCAAATTCTATTATTCTATTGAATCACTAATGGCTAAGGTTGAAAATAAAAATAAATAAATAAACAAACTTTCATTTTCCCCATTAACCTTGGAAATGGAACAGCCAGCTTAATCTTCTTTTTAGAAAAAATTAAGATGTATATTGTGATGAATGTGTGTGTTTATAAAATGTTTTGTGCAATGGTATACATAAATCATGTTGGATTATGCCAAAAGTCACTCAACCACATCCTAAATTGAAATGTCACATCCCTATACCAGTATCATCTCCAATAATGTACCGATACTTGTATATGCACAGGAGCTATTAACTAGCTAATTTTTTTTATTTTCTACATCAATTTAGAAAAGGATTGGGATGTTGAAAATCAGGTTCAGGGGTTAGGAGGGAAAAGAACCATGTTAGAGGTACTTGCTGAAGTTCACAATGAGAAAATAATCATTTTCGTGGTTCTTGGTTAAGCCCACCATGAGAACCTAAGACTATGTATACTTCTATGCCTAGGTACATGATAGATTACCATATACATACACAGTTTACTTTTGAAAAATGGTTCATCAAAATTTAAATTTCCATGATTTTGGATATAACTGTAAAAGTATCCTGGAAATGAATATTTTATAATAGTAGCAACAACAACAATAAAAACAAAGTTTTATCCCAATAGATGAACTTGTCTATATGGACCACATGACAACATTCAGCTCTGCAAAAAAGAAAAAAAAAAACTAAAAACATAATAGTGAAACGTATATTGCATACTTCTTTCCCAGAAGGATATGTTGCAGTTGTAGGTTGGGGGTAAACCCCTTGACTATTGAATGAAAACGGATCAACACCCTGCCAAAAAGGTAATCAAAATAATCAAGCATTACATTCATAGCTACTGAATCATGTAAATTTATGTAAGAAAAGGGGTATTGAGGTGAACTAGCCTTATCCTTGGATTTTGTTTGACCTGCACTTGTTTGACTATTGATGTCAGAGAACCTCTGATTTCCAATATCCTGAATATAATTTTTCATCTCCAACTTTGACAAAGGAGAAGTATGGTGTTGTTTAACATAAATAACATCTTTACCACCAATAGTTATAGATGTAATGACATGAGTCCCAAAATTTTCGATAAAACTGTCAAAATATAACTAAATGTCAGTAACAGTCTTAGATATCTTTGTTATAGCATTACGTAGACAACTTGTTGTATTCATACCTTGCCAAGGCCGGTGGGTCCCAATTGAATGGGACAGCCTTTTTGACATTTCCTTGCAACGTTAAGTGGGATTTTTTAAGCTGAACCTTTGCAAGAGGAATATAAAATCCTTCTGTAGACAAGGTTTTTGTGGCTGCAGCATCAACATGTTTTGAACCAGTGAAGCTAAATGCGGCATTAAAACTCCCAAGAGGAAAGTTCCCTGATATATTTGCCCTTCCATTAAAGTATTCCACCATCTGTAATCACAGCAGAACTATCATAAATTTGAGAAAATGTTGCAGGGGACAACAGTAAAATATGACACTTGTTCTTATGTATAGTTGTGCAACCTGAAACTATAGTTTGTTTGTTTCAAATACTTAATGCATAACAAATACAAGGCAATCAAGATACGAAGTACTATGAAAGCAATTTACAAAAACAATGGAAAGCATAAAAGACAAGTGTCAGTAGTACATATGAATATATGATTTCGAAATTTCTGCCAAACTAAAAAATCTTCTAAAGTGGAGGAAAGGAACCATAGTCTGCATTGTCTCCATGCTAAGGCCGGAACCAGATAAATATCATAAGACAGGTCCTCTAATTATATTAGTTTTGACAAACCCCCTTTTCTATACTATATCCTCATAAATATAACTTTGAGGGTTAGCTGCCATTCCACACCTCAATTTCATTGCACCAGGATAACCTCTTCTCCATAATCATAAAAACCAACGTAAAACCACTGTCAAATTCATCAAACAAAACATACATTTCCCCTTATACGGGCACAAACAATTAAGCACAAGTGAAAACATTACTTAGTTACATTCAGGAAACAATTTTCAAGGTTTTAAAAACACTTGGCAACTGCAATTTTGGCTGCATCGTCAAGGTTTTTGAGGTCTCTGCCTTCACAATTGTGACCACATCAGTGTATTAGTCAGCAATTGCCCACAATATCCAGGAGCGCAGGGTATCCATGACAGCAATTTAAAACCTCGACGATTCCCCCCAAAGCATTCTAACAAAACAAGAAAAAATAATTACAAAAAGAAAACAAATTCAACACCCAAACTTACCTCGGGAAACGTGCACACCCCAGAACTCTGACGCTCCATGGTCTCCTGGGAGCTTCCAATGTCCCTGGAAACGTCAGGAACAGCCACATCATCGTACAACAACAGTTCCCTACGGTGTTCTTCATCAATTTCAACTACCCTAGACCCTGAAATTCCTTTACAATAGAGCAACCTCGTATCAAAATTCACATCAAAACCCCTCCCTAATGCTTGCAAAGCGTTAGAAGCAGTGTGCACCGCTGCTACATGCTCCCCCATGGCTCCGCCGAGCCACCTTAAAAGACTCTTCTTTTACGCAACAAAAGGAAAACCCAATTCTGAATGGAACTAAAAGGTGGACTATCTCACTAATCGAAGGGAATTGAGACGACCCACATGAACAAATTCCATAAAACACAAAAAAAAAAAAAAAAATACGATTTTAACTTTTGCGCTATGAGGGCATGTGACGCATCAAAAGGGTCATGATCAAACCCATCTCTTCAAACCCTCTCTTTCTTCTGTGTGTTCAACCGGTGTTTGACCCACAGAAAATCATGATGTGCAGGAACAACCTCAATGGATCTAAGAGTGATGAAGATTAGACTATTATCCAAAATCTGATGTGGTTTGGGTGCTAGCTACTTCTTCTTGTGGTGCTTGTCACTGACTTTCCCTCTCTAAAAGGTTTCTCTCTGTAAAATAAAAACCTCTGTTCTCTCTCTACATTGACATTATCGTACGGTGTGGCTTTGTTTCCTTTATTTGTAGTTTCTACCTTGGGAGACTCCTTGGTTTTGTCTGTCCAGAGATGCATTGACTTCAGTTTCAGTCATAATTTACTTTCTTTCCATCCAAACGTTTGCGTGTTGATTTGCCTAACATCTTCACCGTTCATTTCTGGTCGTACCATGTGCGTCCAAGCAAGTCGTGACTTTATTTTAACTTTTCTTTAATTAGATAATATAATTATTATTTTAACCCATATTTTGTTCATATATTAAAAATTTTGTAATTAATATAATAATGATAATGTGATTAATGAAAACACTAAAAGTAGCATTAATCATTTATCATTATTTTTATTATTTTTATATTAATGATGTATAATTTTACATAATAGTAAGATAAAAGAAGATAATAATGACATTGTATAATTAATAAAAAATTAAAGAGTTAAATATGTTGTTCCTGAACTTTAATATAAAATTAAAATTTTTAGTTATTCGAAATTTTTATGTATTTTGATTCTTAAATTTTAAAAAATAAATGACTAGAGTCTTTCTAATCTAACGTTAAATTATTTTGACGTATCAACCATTTTTTCTAATTGACATTGAAGGAACATGTTAAATGATGTAGAAAACTCAAATGTTAACATGAAACGCATTTGACACGTACAAAATAAGTTAACATAATTGAATAAAAATGTGTAACATCCCTATTTAACAACTTGAAACTAATAAAATAGGATGTTTCATCATAGTGTTCAAAACAGATAATCTAGTGTAAAAGAAAATATATCAATACAATTTTGCAAAAGATATGACTATATAAAAATATATGATTTATACACTATATCTAAACTAACAAGCCTATACAAAACTAATCACTTACTAAAGCTAGAATAATAAATATTTATCAATACATTTTTACAAAAGATAGGACTATACAAAAATATATGATTTATACACTTTATCTAAACTAACAAGCCTATACAAAACTAATCACTTACTTAAGCTCTTTGAGACCTTCTACAACTTTAACGGATAGCTCCTCATCCTCCAAAGGTGCTTTTAAACCTGCAACTTTGTCTGCTTCCACCAAATAGGTGATCATCGCAAAAGAAGAGAACACAACACAAGAGAACCACGAAAACAGATAGATAGGGTAAGGTAGTTGAACGAATGATATAAACACTTAAACATTTCACACATATATAAGTTTCATGCATAATATAAAACACAATCACTTAACAAATCATATTATCAACGAAACTCTTCTAGACTCGATATTATCTGGATACATGCATTTGTGTTAGACTAGTGAAGTCATGTACATGTGGTAATATAACATGCTTTATCGTGTGTTAGAAGATTGCCACGTCACAGCCTCTATGACGCCTCTCTACCATCTCCCACTAGGGATGCCGCCAACGACTTGTCCACCATGTTCAACTTAAATTTCGTCGTCAACTTCACTAGCACCTTCATAATCCCCACCTTTATCGCTCTAAGGTTGTTCTCCTTCACTATGCACGACAAACACAGCTCTATCGACGTGTACTTCTTCGCATGGAACCTGTCGCTCTCCAAAAAAAGGCTCACCAACATTAGAATCGCGTCGAATCGCCCAATCATCGCCTTGTTCTCCTTCATTTGCAACAACTGCAATAGCACACACGTCGTGTTCTCTTTTTTCGTCGCAATTCTTGTGCTCAACTCATGAAATAACAACTTAATTACGTCGATAGAGGCGATGTCCTCCTTGTTCTCGTCACATTGCGAGAGATTCAAAATTGCGGCGGAGGCGATATTCCAGGAGTTGGAGTCTAACGAGGAAATGAGTGAAATCAATAGTTTAATTGTATTAGCTTTGGAAATTTTTACTTAATTCTCTAGCTTGTTCTTAGATAGTAGTTTAATTTCCATGGTTATATGCTTATGTTCATGATTTGGAAGAAGAATATGACGCTACCAACTTCGACAACATTCGAAATCCCATAAATGCCCTGACCGAGCTATAGTGGCACCTATGAGAAGGAGCGGTTGGCCTAGAGAAGTGACCATTCTTACTCGCGTGCAAGAACAAACCCTAAATGAGAGAGAATGCTTTGACAACCCTTTGTTTGTGTGTTTGCAAATAAAAAAAAAGGAAAATACTTTATATACTAGTTATAACTAGAATCAGTATTTAAAGTTTTCTTCTTTATTACAAAAATGTTACCGTGACCATTTTTTATACAAATTATAACTAGAAGCGATATAGAAAGTTTTCTTCTTTATAAGAAAAATGTCGTCGCAACCACTTTCAATACTGGTTATAATTACAATCAGCATAAAAATTGTTATCTTATTTACAATTATGTCACAGCGTCACTTATTCATTAGTACAGAAAAGCCTTTTTATACCGGTTTAAAAAGAATTTTTATATCGGTTTTGGAATCGGCATAGATACAGATAATATAGAAAGTTTCAACTTTCTATACCACTTCAATGACAGGTATAAAAAATCAAATTTTTTATACCATTTTCTAAAACACGGTATATAAAGTCTACTTGGAAAGGGAAGGCTTTTAATAAAAATGAATTATTATACCGTTTATAGATCCAACTGGTATAAAGGTTTCGCCTTTTATATCGGTTGTAACATTAACCGGTATAAAAAGTGATTTTTTATTTTTTTATGAAAAATTCGTTTATGCTTCCTACCATATACAAAACATGTATATAATTAACCAAAACATCTAGACAACAGATTTCATTCAATTTAATATTTACATTTACATCAAATACAATTTAATATTTATATTAAATATAAAATAGCTCCAAACTGAATGACTATACATTTAAGATTCACATGAAAACTCATAAAATACCTAATACAATATTCTATAAACACTTAAAAGAAACGAAGTCCATTGCTCACAAACTTCCTTCAAGACTCCTTACTCCATCGGAGACATGTCATTGAAAATCTACACTATGAACAATTTAAATCAACAATATTTTGGTGATAAATACTTAAGTTATAAATTGTATATATTATCATATCGCATGAGTCAACAACATTGGTCAGATTGAACTAGAAGGATGCAACTTTTTTTATAATAGAGTCTTTCTACATCCGCAATTAAAATTAAAAAAAACACATGTGGAGTTAGCACCAATACAAATAAATGCCTTCAAAATTTCCAATTTTCAATCAACATTAAAATGCTTTTAGCACCATGTTGCAAATTTTCTAGGTAAAAATTATGCCAACACATTGATAGACATTGGCTTGGATAAGCCTATAAATCTCATTAACTATGAAATTTTAACTAATGCACTAACAACCAACAACAACCAACCAAAAACTATCACAACCATTATACTCTAGAATGCAAGAAAAAGATAACTAAAATATATTGGAGAAGATTGAATACCTTTATTCGCTTTGGTATGTCTACTTGCATATGAGAAACATAACTTTCGATAAGGAATTTAAATCCAATCTCCAACTTGACATCAAATGATTCGTCTGGATGGTTTCTAAATATGTTTGACCTTTGATTGAAAAAAAAATATTAAAGTATAAAACCTTTATTGGAAAAAAACATTAAAGTATAAAACATATTACACATTATGATTATTATATATACAAACATTTTAACTTAAATGTATGTTAACAAATTACTTATTTGAACAATACTACCTAATACAATAGAGCTTACTACTTCACCTTGAAGCACTAAGGTGGCCTTGAAGTTCGCTACTTTGACTTGTAAAGATAATGATTCTCATTAATTCTTTTACCCTACTTTGGTTTGGGTGTAATGGATAAAGTTCTTGAAGTGAGAATTTTGCTTCCTTCTACATAGAGATTTAGCAGGAAAGTTTTACACTATTTTTCTCTAATCAGGTTAGCCGTGGAAATGTTGTTAAAATGGCTAAGGTGTTGGCCTTAAAGGAAGGACTCATGGTAATCTTCACAAATTTTTATGCATGATTTTTTGACAAATTTTCATGCTTTTGCATCGTCAGCCCATCACGCAAAATGCAAAAACAACTACAGCCCATCTGCACGTCAAATCTGCACTAACCACCGCAAGTCCTCCACGAAGTCACCACGCAATCACAGCGTAGTCGTTGGAGCACCACCATCTCCATAGGAGCATATCGCGCTTCACCTCACAAATCAACCACCAGCCACAACAAGCACTTGTAGAAATCGATCCACTTCCTACAACACTCCATCTTGCCGGAAACGAAGATGTCAACCACACCACATATCTGTCTCCAAACAACCACTGTAAAAGCACACGAGAGGCACCACACCAAGAGCAAACACCCTTTGCGACGTCGCCAACCACACTCCTCTATTGTTGCACTTTGACCAAACCATCGCCACTGCGTCTACGAAAGATTGGGGGTTTCAACGTAAATGGAGGTGCACCAAAATAGAATCAAAAGAGAAACAAACCTCTCAACAATCAATCATGCGATGAAACACTAATGCAGTCGTGAAACCACAAATTCGCTTTCTCACGCAGTTGCGACGCTGTGGGGAAGAAGATTAGGAATTTATGTTTTAACATTTACGTCTGACGCGCTATAGTCAAACGTAAATTTACATCTAACTGGAATAAATCAGACATAAATTTACGTGCAGCATGTGCAATCAAACATAAAAAACGAGATTTACGTCTGACCCTAGGCCGTCAGACGTAAGCACTTAGTAACTTATTTATAAGCTTGCCACCGGTCATTTTTTATGTAAAATGTCTATTTTGTGTTAGTGATACATGTGTAAGCTGTTTTAGATTTAAGTGAAAAGAAATAACTCTTTTTTGAATTTATATCATAGAAAAAGTATAAAAAACATAAAGGATGTTAGATTTTTTCTACTTAGGCTTTCAAGCTCAAAAAATAGAGGAGTGAACTTAGTAAATAGAAGAAATGCATATAACAACGGAAAAGACTCATTTTTAATTTTAAAACAAGATTCTTTTTCTCATTATTTTTCACTTTACCTTGTTTTTCCTAGTCTTCTTTAATTCTCATGTTTTCTCCTCTTCATCCCCATAAAAGCCTAAACTTTCTTCTCCTTTTACTAAGAATTCATAACTTCAAGCTAGCGTGTGGATAGTGCATAATATCAATATTGAGTTGTGTTTTGAGTACATTTTTCCCTTTTTTGTCAGCTTTTCATTTAGAAAAATAATATTTTGACAACTAAATTGTCTTTTAGGAAAATAATATTTTGACAACTTTTTTTTTTACAATATGAGGTAACATCTTCAAAGTGACTTTCCATTTTTCCATTTTTTTTATTTCTCTATATTTCAAAACCACTAATAAGATATCACCTTAGTTTGTAAGAGAAAGTTGTCAAAATTTAGTGATCAAAATATCATTGTCCTTTCTTATATGTATGTATGGACTTTAGGATTACAAAGAGGGGCTTAAGTTGACTTTGATCGTAGTGATGATCGATGGTTAGAATTTCAAATTTAAGGTAATCTAAGAAGTTATTATTTGATGTTTTTTTTTCTTTTTATCACCCTCTTCAATCCTATATCAAAAGAAGATTCAAAATGTAACTAGCTCTACTCTTAATTTTAGTTGAAGTTTTAAGTTATACTTTGAATTTGTATTGGATGGTGCTTTTGCATGTGATTAAGGTGGAAGCAAACATGACTCTGAATAATTGATTTTATAAGATTTTATTTTAGGAATTATTTTCTAGGATGCAAAACTTATTTTTTAGTGAAAATTTTGACTCTAGTTAATTAGAGTTTCGATGATTGAAATGTAATAATAATACGAGGAATTCTATCAAGAAATGAATAATGATAGGAAATTATTGGTTGATTTCCGTATGTTTAAGTCTTGATTAAGGATATGCTACTTTTAAACTTTTACTATAGAATTTAGCTTGGGACGTATAAAATTGCATTAACTTGATGCTCAATGTAATATATAGAAAAATTGTGTCTTTTGAGAATATTTTTTAATGAAAATACTGTATTTAATAATAAGGTTCTTTAACTTGTATATATTTAATTTAATGTAAATTAGGAAATGATGTGGTTAAAGAGGTGGTGATTTTTTTGCTAATTGTATTTTCATACAAGGTGAGTCAATATTACACTTGTAAGTGATTAGAAGTCTATTATGCATATTGGTATACGGAAAATTATTAAATTTGTAACTGTTACTAGGTTTAGGTCTTTTTCATGTCTTACTCAAGTAAGGTAATTTTTCTTAGATTATGGTAACAAAAGCTATTTAGTAATAGAGTTCTTTTTTCAAAAGATTGAGTATTACTTATGGAAGAACTCGTTATTTAAATGAGAAGAAGACCAAGAGAATATCTATTTTATTGAAAAATATTAATCAAGTAAGAGCATATCTCTGAAATGATATTTACATATGTTTTAAAACATATTTTGACTTACTCAATTGTTATTTAAAATATTGAGATTTTAATGGTGACCAAAAACAGTGATAATTTTGACCTTTAAATACAATGTAAGTATTGAATTA
>Ga0099823_1002811_pt1 | contig 16060 bp, 9 predicted proteins | sample CowpearedBW_FD_76831 | JGI IMG/M metagenome (GOLD analysis project Ga0099823, IMG submission 76831) | Root nodule microbial communities of legume samples collected from California, USA - Cow pea red BW | ecosystem: Host-associated > Plants > Roots > Nodule | place: USA: California | collected...
AAACTGCATATTATATTAAATTAGATGAAGATCTAATGATAAGAGGAAGAACAAAGGAAAGGAAGATATATGTTAAGTTTTGTCAGTGATTTACTCATGCACAGTTTTGAATTTGTCTTGAAACAAAAGAGTGACATTCTCATCAAGGTTAAGTAGCACAAATTTATAGTGGAAAAGCGGATCGAGCAAAAGGTAAAATGACTCAAAACAAATAGAGGATTGAAATTTTGCAGTAAAGAGTTCAATGAGTTTTTGTACAAACGAAGGATTAAACAAACATAAGTTTAGTGTATGGAATTTTGTGATTCAGATTTTACTAGTGCTCACAATAATAAGAGGTCCTTAAGGTTATGTTTTCATTCTTAGGTGTTGTGTTATTAATTCGCATGTAACTTTACAATATTGCATTGTCAACTACACTAACAGAGTATATGGCAACCACATAAGCGATGAATGAAGTTTTATAATTTAAAGGTATTGTAAGTGATTTTGGTGTAAGTCAAAAGTACATTACGTGTTTCATAATAAATAGATAGATAAATATTCGAATTATAAGATTATATTTATAATGCATACATAGATACACAACATGTTAGGAATATTTAGAGGGTAGAATATTCTCACAATTCAATGTGATCCAGTACAATTTAAATAAACTGGGTTAATTTTTTTTAATATGGGATAAAATTCAACCCAACTCGGTCTTCAAGGATTGGATGATGAGTTGGATATATTAAACGTAAAACTGAATCCAATTCAAACTGGCCAAAGTTATAAAATAATAGTAACATTAATAGTACTACTAATACTAATGTATTTATTTTATTAATCCCTAATCAGTAATTTGTTCCATATATATAAGTTTTTCATTTGTTCTATATTTTTTTCTGTTTCAAGTTCCAATTTTTGTTAAATTGAGTTAATGTAGTCTCTTATAGTAAATTGACATTAACAACTTTTGGAAGATTTAATTAGTAATTTGATTCCTATATTTAAGCCTTAGAATCAATGAGGTCTCTATATTTTTTTTTACTCAATTGAGTTATTATATTTGTTTTTTATCAAATAGAGACAACCTGATATCTTCCGTGAGATCAACGTTAACATCATTAGAATGTGATCACGTGTAAGTCCAAAACCATCTTCTCCCTCTCCAACTCTTTTTTCTCCGACAAACACAATTCCACAACATCACCTACTTCAAATCTAAGATCACATATCCTAGATATTCATTTTTATCTATTACATCATCATAGATAAACACATGAACGTTATCTCTTTTGGGTTTGTTTCCAATATCCATCAAGGGTGATACCAATAGAAAATAGATCGCATCATCTCTATTTAAAAAATATAAGATCAAAATGAGAATATTTTACATATCACATCAAGGAGAGTTAACTATAAATTATGATTGCATAGTACTATATAATTGAATGAAAAATTTTACTTTTTCAACTTATATTTTACAAGATCAAATTAGATTTAAAGTTAATGTATTATAATATGTTTTAGTGAATATTTTTGTTAGATTTATTATGTTAATCACAGTGGAATCATTCATAGCTTTAATTAATCTCTCATTTTTGTGTAATCCTAACTTGAAACGAGGTTATATATCGGAGGTCTAATTATATTGTTATGGGGGGATTCAGACCTGATTTTATAATATTAGGTTAAATTTAAATTATATTTTTTTGATTGAATCCACTTTTTTATTAACTTTTTTTAAGAATAACTTAATTTAATATTTGATCATTAAAAATCAGTTATTCGATGTTCCAGAAAAAATGCTACTTCTCACTACATCATTTTGATTTATGTAATAGATATCTTTACCCACACATCCCTGTGAATATTCCTAACGTTTGATAAGTCTATTGAGAGCTACGAGAGATGTTTTATTATTGAAAATGTATAGTAAAAGAAAGCACAAAGCATAAAATAAAGCAATCTCTTTCTTCTTTACAGAGATAAAGTTAACAAAAACAATCTATTTAAAGTGTTTTGTACATGTTCCTTATGAACATTGTATGAGTATAAATTCAAACTTAGACTCCAAGCCATTCCCAGTGATTTTCAAAAGCTGATACACCTTTCTCTTTTCTGTCCATTAATCTCTGTGTGTCTCCCTCTCATTTGACATTATCCAAAACAACAATGGCTTCCACAACTAGACACCCTTCTCATAGAACCTCTAAACAGCACTTCAAAGTGTGTTTCTGTTTCAGGAGAATGTTTAGGCTCAAAGTCGTTGTACCCCCTGACGAAATCAACACTGTTTTTGAAGAGTATTCACATGATGGCATCATGACCATGGATGATATGTGCGATTTCTTAGTTGAATTTCAAGGAGAAAATGAAGGTGTCACCACACATGCTCAAACCATTTTTGACAGTCTCAAACATCTCAACATATTTCAAAGGAGAGGCTTTCATATTGATGCCTTCTTCCGTTATCTCTTGAGTGACCTCAATGGCCCCCTTGCAGAGGTAATATACATTTGTTTCATCACTGACAGAAAAAATTTTACATCAACTAGAAATCAACTAGAAATAAGATCAGATTTTAAACATATAAGGATATGCAAATCTCAATACGATATCAGAGTCATCTCAGACCTACCTATCGTAGCAATATTTGTTGTTTATTCTAACAATTTATAATTTGAAGCTTTCTGATATTGTGGTGTATTTTTGATCTGCAGGTGTATCATGACATGACTGCTCCTTTGGCTCATTATTTCTTATACACAGGCCACAACTCATACTTAACTGGAAATCAAGTTAGCAGTGCTAGCAGTACTTCTGCGATAATAAACGCATTGAAGAAAGGAGTGAGAGTAATTGAGCTAGATTTATGGCCAAATTCCAGAGGAGACGATGTGTTAGTTCATCATGGAGGGTACGAATTTACATAGTTTTCAGTAGTATAATTGGTGGATATATCTGCTTAATTTTTCTGTCATAACAAATTAACATGTACACAAGTAGATGAAGTAGATATGTTCAAATCATGAAGTAGACAAATGTTGATAGTTTTTTTATAATTAGATGCTCACATATAAATATAGTTAATGAAAATCTTAAAGAGAAAACATATTAGTATTATAAAATAAACACCTTAATAGTGTCAATAAAAAGCTTGTGTTAACTTAAAACACTCAACACTAAAAACGATTTTAGTGTTAGGTTAATCTTATAAATTTGTTTAGGCGAGTTTTCCATAAATACTTCTAAAAAAAATTAAAAAAAAAAACATTGTAAGTTTAAATTAGTTTATACACGAATTTAAAATAATTTTTTTAAAAATTATGAGAAACCTTACAAGAAAGCTTCAAATATATGAAAAAGCTCAATTTACTTTTCTTTTTATGTTTGGTATTTATTTATTAGCGGCTGGTGTTAAATAGTGGTGATTTATAGTCATTTGTTAATATGAAAAATATGCGAAATTAAATAAAGTAAACGCTCTGATATTCGCATTTCACATAGTTGATGCTAGATTAATTTTAAAACATTAATCAATAGATGTGAGGCATGACTATGCTACATTTATTTATTCAAAAAATAAACTTATTTTTATTTGTTATAGTATATATACATGAATAGTTTATAAAAAAAACTGCAAAGTAAATATCATTAATAGTATATTACATAAGTAAAATAACCATGATATGTACAAATTTAAATTTAAATAGAAGATATAAAATGCTAAACAAAACAAAAGTATTTTTAATCATTAAGCATATTGTGATAGCTTAACTCTATAAATTATATATAAATTTTTATGTCATAACTTGTGTTTCCCTGTAGTAGTGAGAGTGAGACTTTAAGAGGATATCTCTGAATATATGCTTACAAAATGTAGTACAATGGTTTGGGGTTGCTTCAAACAAAGGTACTATTCTATTTCATTATTAATGAAGAATACGAAGGAACAAACACATATATAGATGAACACAAATGAAGAAGAACTTATCAAAGCATGAAACATGAAAATTTTCAAACATCTCTATAATATTTCTTTCATCTAACATTGATCCTCCATTATTTGCCTCCAACGAAGCAGAATCACCAATCGAATTTGATAGTATCAATTTCATAGCAGTAGTGAAAATTTATCTCAAATGAAAACCTGATGTGGCATTCTCAGTCCAACGAAAATGATCATAATTCAAATATGCTTGAATGTATAGAAAGACCCATTTATCGGAGAAGATCAATCATTAATTTAATACTTGGAGAGATCCAAAAAGCATGCAACAGCAATTAAACTAATAGTGATAGATCTTCATCAATAATTTCGGAGGGTCAAAATTATTGGGTTGGAATAAACATAAATGTGTTAGCCATCGGATTTTGTCTGTTTTTAAAAGTGGTCAAGAGTTTTGTTGTTAATGGTCATTAGTATGTTACACTTAGTAGTTAGTAACGCTCGAAGAAAAAAAATCAAATGAGTTTATAAATTATATTATTGATTGAAAGGATCACAAGAACAATAGAAGTGAATTAGATTTTCACAAAATAAATTTGTTGACTACAAATTGTCATCCAAGTCGGAGAGTTTGAGTGTCTGAATAATGTTCTTTGATAAGTTTGAGTAAGATAGTCAATCTTACAAACAGTAAGACCCTACTCAAGTTGACAAAAACTATAAACTATAACAATTGGTTGCTCTAAATAAAGGTTCTTCTTGGTGTCCAAGATAATTGGGAAGTGGTTGACGATGGTTTTGTAGAACCAGAAAGCGTTGCTAGTTTTACCGATGCCTAGAAATAATGTGTTGAAAGTAACGCACACAAAGGGCAAGACAACCTTGTACATATTGTACCAAGTTCTTGATGAGACAAACTTTGAAGAAATTGAAAGTGCAAAATCTTCAAAAGAAGCATGGTACATTCTGGAGAAAGCGTATAAAGGGGATAACAGAGTGGAGCATGCTCGACTTCAAACACTCAGGGGCGAGCTGGAGTGCATGTAGATGAAGGAGACTGAAGGAGACTGAAGGAGTGTCCAAGTACATAACTCGGGAAGAAACCATGGTGAACCAGCTCAACAAAAATGGAGAAACACTGCCCGCTACCTGAGTTGTGGAGAAAATGTTAAGGTTGTTGACCGGTGACTTTGAGAATGTGGTGTGCACAATTGAGGAGTCCAAGGACTTGTCAACGATCTCAGTTGAAGAGCTCGTCAGTGAGCAATGAAAAAAGAAGAAGAAGGCGAAGCCATTTGATCAAGTACTCCAAATAAAGGCATCAAGTAAAGATGAGAAGGTCCGGAACATTCAAGGTAGAGGGCAAGACCTATAAGGTAAAAGTAATGGCCAAGGGGTGAAAGTCCTGGTCAAGATGAAGAAAAAGAGCAATCTAACCGAGAAAATTAGCGTGGAGAGGAGGTTAGTCATGCAACTCAAATCTTAAGCGCTTTAACTGTGGCAAATATGGTCATTTTGCAAAGCAGTACTACTCGAACCAATGTTTCAATTACGGTAAGGTCGAGCGCAAGGCAAGAGATTGTCAATCTGAAAACAAGAGGGAAAAGACGACCAACCTTCTCACAAAAGATGTTGAAAAGGAAGATGTTTTGTTGACGAAGACATGAAGCTTAGGTGTTGAGCACATGCAACTAAACAACTTGGCAAGACATCCATGCAACTCAGATATATCGATGGGACATCTAGACAACTTGCATAGCTTGGTGGGGCATCTAGATAGCTTAGATTATTCGATTTATTGATCGTTCATCAAATCATCTATGGCGGATAATGATGTTGCCAACTGTGGCATAGATGATCAGTCTGGTGAGGAATCGACGACGAAGATCGTGATGTTGCAAAGCGAGTGCGATGAATTAGTGAACGAGAATGTTGAGAGGAAGGAGGAGATCAAGAGGTTGACGACGGAACTCAACAGTTTACTAAGCGATGATGTGGTGAATAGTAAGAAGAACAAGAAGATGCAAATAGAGGTCGTGTAATTGCGTGAGGCGACAAAGGCGACTGAGGTTATTGCGATGAGGGTGATAGTCTTGGAAATGGACGTGACAAGGCTATATAGCACGATATGATATCAAGAATCGATTGTTTCATCGTGCAACACATGAAAAGAGTGTGAGTGAAGCTCGAGGAGTAACAAGTGAGGCAATCAAGAATGTTGGTGAAAGTGATACAAGAGGAGGAGATTCATCACATGTGAAGCTTAATTGTGTGCTTCAAGAAAGAGTGACAAGTATCAGCATGGAGAATAAGATCTAGAGAAGAGAAATGGAGAAGATTATTGCTAAGAAAAAATCTAAGTTGGTCTCATCAAGTTGTGGGAGCAACAACCGTGACAGAAGAAGGTGATGGAGAATTAAATGTGTGGAAATAGAAACAAAAACGATGGTGTTGTGGTAAGAAGGATGTGTAGGGAGTGTAAGGACAATTACTATAAGGAATAAGAAACATGTAAAAAAAGGGTTGAAATTGCAGTGGTCGATGGTGGTAGTAGGGTCTACAAAAGTTGTTGTTGTAGCGGTTGCCATGATCTATGTTGCTATGGGAAGCAAAGGTAATTTCACATGGTCAGATAGTGACCAATTAATGAGTGGAAAAGGAGTTAGTGCACGTGAAAAACTTGGATAAATATAGAAGAGCCATTTAAGTTTATAGGAAACTTTTGTTCAATTTGAATAAACTTAAATGTGTTAGTCATTGGAGTTTTATGGCCAGTTAATGTATTAGTTGTTGGAAAAGCCCATAGGAAAAAAACATTAGACTTGAAAATGTTTGGTTATTGTTGAGAGATAAGCCAAAATGACCCTCAACATTTGTGGATAATTCTTTAAAAAGATCCAAGGTTTATTCTTCAATTGTATATATACATCATCTTCTAACCTATAGACATCAATTGAAGTTGATGAATGTGGCACATCTTCACCATCATCTCTCACCTATAAAACAAAAAAGGTCCTAAAATAATATGCCTATCATGCATAAAAAGTACAAAGAAGGGGAAAACATCAAATTTGATGAATTTATGAGTTAAAGAAGTTATAAAAAAATGTGTTAGGAATATGATATCCCCATAAAAGACATGTCTAACATACCTGAGAAGCAATGTCAAGACCATGAAAAATATTTTGACTATATTAGGTAGAAACGTAGATGCATTTAAATGTAATAGTTGTTGCAAAAACTATTCATTATAAAACTAACCATCATAAAAAATAGTCTTTATAAAATTATCCGCATCTTCATGTAACATTTCACAATATTATTCTTTCAATTCCATTTTCCATACAATGAATTTTGGAAACATCTATTTATACACAAAAAAGAACTCAAATAAAATTAATCAAAATGGTGGCTAGGTTGATACTTAAGTACCAACAAGTCAACAATATTGATAGTGACAAACCAAGAAGAAAGGTGGTACATTGAAATTGTGAGCAAGGTCATGATCAATTATTTAGTGATTATTTTTTCAAGAATCTTGTGCACAAAAAAATCAATTTCGAAGAAGGTTTAATAAGCAAAGATATGTCTTTCTAAGAATTAATCATAAAGAGTCTTCTCAATTACAATGACTACCTCATAACGGATCCAATGCAAAGAACATGTTTATTGTCTTTGTAGAAGTGCATTGTTGTTTTTAGAATATTGACTTATGGATCACCCTCTAATAATGTATATATCATATGAATATATTGGAATTGGTGAAAGCACTCCAATGTAATGTTACAACTATTTGTATCAAGCTTTTTGTAGTATTTTAATATTAGTACTTAGGGAGACCTAACAACACAGACTTTGATTGAGTATGACAAATGGGAGTAAGACATAGTTTTCTAAATATGTCAGAGTAAATTGATTGCATGCACTAAAAATAAAATAAAAAATTTGCATGAAAAGGTCAATTTTATCAAAGTGATTATCATGTTAACCCTAGGGTGGACAAAAAAATCAATTTTCTTGATCCAATTCAGTTTTGCTCTGACCCAATCCATTTAATATCCATTGTATTAAATTCAATCAATTGAAAATCCATTTTATATCCATTTAATTTTTTTTATATAAAAAATGGATTCTGAAATTTAAACTTGATCCAAATATTTGGATCTGGATTTTAAAAAAATTCAAATTAGTTTTGCTGAAAAAATGAATTTGGATCAAAAATTTGATCTAATTATTTAGATCTAAAATGGATATGGATTGGATCATTAAAAATCTAATCCATGATCACCCTTACTTAATCCAATAATCAAATTTAAAATATATTTAAAAGAAAAAATAATAAAAATCAATTTTATGAAGCATATTATATTTCTCAAAGTTATTTAATTTTTATTCTTATCGATTTAAATGTTATGTAATTAATATATATCGCATTTGAAGTAAAATATTAGTATATATAATCAATGAATTAATTAATATTTTTACAAAAAAACTTAAATTTAACAAAATAAGTTAATTTGTTTCACACAAAAAATTAATTAACTATTTATTAATAAATATTATTATGTTTCATAATCAAATCTAAATAAAAAATTTATAAAATAATAAGTTGGTTGAAATTATTTAATTTTTTTTTTTACACATAAAGAGAAATTTGAGTGTGATGTTAGAATTTTTTGCTAGGTAGACTAAGAAGATTTGTCACTTTTGAGATATGAATTTAATTATATAAGAGACTATGAGACATTTTTAACTCAAAATTATAAAATTTAGTTATTGTAGGTCATATTTCTTATATATTAGTAAATTTTCTCAATTTTTCAACGCATTACATGTTTTGAAATAAGAATTTAATTATAATTACATTGACATTGACCATCAAACCATTAACCTAACCATAGGAAGTAGAGAGTCAACAATTTTAGTAAACCTCACGACCATACAAATATTGTTTACCATAAAAACATTTGCATTAACACATTTGAAATATCTTTACATGTTCACACATTTATTCAGTGCATGTTTTGATAGTGATTTGGACAAATAATCTCCGACAACTCCCTTTGTAGCAAAAACACAAGAAAACTAAAGTAGTATAGTAAACAAATTTCTTCCTTTAGACTGATTAACTTCACTAAACCAAATGTTTTTGTCCTACCTATGTATATATGTATATGTCTAGACTTTGTTTCACGTGCATTTGCAACTTTTAACGTTGTTATATATGAAACTAATTGATTTTCTTTAAAAAGTGTAGGACTCTTACTTCCTCAGTTAAACTTAGACCTTGCCTTATTGCCATTAAGGACTATGCATTTTTGGCCTCTCCATATCCCGTTGTTATAACTTTTGAAGACCATATCACACCATCTCTTCAAGACAAAGTGGCAAAGGTTCTTCTAACTCATGTTACATCAAATATAGGTTAGGCTTCACTATCATGGTTTGAAAACCTAATAACATTTTTAGTGGAATTGAACATATTTGAATACAGATGCTCGTTGACACATTTGGAGATTTGTTATTTTATCCTGAAAATTCACACCAAATGAGGGAATTTCCTTCTCCAGAAAGATTGAAGAAAAAAATTCTAATCTCAACTAAACCACCTGACTCTTATGAAAGTCAGGACAAAAGGACACTAGAGGAAGCACCACAGAGGCTTGAGGAATATCATGACAAATCTAGAGTCAATTACAAGGTGAGAAATTTTTTAATAAATTTTTTTAAACAAATTGGAGTTAAATATGATAAATAGTTTTGGCTTAGGCTATGCTAAGAAAAGAATTTGTCAAATTTAAAAGTATAAAAGAGCCATAATAGATGTTAATATATAGATAATGTTATATTATGAAATATAACATAATATAACAAGGTGAGAATTTATTTAATAAATTTTTTAAACAAATTGGAGTTAAATATGATAAATAGTTTTGGCTTAGGCTATGCTAAGAAAAGAATTTGTCAAATTTAAAAGTATAAAAAAGTCATAATAGATGTTAATATATAGATAATGTTATATTATGAAATATAATAACAAAAAATTGAATCAAATATGTGGTAGTTATAATCTTGTTGTAATCAGATTTCTTACGTTGCATTGTTGATGCTAGGATGACTCAGATGACTCAGATGATGAGGATGATACTCCTGCATATAGGGATTTGATTTCTATTCGTGCAGGGAAGCCTAAAGGTAAGTTAAAAAATTGTCTAATTAATCATAACCAAGTCAGACGCTTAAGCTTGAGCGAGCAAGAGCTTGAAGATATTGCCAAAAATCATGGAACTGACATTATCAGGTGAACAATTTTTTCTTTTTGAAATGAAAAACTAATAATAGTATAAATAATTAAAATTTTAATAATTAATGTTAGAGATCAATTTTTAAACTCTAATTCACATATCAATTATAAATTCCTATTAACAATAAAGACTATTTTAAATATCAATAATTTTTCATCCATAAATTATTATCTAACTTAGTCGATATAATAACTAATTATTTTTTTATTCTAAATTACATTACAACAAAAATAATTTTAGGCAATGGTGAAAAATCAAGGCCTAAAATCAAAAAAATCTTTGTCTAAATTTTAAGCAACAAATTGACAACAAAAATCCAGTTCTAGTCTAGGTGGCCATAGCTATATTATAGGTAACGGATTTTCTTTTTTTTAAATCATAGCTTAAAACATGACAATAAGCAACAATAATTGTTGCCTAACATGATAATAGGCAACAAAAAGAAATGTTGGCCAAAATATGACAATAGATACCAATTATTTAATAATTTTCTTGCAACTCCTCCTGTACAAAGAACTAAAATAATAGAAAGTGGAATTAAAATATAAAACGTTTCCTAAGTTCTTCCCTATATTGAAAACATAACTTAAGAACCACTTGCCTAACTTTATTATAACATATTAAACCTCCTCATAGTAATTCTATAAATTCTATAAAGCCTTCTGAAATCAAAACATATGGCTTATGTTTATACCATTTATACTATAAAGTAGAAAATGATTGTAATATTGATCCCATACCAGAAATTATCCGTTTTTTTTACCGCTTTTTAACATAAAAATTGTATTAAAGGTGGTAAATTAACTTCAACATCTTCTTAACCTAAGATCATACATGTCTTTTTTTTTTTAAGAAAAGTTTTGTGAACCACTTTCAACTAAATAAGTCTATAAAAGGTTTTATTTGTCGCTCTTAAAGAGAATTTTTCATGATAACGCCTTATATCTTTGAAAGAACTGTATTTTCTTTTACCATAGTATTCATTAATACAACTATTGATATTGTTGTATCATATAGATTCACCCAAAGAAATTTGCTTAGAATATATCCAAAGGGAACTCGTCTCGATTCGTCTAATTACGATCCCATGATTGGATGGATGCATGGAGCTCAAATGGTAGCGTTTAATATGCAGGTTAGACTTTCATTTTTCTTAACCTTAATAAAAAAAAAACATTTTTTAAAACATTTTAAAAAAACAAAGTATTTGACAATTGAGAATGGAAAAGTTTGTGGCGTGGTTTAAAGGAGATAAGTCCAAAATGGCATTAGATAGAAAGTAGTACACTTCATATTCTTGTATATTCTTGTTGTGTATGTATATACGTATTTATGTATCATATTTTTTTACAGTGACATAAATTACCCTTAGGTTTATACATTTTTCATATGGATTACAGGCATTTAAAGATTATGGTTCTAATTATATATGACTTTAATTTTGTATATATAAATCATTTGACACCACTTTTAATCCAAAATCTTAAAAAAATGGGTTCATGAACCTTTCATTTTATGAGTGTTTAACTTTGTCTATTCTATTTAATATATAATTTTGACTCACATTTAGACTATTTTCAGTAATTACAATGTTAAGAAAGTGGGTTTCCACTTTCCATTACTTAGAATTATGAACTGAAATAATAGGGTTTGAGATTATGTTGCAAATTGTTTTGTTTTGTTTAAGGGAGGAGGACACTATCTTAGGTACATGGAAGGAATGTTCAGAGCCAATGGTGGTTGTGGTTACGTTAAAAAACCAAACATATTATTGAATGTCAACGATATTTTTGATCCAAAAGCACTTCGGCCAGTCAAAACAACTCTTCAGGTAAAGAATAAAACTGGGGGTGCAGGAAGTAAAAATCTGTGTTTTTTCTTATGTTGTTTTTGAAATGGGTTTTATCCTATTAAATTTGACAAAGCAGGTTTTGGTATACATGGGTGATGGGTGGCGTTCAGATTTCAGCCCAACGCATTTTGACTTTTATTCTCCTCCTGACTTCCGTGTACAGGTAATACTTTTCATCAACTAAGATGCTCCGACATTCTCATAAATGGTGTGTTTCGTGTCCGATATGTATTGTGTTTCGTGTCCGATATGTATTGAACATTGACATTTGTATTATACTTGTTGGACATATTATGTTAAATTTAAAAGATTTTTTTGTATCTTTAACATGATTTTGATGATTAAAATAAGGAATAAATCTTATACTATCACTATTTTTTGCATATTGAATATTAGATAGATAAATTAAATTTATTTTTGTGTTAGTTGACAACGTGTTAATTGACAGTTTCAAACCTAACATATGTATACATGTCGTGTTGCGTATCCTATATTTCTTCAATTTAATTGTATCTTCATGTTCGTGTCCATGTCCATGTTTGTATTTTATTTGTACCCATATCCGTATCCAGGCAACATATAGTTCATCAACAAAATTAATATTTGAAATTGGTATTGAAGATTAATGGTATATGTATGTGCAGATTGGTATTCATGGTGTTCCAGCTGATAGAGATACGAAATACACAAGAACAATTGAAGATGATTGGGTACCAGTGTGGAACGAGGAGTTCAGTTTCCCATTGAGAGTTCCTGAATTGGCTCTTCTATACATCAAAGTTGTGGAACGTGATTTTTCTGGAAGCGGTGACTTTGGCGGACAAACATGTTTACCTGTCTCTCAACTCCGACAAGGCATTCGTGCGGTTCGTTTGCGCAACCGCAAGGGCGAACTTTACAAGTCTGTCAGGCTTCTCATCCAATTTCACTTTCTTCATAACACCCTATAGACTTCACTCATTATTTCTATTATTATTACAATTATTATTGTTATATTGCTTTCTTGGACTTCCAATGGAATTATTGGTTCATAATATTTCATGGGTGATTCATGAAATGCAAACAATAACATTAACAAATTCCAATATGAGATGTCATCATTATAGGTTATTTAAATCCCAACATTGAAGGATATTATTAGTAGAACTTGCAAGCTAGAAAGATGGCATGAAATAAATATTGTGGGACATACCTTAGAAAGGTCTTTGAATTTGAAGTCCTATGTGTATTCTTGCTTTTCTTTTCGTACATGGTGAAATGTGTAAAGAATCTAAATGTTTATCATTCAAACATGTTATAAAGGCTAAAGCCATTTCATTTGGTCTTTCTTTCCACAAAGCAATTATTCATTGTCAACCCAATGAATTTATTTTGCTTTTAAATTAAATATTTAGTAAGTTTCATCTTAAATTTCAGTTTATCTTCAACCATGAAGTTAGTTTAAAAATTCCAAAAAGTTTGAAATAAATTCTATCATTTTATGTTTTTGAGAAAACGAAAAAGAAAAATCGTGTTTCCAAAGTGTAAATTGTTTCACATAAAAATAGTTACGTGGTCAAGTGATACTCCAAAAGTACAGCTTTTTCTATCCTGATTTATGAACATAAAAAATCTATATTTCTTCCAAATTTCCTAGTAAAAAGTATGACTTCTATCTTTTTAAATTAAAGTAATAAATTTGCATTTTAAAGTGTAATTTCATTTTGAATTGCTTATCTTCTAAACATGTCAGACATGTGTTAGAATTACATAGCATTAATAGCTTAGATTAAATTTGGTTCCATATGCCAAAATTATTCTTGCATTAAATTGTAGAACAAATAACATTATAAATTTTCCCATAATTGATAGAAAAGAGTGTGCGTCTCTCTCTATCTTGTTTTTCTCAAAAGTTTTTTATTATTTAAAAAAAAAATCAAAAGAGAAAAAATGTTTTTTTTAAAACAAAAAGCGGTTAGAAGCACAGTTCAACCTTACTTTTATGTTTTCTTTTTTCTCTTACAAAAATGCATAAGGGTGTGAATAAGCCTACACCCGCAGAAAATCGACACGCATTCATCCTAGAATTGATGGATAAAACTAAATTGACCGGGTTCGGATTCAAATTCTTTTTCGATAAAAAAAGTCAAGTTTGAAGATGGTACTGCAATCTCTCCTCTGTATTCCGTTCTATCATTTTCATATTTCTTTATTATTAAGTTAATTTATTGCACTAATAAAAATTATTACTATAAAAATAAATATAAATAAATAAAAATCTTATTAATAAATATAGTGTATAGGAATGTCAACATACTCGTGGGTATTCGCAGATAAAATCCGTAACGGATAAGAGATAGATATTGTAAATGGATACCCGCGAGTAACGGGTAACAATATTTTTTATACCTGCATATTAATAGGACGAGTATGGGTATTATAGTATCCGTACATGTGGATACACATACTCATTATACTCTAATTTAAATTAAAAAATTAAAAACACTTGATTAAAACATTAACACTATTTAAATGGATTTTTTGTACTTTGTTTGAAATTTATGAATATTATGCATTGTATTTTTATTTAAATTTATGGTTAAACTATGTTGCTAAATATTAAATATTTTTTTGTAAATACTCACAGGTACTAGTAGATTATAACAAAATATGCGAGTACTCACATACCGGATACTCACACATATATGAGTACGAGTATGGTAGAGCTACTACCGTACCTTACTCGTCCTGTTCCATTGATATTCCTACTCATGTCATGTTTTTGTCATTAATTAAGGTTTAATTAAGTTTAACTTTCTTATAAATTTATATATTCTTTATTAATTTTTGTAATTTATTAAATACTTATAATATTTATTTTTCAATTAAATCCTTATCATTTTAATTAATGAAAACGATAAATAAATTTTATTGTTTTCATTAAAAATAAATAAAAACAAACTAAATAAGGTCCTATGAAAAGTGGCAACGAGGACCATATCCCTTTGTCATTGTAAGTTATGTGAAAGTTATCATGGAGCAAGTTAGCTCATTATCTAACAAGTTTTTTAATAAAAACAATAAAAATTATTTTCATTTTACATTAGATATAATATCATTTTTATGTTAATCACACGACCTCACATTTATTAACATGTAAAAACAAGACAAAATACAAAATTTACACTCATGTTACTCAATTAAACATAAAAGTAAACGATAGAGATCAATTAAAAATATATATAATTTTTAAGTTAATATACTAAGAAAATTTAATCCAAATTCAATTAAAAATGCCTCAATTTATTAGAGACCTTAAACTTAATTAAGTTTTAATTAAATGTATTTTATACACTTAATTAAGTTTCAACTCTCTCGTAAGTTTTGATACTTTTTATTGAATTTTGATTATTTTTTCTTGTTTTATTGAGTACTCAACTTTTTTTTCAATTAAATCTTTATCATTTAATTTATTTTTCTTTAACTTTTATCATGCTTACTTTTATTAACATGTTAGAAATCTGAGATTTTATGGTTAATACAAAAAAAATATTATAATTAATGTAAAGTTACAAGTCACTTTTATTATTCTTACTAAAATGATAAATGACTTTTATTATTCTCATCACAATATTATTTTATATTAATTATAAAATTTTACATTTTTATATATTAAGAGAAGTAAAAAAAAGCAGAATAAAATAATAGTCGATTTAAACTTTGGTTCAATTTAAAAATACAAACTCAATTAAAAATATTTAAAATTGTAAAACATAAAACTTAATTAAATTTATTTTATATTAAATTATTTATTATAAGAGTAATCAAGTCAACTATACTACCGTATTCAAATCAATTATTCAATTTTTCAATGGTAGACTTTATTGATATGCAATATATATATATATATATATATATATATATATATATATATATATTTTTTTAATTTTTATATATTTTTTTATTTTCTTTCTAATATTTATATTT